>JAEEGL012099532.1_pt1 | contig 16878 bp, 10 predicted proteins | sample 9134231 | NCBI WGS metagenome assembly JAEEGL01 (sample SAMN16246548, study PRJNA631951) | gut metagenome | biome: gut microbiome; feature: rumen; material: fiber-attached | host: Bos | place: Iran: Karaj | collected 2018-10
TGGGTTGATAGCCAGATACCTTGTTTTTGGCCATTCGCATATCCGACGGCTTCGCCATTCGCATATCCGACGGCTTCGCCATTCGCATATCCAGCGGCTTCGCCATTCGCATATCCAGCGGCTTCGCCATTCGCATATCCAACGGCTTTTCCATCTGCAAATCCCTCATTTCGACCTTCTGCTTTCACATCTTTAATCCACTTGGCAATGCGCTCGTCCATGTTCGTTTCTCCTTCATCTATGCAGTTAATATCGATCCCTTCGAATAAATTGCCCGTAATCGCCCTCAGCACGGCGAACAGCTCTTTATGGCGAATTTTTCGGCCATCCCCCTTAATGCGGCCCGTTGTGCGCAGCTCGTAAAGCGCATCCGCCAGAATTCTAAAGTCGCCGGTCAACCGTTCGCGCACGGCTTTGGGCAGCCACGCAACCTCAATCACGTGAATCTTGTAATCGTTCACCAAATCCTTGAATTCCGGAGACAGCCCCAGCCACTCGTGCAGCGATCGAGGCCCCGTCCACCGCCGTTTATACCCAAAATATAGTACATACGTTACAACCGGAAAGCGAGTGTTTTGGTGATTATTCTGTAATTTGGACAGGGCGCGCCTGGATCTGCGCCGGCGGTTGTTCGCTTTTCTCCTGTCCGGTCTTTTCGATCGCTCGCTCATATTCATATAATGCCGGGCATCGGCCAACATCACGCGAGCAACCATCTGGTAATCCACCTTCGTCTGATTCTCCAACCCAACCAAGAGCAGATTTATCCCATTTCGCCGATACACTTTCGCCACATCGCGAAAACCGTGCGTCGCACTCGAATCCTCCAACACCAACGACTCCGTCGGGTATGGCTGCAGATCTTCGGGCTTCACTTTCCCCGGCACATTAAATATCACCCCGTTGCACACATCCGCAAAAACGTCATTGAACCCAAACAACGCCTTCTCGCACAAATCCTTGTCACCCATCGCCACCTCCATGCATTGCGCACTATTACGCCATACCTAAATGATGATGGGATCATGCAGTTTGTGACATTTTTTTTTTCGCCCCTGCCCCCTTCAGCATCACCATGAATCTGATTCTGCCCTCCCCCAGACGCAGCCCCATCCCCACCTGCGCAAATCCAAACAGAGCTTTTGGGCTTTGTACGACCAAAGTTTTGACGAAAAAAGCCCCCTGCGAACGGGCATTGATGCGTGATTACACCTCCATTCAAAGGAAACCCATTGAATTCAATGACCAACGCTCAACGCCCGTCGCTCAGACCAACCATCAACCCCCTTGCCGTACATGGCTTGCGTTATTTATTCCCCCGACTGAACAGCCCGTACTTGGTAAACTTTTTTCGCTTAACACCGAACCCCGAGAATTGCGGTAACGGCGAAAGCGGTATTGAACCACCTACATTCTCCCCATCAATTGTCAGTATATTCGGCAAGGATTTGATCATCTGTCGAATTTTCCTCAATGTCAGATGGCAAGCGATAGAGATCTGACGCAATGTATAATGGTTTAAGAACAACTGAACCACCTTATGCTGAATCGTGTTTTGCAGCAAATCGATCAGCTCTTGCGCTGTTTCGCGATCATATATGCCGCGCAGAAGCGCATCAAAGTCATCATACAACCCCAGTTCTTGTGCGTCTGCATCGCAAATCGGCTCTCGGCGAACTTTATATGAAATCCGAAAACCACTACTGTTCAACTCATTCTGCCCTCTCTCTCTGCCAATCTCAAGAATCGCACAGCTAATCGCATTCAAAAGCGCAAATCGACTGACGTATATTCCCCACGAGAATGATGCAATATCGACAGTCCCAAGTGAAACAAGCATCCCATCCAATGAATTCATTATGAGATTGTACACCGGTACAGATGGGAAAATGTGATGTACCTTTCTGGCATGTATCATCGCAAGATTGTCGAACAATTCGTAATGATCAAGAACGAATTGATTTCTTGCTTCATTTGTCTCTAGCTTCATGATGTATTCCTTTGGCCTATGGCCGGTATCTTGTACAATGTAAACAATTCCAACTAACTATATTCGTAAAATGTGATATCAAAGCCACAGCCTGCCGCTTTCTTGCTCATTTGCATACACAAATCCATATACACCAATGAATTGGCAAAGCAGAACGCTGTCAGCTGCCCTGTTTCAAAATACACTTCTCCTCTATATTTCACCGAAATAATGACATACAGAACGCCCCCCAATTGAATACTATGACCCAAAGCCAGCAAGAAAACGACCAGGTCATACCATCAATTATTACAACGTTCGCAGTTGTCCCTTCTGCTGTTTTCACGCGAACTTATAGAGGAGCTTATACAAGGTATTTCATCGGGACCCCCTGATTCAACCCGATAATACTTTTGCTAAGCATTCTGTCCTGAATGATGAATCTAAATAATTGGAGCAATTGTAATGCTAACCACTGTGGACATTTTAGACGGCCTTCCATAGCGCTCCCCTCAACCATTAATTGAGTCATCCATTTTAATATTGGCTGTGTATGAACACTGCGTCGCTCAATAGCTTAGTGCTTTGAACTGTGAGAAAAAACCACTGCTCAATGCGCTAATCTCCATGCTCAGAGCTTATCTACTATCTCGTCATACAGAGCCTTAAAATTTAACATCAGTATTGCACACCAAAGTCGCATACGATACCATACACACCTACATAGCATGAAAAAATGGCGCGTCAAGAAAAAAATGACACATGTCAAGTTTTTTTTGCAGCCAACTGCCGATTGCCTGTTCCCCGGGGGTACGCTGCGCTTCACCACGGGCTGAGACATTGCGCCCATTCAGGGCGCGCCAGATAACCTGATACCTGATGCCTGATTGCCAACTGCCAGCCGTGACAAATCTCGGGTTTATACCGTCAGTCTGGAAATCGACGGAATCGCTTTGCAAATAATCGGCGACAAACTGTTGCGTATGGCCCGAAGCATCGCCAGCGCCAGCTGGGGATTGGATACTTCAAGCATGCGCATCGTCGCCGCATCTATCATCAGAAACTGCGTCTGCGCATCCGCATAGACATCAAATCCGCTTTCGCATTTGAACAGAATCGACAGCATGCCAAAAACATCGCCTGGCTCAAGACCCGCAAACGATTCCTTCGAGTTGGGGAGCGACAGATGCGCACTCCCCGATATGATAATGTAAAGTGCATAACGTTCATCTCCGCATTCGCGTATGCATTCACCTGCATCTGCCTGGCAGAACTCAAGCATTTCGCGCAGGCTGTCGACACTCGCTGAATCCAGATTCTTGAATATCGTTGTCTTCAGCATCTGCGCCAGCTGATTTCGATCCGGCATCGCGATCTTGCGGTATCCCATCATGCACTCCAATTCTGGCTCTAACCTTCAGCTGGGGCTACATAGCGAGAGGATTCGTCCGTCAAATCAGGACGCGTCCAACCCGACTTGATCTTCTTCAGATAGTCGGCTTCTGCACTCTTCTCGCCAAAAATATCGAATGAAAGCATGAAATCTGCACCAGGCTTGCAAACCTCACGCTGAATGTTCTCTACGCGATAACCCTGTTCCGTGCGCACAAGCGACATCATCGACACAATCACGTCCGCATTCTTGTCGTCGCTGTCGGTGCGATGGCAAAGATATTTGCACGTCGTTTCCGTAAGCTTGATCTTGTCCAGATTCCAGCGGCTCTCATACGGAAGACCGATTTCGTTGATGTTGACAAAAAAATCTTCCGCAGACTTAAACCGCTCGCTCAGGGCGCCGTTCGGCAGAAGCATATCATAAACAAGACCAAACTCGTTGCGGCCACACGCAGCACTCCAGCGCTTCCAGAACGCATACGGCGTCGTATTCGGGCCAATCACACGGCGAACATCAAACTGCTGACGCGAAAGCTGCGCCTGCGCTTCGTCCTTGCGCATACAGCAGTTCTTGTATTTCTTACCACTACCACAGTGACAAAGTTCGTTTCTTTGCTGATTATTCATCGAATTTCCTTAAATGGTTTACAGAAACTATGATACCGCCAATGCAAAGCGCATCGGCGTCCACAAAAACGTCGCATACATAGCACGCATTGTTATCGATATCAATACTTGCTACTTTCACATATTTCGCTTAAAATATCGTCCGGTTTATCCTTATTGTGGCAATCCATGCCATTCGTGAGGTTTGTTTATGTCTATTCGTTCGATTTTATCTATTCCCCTGATTACGTCTGCTTTTTTGCTCGCTGCGCCTGCATTCGCACAGCAGCCCGATGACGCGCAGAATGCTGATTATTCCCAGCCTTCCACCAGGCCTCGCATCATCCTCGTCGATGAAGGCGAAAACGCCGCCGCCGACGCTACGGCCGCTCCCGAACAGGCCGCTGCAAATGACGATGTCGCGCTCATTCCTGTCAAATCCGCTGCCCGCCCCGATGACGACGCAAATGTTGCCATCGCTGCCCCAGCCGATGACGACAGCGATTCCGAAAAAATCGTCAAAGGACACGGACTGCAGCTCGGCCTGACATTTCTCGGCGTCCCCGACAGCATCATCGACCACTGGTTCGCCTATCACGGCAGCATGTGGGACGGCACCGCAAACATGGGTTTCTCTCTCGACTACATCCTGCGCTTTACCGCCCCATGTGAAATGCGTTTCTCCCTGTCGTGGGTAAACGGAAAAACCGGCGACGCCTACTGGCTCACCACCGATCACAAGGAACAACGCCATCTCGCCGACTTCATCGTACAGGACTACAGCATCGTTGCGCTCGAAGTTGCGGCCTATCACATCATCCCCATCGTACAGAACGCTTCCGCACTCACCGAACTCGATTTCTATTACGGCGGCGGCCTCTGGGGCGGCGTCATCCTCGGCGGCGCACAAAAATACGCCATCCGTTCCTCCTGCGCCTACTCCGCAGGCGATCTCAGCGAATGCCCCCACGAGCCCACAAGCTCCGATTTCATCGAAATGCCTTGGGGATTCGGCTTCGTCACCGTCACGCTCGGCTTTAAATTCAAACTCGTCGATATCCTCACCATCCGCGCCGAAGGCGGCTTTAAAGGCTACTTCTTCGGTCAGCTCGGCATGGGCGTCGAATTCTAACGACTTGTGTCCTGCTGCACGTTTATTTCTCTAATGTGGGGGACACCCCCTACGCGTCTATTCACTCCGCACAGATGCGCACCACGCGCATCTGTGCCGCGTGAATACGACGCTCCCCCCGACGCGGGGGATACCCCCGCGACGCCCCCAAACACAGGCTCCACCTATCATGAAGAAACACTCCTTTCGGCATGTCTGTATCTGCGCCGCCATATGTCTCGCAGCGGCTTTCGCACCCATTCTCGTGCCTGCCAACGCTTCCGCTCAGGATAACTGGGCTGCCGATGATAACCTCGTCGAAGCACGTAAAATTGAGCGTTACCAACAGCTCGTCGATCAGTCGCCCGAAAAATCCTACGCATTCAATCAGCTCATGGCGACGGTCGGAAAAGGTGCCGCCTATCAAAAACTACTCGCCGACTACGAGAAAAAAGTCGCCGCAAAACCTAACAATTTCAACCTGAACATGGTGCTCGGGCACATGTATCAGTACGGCGGACGAACCGCGGATGCACTCGCTTCCTATAAAAAAGCTGTCGCCATTAAGAAAACGCCCCTCGTCTATATGTCGATCGCTGCCGCCGAAGCCGAAAATCGAAACTTCGAACAGGCTGTCAGCGCATACGAAGCCGCTTCCAGTCTCAATCCAAACCGCGACCAAAAACAGGAAATCTATCGCGCTCTCGCCGAAATCGCCCTCTACAGACGTGATATCAACGGCGCTAAAAAATACTTCGCTGAACTCATTAAACTCGAACCAAATTCCCTGTTCGTGCGCCGCGAACTCTCCCAAATCTATGCGCAGAACAAGCTTTGGGACGATGCCAGAAGCGTCCTGCAGGACGGCATGAAATCCGCCTCTTCAAGCGACAAAGAGCAAATTGAGCTCGATATCGCCATGCTCTACGAGCAGGAAGGCAACGACGATGAAGCCCTCGCAAGATACGAGGCTTTGTCAAAGAAACTGCCCGCAAATCACTGGATGCAGCGCCAGCTTTCTGCAAATATTATCGATATCGCACGCCGCAAAGGCAATGTCGCCGAGCTCATCAAAACACTCGAAACCAGATGGAAATCCCCCGATTACAATCAGCGCCTCGAACTCGCCGACCTCTACGAAGAAACCAATCAGCCGGATAAGGCTATCGCTCAAATCGAAAAAGCCGTCGCTTCTGCCCCAAAACAAACCGAAGCACACGAAAAACGTATCCGATTCTACCGCAGCCACGGTCAAATCGACAAAATGATCGCGGCACAAAAGGCCCTTATCAAAGCCGTCCCAGATAATCCCGATTACCGCTTCGAGCTGTACGACGTGCTGATGCAGCAAAAAAAGCAGGATGAAGCTTTTGGCGTGCTCGAAGATATTCTCAAGGCTTCTCCTAACGATTTTGATACCCAGCGTAAAGTCGCCGAGTATTACCAGATGAACGGCCGATATCAGAAATCGCGCACAATCTACGAAAACTGGGTTAAAAAACATCCATCCGATATCGAAGCTCTCGAAGCGCTGGGCGATCAATACGATGCCGACGGCGAAAAGAAAAAAGCTCTGGCGACATGGCAAAAAATCGAAAAATTGCCCATCGACAAGGCCACCAAACTCGAGTTTCTTGCCCGGATTTACGATGAACACGGCTACAGCGAAGAAGCCGAAGCGCTCTACCTCAAAAGCCTGAATGCGAACGCCAAAGATTGTCAGGCACACATGCAATATGCCGATATCCTCACCCGGAATCATAAACAGGAACAGGCCGTCGACGCATGGAAAAAGCTCGCTCAGGTCTGCCCGACATCTGCTTCGCGCACCGTGGCCGCACGCCAGATTGCCACGATCTACAAGTCCCGCGGCGCTGGACAGAACGCCATCAAGCAATTCCGCGGAATGTGTCAGGCCAGCCCGGACGATCTCGCCAATGTTCTGCTGTTTGCCAAAGTCGCGGAAACGCTCCAGCTGCCAAACGAAGCCATCCCCACCGTACAGGATTATCTTGCGCGTCATCCCAAAGAACCGGAAGCCATCAAATCGCTCAGCGCGCTTCAGGCTGCTGCCGGTGATTTTGCCCAGGCTTCACAGACACTGCAAACACTCGCACAGGTCTCGGAAGTCGAAAAATACGATGCCCTCATCGCCATGTCGGATCTCGATTTGGCCGCCGGCGATTTCGAAAGCGCACAAAAACATCTCTCCGATGCGCTTCAGCTCAATGCCAGCGATGCCGATACACACGAGCGCCTGGGTGATGTCCTGTTCAAACGGCGGCTTTATGAAGAAGCATCACACAACTACGAAACCGCTTTCCAAATCGACAGCCGCAATTTCACTGTCGCATTCAAAAATGCCACATGCCTGTCGATTCTCGGCAAAGATAAAGAAGCAGACGATATCTACGTGCAGATCGTGTCGAATGGCAACGACGAAGCGCTGATGCTCAAAGCCGCACAACGCGCCATCGACGACCACAACTATCGCGGCACGCTTGATGAACTGGCCAACAAGCTCCTGCCTTTGCAGCGTTCTCGTTCACACAAAGTAATGTATCTCGATATTCTGCTGCAGATTGCCGACGCCCAGTCTCAGCCCTATATTCTCGACATTCGAACGCGCGACGCACAGCATCTGTATACCGCAAGACATGAACTCAATGCGCTGCGGGACAAATATGCATCGGTTATCGTCGAAGCGCTCATGCATGATGATGCAGGGATTTCGGCGCGCGCATTGGCTTTGAGCGAGTGGCTTGCAACGGCACCGGTCATCCAGGTGCTGGGGCAGAAAATCGAGAACGCTCAGGTTTCCGAAGCCGGCCGCATGATGCAGCTGGACGCCGTTCGTGCCATCGCACATGCACAGCTTCCTGCTGCAGTTCCGGTGCTCAAAAAGTGCCTGTCTACCCAATATCCACGCGCCTTGCGCGAGCATGCGATCTGGGCGCTCGGCCTCATTCAGGCGCCTGCCGCAACCTCTGAACTGCTCGGCATTCTCGATAACACGCTCGATTCATTCCGCGCGCTGGCCATCATCGGACTCGGCCGTCAGAACGCCCATGTCGAGCACATTCGCAAGCTGTTTGCTTCCGATCCAAGCCCAATGGTCAAGAATGTTGCAGCCTGGGCACTCGCATATACAAAAGACAAGCAGTCCTATGCTGCAGTTCATAAACATCTCGAATTTGGCGAACTCAGTCCCTATCAGCTTTGGACCTATGCGCAGACCGGCGATGCTGCGCCCAAAATTCTCGAGAATCTCTGGTGCGGCAAACCCGAATCCAGAGCAATGGCAGCACGCCTCATTCAAGCCGAAACACAGGATGTCGCACTGTCAACCCTCACACAGCCCGAAGCTCAGGGCGCATTTATTCAGGGCAGCACCACACACTATCAGAGCAATTTCAATCTCGAACTGCTGATGAATCACTTCGCAGTTCTTGCCATGCCCCAGAACGAAAACAGCGCATCGTCCAAATGGCTCATCGGCAATGATAAAGCGATGGCAGATATTGCCAGCAAGATTGCTGCCGGTTCGATAGCTTCAGCACCAAACGCCTCAAACGCATGCCGGATTCAGATGCTGCACGATATGGTCACCCCCGAAAGCCTCCCGCGTTTCGACAGCAGCAATCCCGAAGCCCGGAAAGTCCTGCAGCAAACCGCAGTATCGATTCAGAGTTCACTCAAATCGTGGCTGCAATCGGACGACAAGCATCTGGCATCGCTCAGCCTGCGCGCGCTCGCGCTCACGAATTCGGCAGAAATGCTCGAGCAAAGCGTAAAAACCGCGCAATCCGGTTCGGATCTGACCATCCGAATTCAGGCGGTCAATGCCGTGGCTCAGTTCGACTCGCCCCAAAGCCAGAAAGCCTTGCGTGATCTGGCCAAAAACGATCATTATCTCATCCGCGCGACCGCCGTCTCACATCTCGATCCCAACAATCCGGACGATAAAGCCGTGCTGCTTAATGCGCAAAAAGATACTTATGCGATTGTAGCCGAAACCGCCAATCGCAGGCTCAATCCATAGCTGCGCAGATTTGTACATTTGTCTGCTGCAGGTTTTACAAGTTATAAGCAACCGCGCAAGCCGCCGGACTGCAGCATACAGCTTTTTTGCGCGTATTGGCTGTGTTGTCACAGCCAATAGCGCAAAACGGCGGGCGTATTGACGGCACAGCGAGGCTTGCCCGCTGTGCCGTCAATAGCCCGTTTTCTGGCCATTCTTACGAACGTTGGCGAACCAGACTCATTACAAAAATATACAATATAGAAAGCATCTGTTGAATTTGTACAATATCCTGCTATATATGGCCGTTATCGCAGCGGCCTGTTTCTTTTCGCTTATTTTGGAGGTTAAGCATGACTCGCAGATACGATATAATTGGTGTTTTGGTGGCAATTTCGATGTTGTCTTTTGCATGTTCCAACGATGATTCAGCGGGGGCATCAGCTGCCAGCTCAACGCCAACGGAGTGCACCGGACCGAATTGCAATGTGCCGCAGCCCGGGCCTGGTCCTGGCCCTGGTCCGTCGACAAAGTGCGGTGATCTGGAATGCAACAGCAATGAAGTCTGTGTGGCAAACAGCCGGTGCGTTGTTCCAATTCCTGCGGGCGGCAGCTGCGATGACTCGACCCCCTGTGTTGACGACTATTCATGCAAACCTCAGAGCAACCCATGAATGGGTGCAGCCGGTCTGAACGAGAGCTGCGCGGAAGCAGACAGATTCTGCCGCGTCGGTACATGCAGCGATGGTTATTGCCGCGTCATCTCAGAAAATGACGCGCTGATGACAACCGATTCAAACGGCGATACGATTTCGGATTACTACGAAATCGGCATTTTGGATGGTTTTACCAAAGACAATCCGCGCGATACAGACAACGACACGGTGCCCGATTATCTGTCGATCGATGCCGCCGGCGATGGCATTCCCAATGCGCTCAAAGCCGGTAACCGCGGCGATATGACGCGTAAACCATTAGACACAGACGGCGACGGCACCCCCGATTACCTCGATTCCGACAGCGACGACAACGGCATCTCCGATGCGGCCGAATTCGGTGGCCTGTTTGATAAAGACGGCAATAAGTATGATGTGAATATCGAAACCGACGATAATGCGCACACGCAGTCGATGACGATTACCGACGAAAATGGCAATGTCGTTGGAACGGCCATCGATTGGAAAGGCCAGGTTTATGACGATGCCGGCAATCCCGTAAACGGCCTCATTCTGAGCCCGGCAGATCTGGATGGTGATACGACCCCCGATTTCCTGGATTCGGATGTCGATGATGACGGCGTGAGCGACGGAAACGAAATCAGCGGTCTGCGGGTCGACGGACATTCGGGCCGCAAGTGTACCGGTGATCAGGCCGATGGAAACGGCTGGTGCAAATACGGTTCAGCAAGCAATCCATGGGATTCGGATAACGACACCATCCCCGATTACCGCGATATGGACAGCGATAACGACACCATCCCCGATGCATTCGAACTGCTCAACGACAGCAATAATGATGGCGCATTGGACCGCTATGTGAGCGACAGCGATGGCGACGGTGTGCCTGACAAAGACGAAATTCTGACCGATGCCAATGGTTATTATGTGCTGATGGCCTTAGATGGCTACTCGGATGCGAAAGATTCGCAGGGCCGCAAACTCGTCGGAACCCCGGACGGCAAATTGCTCGTCACAGACGATGCCGGTGCGCCCATCGCCTGCGAAACGGGAAAATTCCTCGCGGTCGACAGCAACAGCAGTGCATACATACTGGTCGCCAATATGGGCTCTTCGTATGATGCACTCGGAACAGCGGACAACATCGGAACGCTGTTGTATGAGTCAGATTGTTCGATACGCACAAACGCCGACGGAAACTATCTTGCGGTCGATGCCGACGGCAATATTTATGCGGTCGACCCCGAAAGCAGACGCGTGCTCACCGACGAAAGCGGCAACCCCCGCGTGATAGGCAAAATGCCGGTCAAACCTGTGTATGCATTCCATTCACCGTTGTATACATGCGACGATGATGCATGTGAATACAAGAATTACTGCTATCGTTCCATCGACTGCGATCGCGACGGCCTGTCGGACGGAAAGGAAGTCTGGTGCAATGGCGTCTGGTCTGGTGCGATTGCCAACGCCGATGGCGATGCTTATCTCGATGCCGCCGAATGGGCCGCAGCCGATTTCGCAATCCGCAATCACAAACAGGCGCACGTCGATACCGAAGTGCCATGGATTGGGACGTGCACCAAAACCGAAAGCAAGTTTTATGCAATCAACACCCCGGCCGATTTGATTTGCAACCCCACGCTGGGCGTCGAAAATATCTTCGATTTCTATTTCGAACTGCTGCCCGACGATGCTCAAAAAAGCTCGACGCTCGTGTTCAGACCCGAGGTTTCGAAGCTCGACATCGTCTTCAACATGGATACCACCGGATCGATGGACGGTGAGATTGAGAACCTTAAGGATGCAATTAAGGGCTCTGGCTCTGTCCAGGGAATTATTCCCAAGATTAAAGCTATGGTCGATAAATCTGAATTTGCCATTACCCGGTTTGATGATTTCCCTGTATCGGGAGGATTTTTCTCTGATTATAACTATGGTGGCTCAAGTGATTTACCTTTTGCACTTGTAACCGCAATGACAAATAACACGACGTCACTGAACAGAGGCGTCGATCAATTAACTGCAAAAGGTGGTGCTGATGGCCCGGAATCGGGATTTCAATCGCTGTGGCAAATATTGATGGGGGATGACAAATCATGGACCAGAACGTCCTGGTCTGGTTCAAACTCTGGGAGTATGCAATATTATACCCCGTCAGAAGACAGGTGGGGTGGCGTCAATTTCAGAAATGGCACATTACCGGTAGTCACGCATATTACAGATGCCGGGTCTCACAATGCTCATTCCTCTCATTCAGCGCACGCCAATGCATCACAATGCAATGTTGATGATCCTTATAATTCATATATTAGTAATCCATATTATGCAGACGATGTGGCCTATATGTACAACCGAAAGGGAGCCAGAATCATCACTGTATTCAGTGCAGGCGGCGATGATTCTACCAATGGCAGACAGCAGACCTATCAGATTGCTAAAGAAACGAATGCTGTCGTTCCAGCCTGTGCGTTTAAAAATAACAGAGGTAACTGGATTTGTGGCGCGAACAGCTGTTGTACGGGCACAAATGGCGCAGCAGAAGCGCTCGATAGCGACATCAACAAATGCGTACTCAGATTCACGGTAGACGAAGATGGCAATGGTCTTGGCGACACGCTGGTCACCGCAGTTGATGCCCTGGTAAAATACGGCACCTATGATGTTTCGACTGTGGTGCGCAAAGACGAAAGCGACAGCCGTGTGGATACGACCTGCTTTATCAAGAAAGTCGAAGCCAAACAATATGTACCGCCTTGCCAGGAGCCCGAAGCTTCGTGCAATCCGCCCGCAGTTGCAAGCAAGGTCGCAGCAGCAAACTATAACGATGGATTCAAGAATTTCGCGCCGGGTACATCCAGCCAGGAGCGTCCGGGTGCACAGCTGCATTTCATGGTTTATGCGCAGAATTACGATGATGCCACCGGAGAACCCTGTGCCAAACAGACCGAGAGCGTCCAGCAGTTCAACGCCTATATCGATGTTGTGAATCCAACAACCGGTCTGGTTTTTGGTACTCGCCAGGTCTCAATTATCGTGCCGGGTAAGGTGGAGCACACCAGCGTGAATTAAACAGTATATATATATAACGATAATAAACAGGCAGAGACGTTCCGAGGAACGTCTCTGCCTGATTTTGGGGATGAACAAAAATTGTATTAAATGCGCATCAGCGATGCCAGGTCGGTGTGCGCAGTCCCGGGGTGGCCGAAAGTCTTGTCTGCCAGCGGCCATCCTGATTCATCAGATAGAGTCTGGGCTGTTTGCCGTCGCGGGTCGATTCAAACACGATATAGCGACCATCGGGCGACCATGACGGTTCGCGGTTATGCCCCTGATCCTGGGTGAGGCGAACGACTTCGCCGGTATTCACATTGATTGTAAAAATGTCGAATACATTACGCTCATCACGTGCTGTAAATGCAATCAAATCGCCGGCCGGCGACCAGTCGGGGGTTGTATTGTAGTTACCGACGTAGGTGAGCCGCCGCATTCCGGTGCCATCGGCATTGATGATATAGATTTGCGGTTTTCCGGAGTAGTTGGATACAAAAGCCAGTCTGGAGCAATCGGGAGACCACGATGGCGACGTTTGTATAAAGTCGTTCAGATCGGTGATTTGCTGCAGCTCTGAACCATCGGCGTTCATCACGAAGATATTGCTGTTTTGTTCGCGCGCGCCGGTGAAAGCGATCTTGCCGGTTTTTGAGCAATAGTCAGCCCCCGAAGCCCAGCCTTCAAAATCGGTAAGCTGCGTGAGTTCGCCGTCGTTATATTGGAATATATTGTCACCCTTGGTGGTGAGCTGTGTAAACAGCATGGTGCCGCCGGGTCCCCATTCGGGCATAACATTGATGGCTTCGGGAATCTTATAAACCGATATATTGGCTCCGTCGGTATCGAATGCCTTGATCTTTCTAAAGTTGTTTCTTTCCTGGGCTGCGAACAGGATTCGGGTGCCGAATACACCGTCGATGCCGGTATAAAAGCCAATCAGCTTATTCACAAACTGGTGCGCGACGGCTCGCACATTGGCCGCCGAAACATGCTGATCACCGAAGTCGATTTTGACTTCTTTGGCAGCGTCGATGTTATAAACCGAAAACCCGAAACTGGCTTTGCTGTTTTCGATGGTATAGTGGGTTTTGACGAGCACCGAGGCGCCGACATTATACCAGCTGTCGAACTGAATCGTCGAAGGCGCGATGCCTTCTTTGGTGCTGTCGACCAGTCTGTAGGTCTCGATTGGAATCACTTCGAACAGGCCGCTCATCGAGAGATCGTTTCGGATGACCTCGCACAGCGTGCGGCCGAGGGAATCCTCATCGCTGCTTTCGCCAATTTTCATCGAATCGGGTACGGCGATGGGAATGCGCACCGGAGGCCCGCCGGGGGTTACCGTGATCAGGCTGAGCGGATCGACGTTTTGCGCAATACCCTCGTTCTGGATGGCGATTTGTGCAGATGCACCGGCGCCATCTTCGGGCGCTTCCATAATCTTGTTCGAGGCCGTCAGTGCTGCATCTGCAGCCTGTGCCGCAGCCTTGTCGGGATCGACGGGCGCCGCGAACCCCGGCGTCGCGCAGCCCAATGCTGCAGCAACGCCCAGAAGCGCTATTTTATAGTGACAGAATTTCATGCGGGGTTATCTCGGAATGAACTCGACCCGGCGATTGAGCGCATAATCCTGATCGCGCGTGCCGCTCGATGCGGGTTTTTCTTTGCCGTAAGGCACAACAGTCATGCGGGCGGCGTCGATGCCCATGCTCTGGGCATGCTCTTTTACCGCATCGCCGCGCTTTTGCGAGAGGGCAAGATTGTATTCGGTCGTACCGCGTTCATCGGTGTGGGCGGCCAGAATGACGTTCAGCTCGGGGCGCGTCTTGAGCGTGTTGACGTTTTCCTGCAAATCGGCCATTGCTGTCGTCGAAATAAACGATTCGTCGAAATCGAAATAAATCACCTTGAAGGTATCGTCGAGCGCCAGATCCGAGGCATTTGCAAAATCGTCCTGGAATGGCGCGAGCTTATCGGCCAGTTCGTTGGCTGCATTGCGCTGGCGCTCGCAGTCTTCGGCGTTTTGCTCAGCTTCTTCCTTGGCCTGTTTGGCGAGCGACTGCGCCAGACGTGCCTTTTGACGGGCAGATTCATCATCGCCGGCCTGCTGGGCTTCCTGGGCCTCTTTCAGCGCCTGCTGGGCCAGAGCATAGGTCTGTGATGCGCAATCCTTGGCGTTACCGGCATCGTTCATCGCGGACTGCGCATTATTAATAAGATCCGCGACGGGCTCTTTGCTGGCGCATCCGGCGAGCGCGAGGGCGAGACAAATACCAGTAGTGTAAATCCATTTTTTCATTTGATGTCTCCGGCTAAGAAAGAACAAATGCGTTGTCATTGCGGGGGTTATCCCCGAATTCCGGATGGGACGGAACCGGGGCGTTGCGGGGCAGAGCCCCGCAGAGGGGGTAGCGGCGTATTTCGTTGCAGAGACGTGCCATCAGCACGTCTCTCGGCGAAATAGCCGCGCAGGGGGCGGCGCCCCCACCATCATCAAAATCAATGGCCCCAAACGGGGTTTTCGTACCATCCCGAAGTGGTGACGGCGTTTTGCGATTTGCCGTCGGCGGTGGAGATGTAGATGCGGCTGCCGCCGTCGCGGGTGGAGGTGAAGGCGAGGTAGCGGCCGTCGGGCGACCACGTGGGCTTGTCGTTTTTGCCCTGCTGCTGCGTGATGCGCGTGATGTCCGAGCCGTCGGGACGGATGATGAAGATGTCGAGGCTGCTTTGTTCGTCGCGGGCGCTGAAGGCGATGTAGCCGCTTTTGCCCCACGCGGGACTGGTGTTGTAGTTGCCGACCATCGTGACGCGCGAAACGCCAGAACCGTCAGCGTTCATGCGGTAAATCTGCGGATTGCCGCCGCGATCCGACACAAACGCGATTTGCGAGCAGTCGGGCGACCACGAAGGCGACGTGTCGATGGCGCGGTTGTTGGTGAGACGGCGCAAATCACCGCCCATGGCCGACATCGTATAGATTTCGGCGTTGCCATCTTTCGACAGCGTGAAGGCGATGCGGCCGTTGCCTGCGCAATAGGATGCGCCGCTGTTCATGCCGGGTTCGGCCGAAAGACGCATGCCTGCGCCGCCCGATACCAGATAAAGATCCGGGTTGTTATGCGCATAGCTGGTGAGCAGCACGTTGCCGCCGGGGCCCCATTCGGGCAGCATTTCGATGGCGTCGACGCGCGTGATGCGCGATACGCCCGAACCGTCGGTCATCATGCGAACAACACGACCGCCTTTGCCTTTGCCGTCGCGCGTGACTGCGAGCAGCGACTGACCGAAAAAGCCCGGCTCACCGGTAAAATACTTCACCACGGCATTCACAAATGCATACACGACCTGATTGTAATTGTCGGATGCTGCCGTATGCGAACCATAGTCGATGTCGATGCGCTTGTTTGACGTAACATCATAAAGGCCAAAATCGAGCGTGAGCGCCTTGCCCGACAACTTCGCATCGGTTTTCACAAGCACCTGTGCGCCCGAGGCATACCACGCACCATAATTGGTCGACGCATTGGTCTCTTTGGTCAGGCCGGGCAAAAAAGCGCCCTCGGGAACGAAATCAAACAATCCCGTGAGCTTGAGCGTGTGGTTGAGCAGCTTGTTGACGTTCTGCGCCAGTGCTGCGTCAGACTGATCAAGATTTGTTGGTGCCACGGCCATAACCATGCGCTGGGCCGACACACGAACCGTGATGGCTGCATCGGAAGGCTGCACATCAGGCGTCTGTGCATAGGCCGAAACACCGGGAAAAACGAGCAATGTCGCTAGTAATATGGTCTTTTTCATTTTCTTACTCCCTGATGGATTGCCATGCATCACCCCCAGAAATGGCAAACTGCAAATATCTTACCGAGATTCCCCAGAAAGGCAAAAAAAAGAATATGCAGGCGCTCGCCTATGGCCGGCCACTGCCGCCCATACGGCTCGCCATGCGCGTCTACGGGCTGCCACACAGGGCAGCCCCTACGCCGCGCCAACATCAACCATCATCGCTCGCCTATGGCCGGCCACCGCCGCCCATACGGCTCGCCAA
>JAEEGL015132775.1_pt1 | contig 16878 bp, 16 predicted proteins | sample 9134231 | NCBI WGS metagenome assembly JAEEGL01 (sample SAMN16246548, study PRJNA631951) | gut metagenome | biome: gut microbiome; feature: rumen; material: fiber-attached | host: Bos | place: Iran: Karaj | collected 2018-10
AAGCCACCACAAAAATAGCGGTAAAGATAGCCTTTCGATAGTGAATGTTCAACTTTATGTAATTAAATCCATAGGACAGCACGGTAAGGGCGTATGCGAAAATAGGCTCTCCGTTTCCAACAGGAATAAACAAAGGACCGTGAACATACACATCATTTTCAAAATCATAAATAGAAATACATCCGTTAAACAGATTGAGAATTAAAAAGAATATATAAACCACAAACAATCCGAAGGTAAAAATACTCCACCATTTTTGCGGTTTAATATGATAGATATACAGAAAATAATAATACAGGCCGAACCCCAGCATTAAAATACTGAGGTAATCGACCATATTAATTGTGTTTACAAGGAAATAGTTTACCCTCGTCCCCGGAAGATCCAACAGCCAACACTGAAAGGACTCCGAGATGGTAATTAAGACACCACAAGCAACCAGGCCGCGAAAAGCCGCAACCTCTCTCAACTCTGCCCGAGACTGAATGGTCACAAACAGAATCAATATCAAATCAAAAACAATAATAGACGCCTCAACATGGGCCTCCGGATGTCTTAATATGAAATCTATCATCCTATCACTATTCCCCTTCGCTTATATTGACATTCCCCACATTATCAATACAAAACTCTACTGCCTGATTGCACACATAAATTCTGCGCAAATATTTTTCTCCGTCTACTGCGGAAGTTCCATACTGTCCAAACAACTCATCCTCTGATGACAAACCATAATTGGTCATCAAAGACTGACAGTAGGAAGAAAAACCATCTTCATCCAAGGTTAAGCCCTCGGTATCCGCAACCAATCCGAATACCATTTCCGTATCCAAATTGGTTTGAATCTGAGTCTTAATTTCATCTTTGAACTCATCCATGGTAATTCCGTAGCTGGAGGTAATTGCCGATTCCAATGAATCATAATCTCCATACTGCTGAGTATAGCTGGCTATATAAGCTTCCAATCGTTGTTCCACCACTGCTTCCGGATAACCATTAATCGTAGCATTGCCAATTACCTTTTCGATAATGGCGCTTCGTATATCAGAAGATTTTTGAGAATCGATTTCCGATTCCATATCGCTTTGACACTTGTCATAGAAAGCTTCCACGGTGTCACAATCATAATTTTCTTTTACGTAATCATCCGTCAAATCATCTCTGGTAACGGATTTGCAAATATAGTTTACGGTAAAGCGAAATACCACAGCTTTTCCTGCAAGCTCTGTAGAGCCGTAATCCTCCGGGAAGGTTACATCACAGTCTACCGTATCTCCAACTTTGGCACCAACCAATCCGGAAGTAAATCCTGCAATGTAGGAGCTTCCCTCTACGGAGGAATTGTTTCCTACGTCAATGGTTTGATCCGTAGCGGTTCCGCCGTCAAAAGCTTCCCCATCCAAAAGTCCGGTGTAATCCACATTTACAATAGAATCACTTTGTACCTCTGTCTGACTCTCATCCTTTTCATAGCCGGCTTCGGCCAAAAGATTGTCAATATAGGTATTTAAAGCTTCTTCATCGGCATTGTAATCGCCACTAATGGTAATATCCAAATCGGAATACTCTCCCAGAGTAACATAATCCGCGGGATTGTAATCCACATACTCTGTCGTACTTTCTCCACTATCTTCGGAAGTAGTGGTCGTCTCCTGGCTATCATCAGATGACTTTGTGCCACATGCAGCCAAAGACAAACACATCGTAGCAGCCAAAAGCATTGCAACTTTTCGTTTCATTTCATCGTCCTCATTTCAAGTTTTCGTTATATCAGAACCATTTTAACACAGCGTAAACAATCTAGCAAAAAATCAATCCATGGAAGGCTTTTCGCGCCAACCTTTCATTGCTTTTTTATAGCCTTCATGCTAAAATGGGCAAAGTGACTATAGGTCAAGAGGAGGAAAACATATGTTATTAGCAGCAATTCCTACTTTTACAATCGTACTCCTTGTTATTACGGCTGTAGTAGTAGCGATTACCATTGCATTATATTTCGTAGGTAAAAAGGCAGAAACAAGAAAAGCAGAGCAGGATGAGGCTGCTGCAAAGGTTTCCCAAACCGTTTCTATGTTGGTAATTGATAAAAAGAAGATGAAAATTACTGACGCAGGTTTGCCCGATGAAATGATTCGTCAGATGCCTTGGTATGCAAAGCGTTCCAAAATGCCAATTGTAAAGGCAAAGGTTGGTCCCAAGGTAATGTCCTTTATCTGCGATTACGAAGTGTTTGATTTAGTTCCCGTGAAACGAGAAGTAAAAGCACAGGTTAGCGGACTTTACATTACCGGTGTAAAAGGTCTTCACGGTGCAAAGCTTGAAAAGCCCGTTGAGAAAAAAGGCATTCGCGGATGGTTTGAACGTAAAGCAAAAGAAGTAAATAAATAAAACAAAAAGGTATTTCCACTTGGAAATACCTTTTCTTTTACCCTTTTATTTTGCAACAATGTCCACGTAGTTCGTGCTGACCAAACCGCCTGCACTGATTAAATCGTATACGATATGAAGGTTCATCTCCTCCGCATCCGCAACAATGTCTAACTCCTTTGTTGCCATTTCAAATCTTACACAGCCAAAACCTGTCTTATGAGAGGACTTATGGCTTTCATTCTTTCTAAATTTCATTTCGGACGTAATCACTCCGCTTCTTCGGACAATTACCTCCTCATTGTTTCGCACCTCCACATGAGTCACGATTTCCTCATTCATCTCATCATCCCGAAACTGAAGGCAAACCGCATTGTGGCTTTCATATAGTTTTCCCTGAAGCAGTTTTCTTTGTTCGTCTTTTTGTTCAAAGGACTCCTGAGCGGAATGAAATTTCACACGTACATCTTTTACCTGAATCATACCAACTCTTCCTATTCTATTTGGCAGAACCTTCCTGTCCACGAATCACATCGCGAACCGCTTCTACCTGATTTTCCAGGTGTGCATGCATGATTTCTTTTACATATTCTCCGTCACCCTTTTCCAAGCCGGCAATAATTTCTGCATGTTCCTGTAATATTTGTGCATAGTTTGCATTATCCTTTACGTATTCGTAACGATAACGATACATTTGCTCTTTTAAGTTTTGAATGATGACCATAAGCTTCGGATTGTCCGCTGCTTTGTAAATCACATTGTGGAACTGTTCATCCGCTTCAACAATATCCCTAACATTTCCACGATCTGCCGCATTTTTAAAAGCAACCATGGAACTGCGCAACTGGGAAATATAATCTTCGGTCATGTTTTTGCAGGCATTTAAAACTGCAAGTTCATCCAAGGCATCGCGGATTTCCAAGACATCCTGCAAATCCTTTTCTGTCATCTTGGCAACCTGAGCACCTTTTCTGGGAATGGTAACTGCAAGTCCTTCCTGCTCCAACATACGAATAGCCTCGCGAATAGGAGTACGGGAAACACCTAACTTATTTGCCAAATGAATCTCCATCAAACGTTCTCCCGGTTCCAATTCACCTTTTAAAATAGAATCCCGCAGTGTGTTAAACACCACATCTCTGAGAGGCAAAAACGCGTCAGTATCTAATTTCAAATCTTCTTTCATGTCTTACATTCTCCTTTATCGTTTCTCCCCACAAAACGATTCCATACAATACTTTATTAAAAAGACCGCAAAAAACTATTCGTCAATATCATTTTGAATCGCAGTCTTATATAATCTTTCGCAATGATTCTTTTTCTTTAAGAATTCATAACAGTTTTCCAATGCTGTCTCGTCTTCAAAAAAGCCAAATACGGTAGGTCCGGAACCTGTCATCATAGCCCCAGTCGCTCCGTAGTCTACCATAGTATCCCGAAGTTCCTTTACCTCCGGAACCATGGGCATCGTTACATCTGCCAACACATTTCCCATTTTGTCGCAGATTTTGGAAATATCCTTTTCTTCTATGGCCTTTATCATGCCATCAATATCCGGATGCTCATAAGATGTCAAAGCATCCAAGGCTCCATATACTTTTCCGGTAGAAACATTTACCGGTGGCTTTGCAATTAAAAGGGAAACTTCCGGCATAGGTGAAATCTCGGTTAATTCTTCCCCTATTCCCGCAGAAAGAGCAGTTCCGCCCATAATGCAATATGGAATATCTGCTCCCAGTCGAAGGCCTCTTTCCATTAATCCGCGGGTATCAAGACCCAACTGAAACATATGATTCAATCCCTTCAAAACAGCTGCCGCATCTGTGCTTCCGCCGGCCATGCCTGCTGCAACCGGGATATTTTTTTCCAAATGTATTTTTACACCTTCTAAAAAGCCAAACTCCTCTTTTAACAGATTCGCAGCCTTTATACAAAGGTTATCCTCATCTACAGGAAGGGTGGCATCATTGGTGGTCATGGAGATTTTTCCATCCGAAACTTTTTCCAGCGTAACCACGTCATGTAAGGCAACGGTCTGCATAATCATCTTCACCAGATGATAACCGTCTTCTCGTCTGCCAATCACATCCAAGCCCAGATTAATCTTTCCGTAGGCTTTTTCCACATGTTTGTTCATAGCATCTCCTTTTTGTATACAATGTGCATTTTAGCATTTATCCATACAATTTTCAACCATAAGTTAGGCAAAGCGAACTAAATTCCCGGTATTGTCTATTGTAGACATTTTCCTTTGTGATTATAATAGAAATGTTTGAGAATTATATAGGTTAAGGGGAAAACATGAAATCATTTTCATTATCTAGAAATCAATTAAAACTACTGGCAATTCTTGCCATGGTAGTAGATCATACCGCATGGGGGTTTGTGGAATTCATGAGTCCCTTGGGACAGGCCATGCACATCTTTGGAAGACTGACTCTGCCCATTATGTGTTTTTTCATCGCAGAGGGATATCGTCATACCTCCAATCTCTCCAAATACATTGAACGAATGGTCACCTTTGCCATTATTTCCATTTTGCCTTTTTATCTTTTCTTCCATGAAGAATATTATTTCCGGCAGAATATTATTTTCGATTTAACCTTGGCGCTTCTGGCCCTTTGTGTTTCCGACTGTAAAAAAATACCTGCCTTGTTTCGAATTCTCGGGGTGGTAGCCTTGTTGGTTGTGTCCGCCCTCATTGGCGGTTGGGTGATTATGCCCATTATTTATGTTCTTGTTTTCTACTATAAAGATACCTTCAAAAAGAAAGCCTTTTGGTTCACCTTTTATACCATTGTTTTGGAAATATGTCTGATTACCCTGATTTCATTGAATCAGATTTACCATTTTTCCAAATACAATTGGGCAATTACCGAAAGACTTTACCTGCTGGGTTTTGTATTTGCTCTAATCCCCCTTTATTTTTACAACGGCCAAAAGGGACAATGTATTATCTCACCTCGGTTTGAACGATACTTTTTCTATGTATTCTATCCGTTGCATTTTATGGTTTTATATATTATCAAATGGGCACGAACCGCAACCTCACAGGATGTCTACATCTGGGCTCACGTCCTGGCTCTTGCGGTAGGTATTGCATTATTTATCTATGCCCTTCGTCAGCCTGCCTCCCGTTCTCAGGTAGGAGTGTGTATCTTTATGATTTCCGGAGTTTTTTACATCTTCGGTTTTCTTATGGAAATCACAACCCCCATGGTTCCAGGTGTGTTCAATGCTACAAAATTACAGTATTTTGCAGAAATTTTTGTTCTGATTTCCATTACCTACTGTATCCAGGAACTGACCCACACCAAAATTTCAGGAGCAATCTACGCCGCAGAGGGCATCATTTCCGTATTCACCCTTTACTGCCTGTTTACCTACGAAAAAAATCACCTGTTTTATCAAGGAATCACCATAAATACAACAGCCGGTTCTTTTCCCCGTATGGAAATCATAGGATACGGCCCCGCCTTTTATCTCTTTGTAGTCTATTCTTTGGCGGTATGTATTCTTTGCATCGGTATTGGCGTCCACTCTGCCATTTCCGGTGGTTCCCTGCAAAAGAAGCGTCTTCGCTATTTGCTTCTTGGCATGGTAAGTATGTGGTTTTCCTATTTAATCAAACCTTTAAACCTAACCAACGGCTATGAAATACCAGCGCTTTTTATTCCATTTACTGCATTTTTCATTGTGGTTGCTTTGGCGCGATACAACTATTTGGATTCCATCAGCCTAAACTTTTCCAATGCAATCAGCAAAGGACAGGAAGGAATTTTAATTGTGGACAGAAACCACAAAGTGCTGTACGCCAATGAATTTATGCATAAACTTTTGGGAAATTTCTCCAGATTCGATGATGCTTATCACATTCCGGAGATCAAAGAAATATTTGAAAGCGCTCAACTCCAGCTGGAGCGAAACGGCCATACCTATGAGATTCGTATCGAGCCTTTAATCGAGCAAGGCCATCACACCGGAGATATTTTATGGATGATTGACTTAACCAAACACTATGAAGCCTATAATCAGGTAAAGAAGGAATCCACCCACGATTCACTGTCCGGACTTCACAACCGAAAATGGTTTGAAGAAAACGTAAAAGCATGTTTTAATAAGAATATAGACGGCGCCTTTCTCATGATTGATTTGGATCACTTCAAACAGGTTAATGATACCTACGGTCATAAAATCGGCGATCTCGCCATTAAAATTACTGCCCGCACCATTCGTGAATGCATGACTGACATAAAGGATACTACCCTTTACGCAGGACGCTTGGGCGGAGATGAGTTTTGTATCTTTATAGAAAAAGAAAAGGATAAAGAGGTTTTGGGAGCATTTGCCACCCATATGCTGAATACCTTTGAAGAACACTTAAAAGAAAATGGCTATGGCGGCATTACTTCATTATCCATGGGTATTGCGCTTTTAGACGCAGCCTCCGTTCCTCTATCAGAAAAAAGTTTTGATGAAGTATATGAAAAAGCAGACGAAGCTTTATATCAGGCGAAAAAAGACGGTCGAAAGACCTACCATTTTTCGGAGTAACTTTTCGTAAAGAGGTTATTAAGAAAGGACTTCCAGCATCCGATATATAGATTAGAAAGGGTATACTATGGGTACGGATACGGATAGCCTTTTTACATACCTCGTATGTCTTTATGCCAAGGAGGGTAACCTATGAACATTAATTTTATCAACAATGTAGCGACGGTTTATAGCACCACATCTGCTATAAACAAGAATGCAGCCAAGTCTACCGACAGCAAAGATAGCACGGACAAGACGAAGTTTTCTGAAACCGCTGCCACCTACGAAAAATCAGAAGAAACAGTTCAAAAAGAAACATCCTCCACCGATCGAAGCGCAATTGTAGCCCAGATGAAGGCTGACCTTGAGGCTCAGACCAATCAGTTATTAAACATCGTAAAAAAGACAATTTCCCAGCAGGGAAATACCCTTGCAAAAGCCGATGATATGTGGAGTTTTTTAGCAAGTGGAGATTTTACGGTTGATGCTGAGACAAAAGCTCAGGCTCAGGCTGATATTGCAGAAGACGGGTATTGGGGCGTAGAAAAGACCTCAGATCGTATTTTGGACTTTGCGAAAGCCCTTAGCGGAGGAGATACCTCAAAAGCAGAAACACTGCTTGAGGCATTCAAAAAAGGCTTCGAAGAAGCCACAGGAACTTGGGGAAAAGAACTCCCTGAGATTTCTCAAAAAACCTATGATGCAGTATTAGAAAAATTCGAGGCATGGAAAAACGGGGATTAATCATCCCCGTTTTTTTCTTTATATTCTTTTTTCACAAACCGTAACCAAATCCCCTTTTTGTACCAAGGTACTTCCCTTCGGAATAATGGATGTACCTCTTCTCAATATAGAAACCACAACGGTATCGTCCGGAATCTTAATATCTCTGATATGATATCCTCTCCAGGGATGTTCCTCTGTAATGGCGAATTCTTTTAGCTTGATATCCAAATCATCCTGGTATTCCAAAGCACCCAAAACAACTTCATCATCTTCTAAAATCTTTGTCGACCCTTTGGGAATAATGATGTCTCCCTGACGAATTATGGTCATCACAACCAGCTCCGGAGGAAGTACAATTTCATCGAGGCACCTATTTGCCCAGAGATGTCCCTCTTCCACAGAAATCATAATAAAGCGCATATCACTTCCATCGGAAATTTGATCCAAGGGTTTCATCTTTGTGTACTGTTCCACAAAACCGGCGCTGATAATACCGGTAGGAATCGCCACCAGTCCCACTCCAAAAAAGGAAAGAATAATCGCCAGTATTTTTCCAACGGTGGTAATGGGATATACGTCTCCATACCCTACTGTAAGAAGGGTGGATACTGACCACCACACACCTGAAAAAGCATTTTGGAATACATCAGGCTGAGCCTCATGTTCCACAGAATACATCAAAAGCGATGCCGCAAGCATCATAATCAGTACTATGCAGATTGAAGAAATAATCTGTTCCTTCTTTTGTTTCAGCACATCCATAATGACGTTGAAGGCATCGTACTGGGCGTTGATTTTAAACAAACGGAAAATTCGAATTACTCTAAGAATACGGAATGCAATCATTCCACTGGGTAAAATCAACAAGAAGTAGGGAAGGATGGACAATAAATCCACCATACCAAAGAAGGAAAACACAAACTTTAACCTGGCGGTCACTTTTCCCTCTTCCGGATACAAATAATCCGCTGTCCATACCCGAAGAATGTATTCAATTATAAAGATAATCACGGTACAAAATTCGATTTTGCCGAGAATACTCTGTACCTGCGTGCTTAAATCAAAGGTACTGACATACAATACCATAAGGTTTAAGGCAATGGAAATTACAATAATGTAATCACAAAGTGCACTGGCGAAATCATCCTTTGAACCGATTTGAATGATATCAAATATCCTTTTTTTCATCTTCTCTCTTTGCCTCGGCAATGGCCTCATTCAATGACAACATCTTGGCATCCAACATAGATACAATACCGGAACACTCACGCAAATCCTTGCTGATATAGTCCGGTGCGTTTCCTTCAAATTTGTAATAAATCTTGTGTTCCAAAGATGCCCAAAAGTCCATGGCAATGGTACGAATCTGAATCTCGACCTTGGTATCTACCACCTTATCAGACAAAAAAATGGGAACTGTCACCAACATGTGGTAACTCTTGTAGCCACTGTCTTTTGGACTGCGGATATAATCCTTAATGGAAATAACGGTAATATCATTTTGACGTCCAATCATATCTGCCATACGATAAATGTCGGAAGTAAAAGAACAAACGATGCGAAGACCTGCAATATCGTTACAATAGGTAACCATGTTTTCCATGCTGTCTTCATAACCGTAGCGTTTTAATTTTTTAATAATACTTTCAGGGCTTTTCACCCTACTTTTTACATATTCGATAGGGTTATACTGATGCGTATTTTGAAATTCCTCATTTAAGATGGAAATCTTTGTTTCCAACTCTTTTAAAGCAGCCCCATACAATAACATAGCAGAATTCCAGGTATCTACACCCTCTCCGCTACATTGACGAATATACTCCACCTGATCCATTTTAGTCCTCCTCAATCACATGAATCTCTAGATAATCAAATTCTATCTCATCTACAAAATTGTCTTGATAGAATCTGGCCTTTGCCCCTCTTTTAAAATCCCTCACCGTGGACTCAAGCCAAATAGGAACAGACAAATCGAAATGATTACAAGCCTCTTCCAATCCGTGAAATATTTTATGTGTTCTGGTTTCATCGGAGACATCTGTTACTTCATAATCTGCAAGCAAGTGATTGTCTTTCCATTCTTTAAACCAAATTCGCATATTATCTCCTTATATTTTAAACAAGCTTTTCCTATTATTCAAATAGTTTCATAAGCCTTTTGTTATTGGTTTCTTCGTTGTCTGGCGCCTTCGTACATCAAAATTCCTGCTGCCATTGCAGCGTTTAAAGACTCCAATTTTCCGGACATGGGAATAATGAGTTTTTCATCTGCCATATCCATGGCATCTTTTGAAAGGCCGTTGCCTTCATTTCCGATAAAAAATCCCACCGGCTTTGTATAATCAAATCCATCGTAGGTCTTTTCCCCATCTAAAGCTGCGGCATAGAATCGAATACCTTTTTCTTTCAAAGCCAAAATCGTATTTCCTAAATCCTCTGTAATGTAAAAAGGCATACGATACAAACTTCCCATAGTGGAGCGAACCACCTTTGGCGAAAACACATCCACCGTATCCTTCGTCATAATAATGCCGGTACAGCCTGCACCTTCTGCAGTACGAAACATGGTTCCCAGATTGCCGGGATCCTGAATTCTTTCCAAGACCAGCAAATAAGGACAGTCCTTTAGAGTATCCTCCAACTCATAGGAAGGCTGCTTTACAACTGCAAGGATGCCCTGAGGCGTTACCGTATCGGACATTGCCTTCATGACTTTCAGCGTCACCTCTTCCACCAATACGCCCTGAGCTTTGTACTCCTGCAGCTTTTCCTTTTCCTCTTCAGAAAGGGAAAACTCCTCACATACGTAAATGCGCTGTAAAAGTTCCCTTGGAGTTTCCAATACCATTCTTGGACCTTCCACTACAAAGGAGCCTTCTTTTTTTCTTATTTTACTTTTGGTAACAAGACCGGACACCAGTTTTATGCCGGGATTGGATACGCTTTCAATCATAGCCTTTTCTTTCCTTTACAAAAAGAAAGACTGGAAGGAACCTTCCAGCCTCGCTTAGTATTTATTGTATTTATGAATTTCCCAAATCCTTACAAATACGAACCTGATATTCATCCAAGTCCTTCTTCATTGCAAGAGCTTCATCAATATCAAAATCAATAAACTCACCGTGATCGTAACCTACAACACGGTTGGTCTTTCCTTCGCAAAGAAGGTCTACTGCCAAAGCACCCATGGTTGAAGCATATACACGGTCCTTACATGTAGGAGAACCACCACGCTGCATGTGACCCAAGATAGTAGCTCTTGTTTCAATACCGGTAGCAGCTTCAATACGCTTAGCCATTGATGTGGAATGACCAATACCTTCAGCATTAATAATAATGTGATGCTGTTTTCCTTTTTTACGGCCTTCAATAATATGATTTACAAGGGCCTGCTCATCGTAATTGTATCTCTCAGGCAACAAAACGTCTTCTGCACCGTTGGCAATACCGCACCAAAGAGCGATATATCCGGCACCACGTCCCATAACCTCAATAATGGAACAACGTTCATGAGAGGTAGATGTATCACGGACTTTATCGATGGCTTCCATAGCAGTGTTTACTGCAGTATCAAATCCGATGGTGTATTCCGTACAGGAAATATCCAAATCGATGGTTCCAGGAAGACCGATGGTATTTACACCATTGGCTGCTAACTTCTGAGCACCCTTAAAGGATCCGTCTCCTCCGATAACTACAAGTCCGTCAATGCCGTGCTTTTTACAAATCTCAGCACCCTGCTTCTGATATGCAGGTTCAACGAATTCATAACAACGTGCGGTCTGCAAAATTGTACCACCGCGAGAAATAATATCAGAAACGCTGTGTGCGTCCATGTCAATGATTTCTTCGGCTAAAAGTCCTGCATAACCACGCTTAATTCCTTTTACTTTTTTACCCTTGGCAATTGCTTCACGGACTACTGCACGAATCGCAGCGTTCATTCCGGGAGCATCTCCACCACTGGTTAATACACCAATTGTATTGATTTCTTTGGCCATCTTTTTTCCTCCGCGTAACTGTCAATTTCTATGACAGAATCTCTATTAGTTCTATTTTTGCTCATACTCGTCTTATTTTAATACCATAATCCTAGAAATTCAATACTTTTTTCGTTAATTTTTGCACAAAAAATCCTAGGTTTTACATACCCTCAGGGTAATAGTCCTTTGCGTCAATCCAGTTTATGATTTCTCCCTCATCTGTTTCCAAATAAACAACATCCAATTCCAACTCATTTATACTATCGTAATACTTCATAACATAGAAGGCCTGAGCATAATCATAGAGTCCATCATAGGAAGGTTCTCCTAAGGTCTCAATCACATCAGACTTTTTGATTTTCAAATCATAAACGTCATTTTTTCCAAAGACTACCTGATAACCGTTAATATTGACTTCCGACAAAGAAACATCAGCGTCTACCTTTGGCTCATCCACATCATCATATACGTATTGCACGAATTCCCTTTCCCCCGGGAAGGCTTTTTTCGCCAAAAGCTTAGATACATTGAATTTTCTAATGCTTTCTTTTTTCACCCTATCCAAGTCCACATTTTGATAGTAGTCATCCACCCAATTTCCGCTAGCACATGGGCTGGTTTCGTAATCAACATACGTATTACAATCATGGTTATTCTCGTATTGTGCAATGACAGGAGCCGCATCCAAGGATGAAAACTCTGATAAATAATATGTGTCCAACTCAATGGTATTTGACGTATTGGTAAGGTTATATTTTGCTACCTGATAATCCGGTTTGGAATAGGACAGCACCAAAAACAAAACGCAAAATGTCCAAAGCCCATATTTAAAAAGAGGAAACTTCTTTTTCACAATACGAATTACAATCCCGGTTAAAAACACTGCAATCACCACAAGCATCCAAAGGACGTAGTAACGATAGCGTGTAAAGTTGTAAGCCTTCACATACAACAGCATACGATAAAAGGAAGATGCCGCCATAATGTATGTAGCTACCGACACAAAGATAAGCATAACATCCAACACCTTGGATTCCGAAAAAATCCACTGGAACAATAACACCAAGCAAAGATTTAAAACACTTACAAACAATAACTGGAAAAATCCTTCTCTGGCGTAGGAAGCGTAGGTGTAGCCCTCCGGCAGAACCCCATTTCCAAGGAAAAGATACTTGATCTGAATCACACAAAATACCACATAAATCAAAAGGATGGGAGTCACTATCGTAATTCCTACAATATGAGTCTGCTTCTTGATTTGTGACTTTTCCATAACTTTTGCCAGCATATAAAACCCGCGAAGTCCACCGTAGGTCACCATTATTACCATTGTAAAAAAGCAGATCACCTTTACAACCAACTCAATGGTAATCTCTTCCGGAAGAATCATACGAATGCCCTGCATGAATACCGCATCCGCAGTTGCCAGCAAAACAAGAATAAGGATTACCAACGGAACACTGATTGCCGCTCCTATTCCCACATAAGTAAGCTTTGTAGGCTTTTTTTCTTTTGGTGCTTTTGCATAGGCCGCTCCATCAATAAAAACACCGAAAAGATTTGCCAACCCCTTTCCTATGGTGCTCAGAAACTCTTTTACATAAAGCCCAAAGTCCCAGTCCTTTGCATCCTTATAGTTTTCCAGCAAAAACAAAATCAAAAGACACACATTTATGAAATGGTTCCAAATAATCATTGTAGAGGCCGTCAACACGCAAGAAATCCCAATCAAAGCCATAACAATCATAAATGGATAGGTAGATTTTTTAATTCTTTTCCCGTCTTTTTTCAATAAATAATAAATCAATCCAAAGGTCAAAATCACTTCAAAAGGAACCAATATCCCGCTGAAATTATCATATAAAAAAATGGTGGAAATCAAGCTATATACCAAGACCGGCACCAATAGCTTTGTTCCCAGAGACACCCGCTCTTTGTTTTCTTTTTCCCTTTGTAGTTTCAATTGTTCCCCGTAAGATATATTCTCTGCTTCCATACTAGTCCTCCTCATCCGGTCGATATTCCAAAATATCCCCGGGTTGACACTCCAACGCCTCACAGATTTTATTTAATGTTTCATAACGAATCGCCTTGGCTTTTCCATTTTTTAGAATGGAAATATTTGCCATGGTAATACCTACTTTTTCCGAAAGCTCTGTCACGCTCATTTTTCGTTTTGCAAGCATGACATCAATATTTGTAACAATCATACCTGCCTCCTAAATGGTTAAATCATTTTCGTTTTTCATCTCATATGCGTTGTACACTAATCTAGCTAAGGTGCGGCACATAAAACCAAGGGTAATAAATCCCAGGGCAAGCAAACCGTAAACCACTCCAATAATAAAAGCTGCTCTGGGATAAGATGCCACCAAACAACGGCTTACAAATACACCAATACGAATCAAATAGGACACCGCAATAACGGCAGATATACCGGTCATCACATTAAAGTTTTTTACATTTTCCAAAGAAAAGGAATTGTCATTCCCGATTTCCATGCAAATTCTTCGAAAGAAATTTAAAAAACTAATCACAAGAACGAAAACAAGTAGGGAAAAAGGCAACTGCCCTTTCATTAATCCCGTCCATACCGCGTTGGTCAAAGGTGCCTGCTGCATTTCCCCACCAATAAGATTCCACACCTCATCGGAGGTTAAATAGGGAATGGCCATCATAAAGCTGTGAAAACAACTATACATAAGGGCTGACGCTCCAGCTAATACCACAGTAGAAACCTGAAGAGCCACTGCCAATTGATGTTGTTTTGTCTTTTTGTTTTTTTCTTCCATGATTACTTCCTCCAGTCCAAATATCATTTTGATTTCTGATTTTATTCTCTTTTTCTGTTTCAATAATAATTCTGTCATTCTTACTTGTCAATATATTTTTATCGTTTCTCGATAAATCATTCTCGAATTGCAATACGTGATGTAAGGAGTGAAATTTTCGGATTTCACTCCTCTTTTTTTTAAGTGTTGACATGATATATGTAGCGTGTTATAACTGTATCACTACAAGTAGTACAGCAGTAAAACAGTATATAGATTGGAGATTTGTTTTTATGAAAAAAAGAGTTTTCGTTTTAGTGATGGCAATGACAATGGGCTTATCTATGGTAGCTTGTGGACAGAAGAATGATGATTTCAACAATACAACTAGTGACAGCGGCGTTGGTTTAGATAGCGATGATGACGGTGAAGTTGATGCTGGTTTGGCATCAGAGAATCCTCGTGAGGATACATCTGTTTCCAGTGAAGTATATGAGATTAATGTTTCTTTGATGGATGATGCTGAGGAAGTATTCAAGACTCTTACAGATAACTGGGGTGATCCATATATTGAGGATTCCGGTGATTACAAGATAGCAACTTTCGATACTCTTAAGATTACATATTCTGAAGTTGATGGTAAGAAGGAACTTATAGAGTTTGATGTATACTCTGACTGCTATAAGACAAACAAGGGCATCACAATTGCTTCTACACAGGATGATATTAGAGCAGCATACGGTGAGCCATTAAGTGAGTACGATGAGGGCGATGAGCACCACATGAACTATTTCTTTGAGGATGGCTTCAGCATCTGCTTTACAACTTCTTCTAAAGCTGTTGATGCAGTAACAATGTACCAGATCGCAAAGGGAAGAGGCTAAGTCCTTTTTCGACTAGAATGAAGGAAAGGATTCAGTGCCCATCCGTTAGGATGGTGGCTGAATCCTTACTTTTTAGGGGATTTTTTTAACAACCCCTTTTCATTTTTAACGTTTTTAAAGTTTTTCCTGCACCACGCGAATGTTTTCTTCTCCAAAGGCTTCCATCAAACGCAACTTTAATTCTTCTGTCACCTGAACATTCCAACGGGCAGGCATTCGCTTCATCTGTTTGGTGGAACGAATGTAAATGATGATATTGTCCTTTCCTTCATTTCCGGATAACAAAGACAATAGTTTTTCTTCGTTGTAGTCCTCTATGGTTTCTAACTGAATCCAAAGGGTCTTTGGTAAATCAGAAAAAGAAATTACTTCACTGGCTATCAGTTTTGCATTTTTTTCTTCTTCCACGCTGACTCTACCTTTTATCAGCACCTTTTCATCTTCTCTCAGATATTTGCGATAACGTTCAAAATCTCTGGGGAAGATAATAATTTCAATGGTTCCATACAAATCTTCTAAGGTTAAAAAGGCCATGGTTTGATTCTTCTTTGTGTAGTGAATCTTTACCTCGGTAAGCATTCCGCCCACCATCACCTCTTTGTCATCTTCAATATTGGCAACGGACGCACCGTCTTCCAACATAAATTCCAAAGATTTTGCCGTAACGTTTTCATCCATGATTTCCATGTACTCTTCCAATGGATGGCCGGACACGTAGATTCCCAAAACATCTTTTTCATTCATCAAAAGTGTTTCTCTGTCGAATTCCTCCACATTGGGAAGTTTGAAACGAAACTCTTCTTTGTTATCTTCCGGCGCCATATCAAACAAGGACATTTGTCCTGCCATGGAATTCTTTTTGCTGTTGGCAATGGAATCCATGATATCAGAATAGATAATGCTCTTTTGCTTTCGATTGCCGGGAAGCGAATCCAAGGCACCACCCAAAATCAGGTTTTCAATGGCACGCTTGTTTACTTCACCGCCACCAACACGACGGATAAAGTCTTCCAAATCTTGATAAACGCCCTTTTCTTCACGATTTCTTACAATGGCATCAATCACCGGACGGCCCACACTTTTAATCGCATACATTCCGTAACGGATTTTGCCATTTACTGCTTTAAAGGTTCCGCCTCCCTCATTAATATCCGGAGGCAACAGTTCGATATTCATATTTCGGCAAACCTGGATGTATTCGGAAATCTTTGAAGACATTCCGATTACCGAAGTCATAAGCGCCGCAAAGAACTCCGCCGGATAATAATAACGTAGGTACGCCGTTTGATATCCCACTACTGCATAACATGCCGCATGGGCTTTATTAAAGGCATACTTGGCGAAATCAATCATATCATCATAAATCTTATTTGCCACCGCCTCGGAAATACCATTTTTGATACATCCGGGAATTCCTGCCTCTTCATTTCCGTAAACAAAGCTTTGGCGCTCCTGCTCCATCACTTTTGTCTTTTTTTTCGACATAGCACGACGCACTTCATCAGATCGTCCCAAAGAAAAGCCTGCCAAATCACGAACGATTTGCATTACCTGCTCCTGGTATACAATACAACCATAGGTAGGCTTCAAAATAGGTTCCAACTGAGGGCA
>JAEEGL015869060.1_pt1 | contig 16878 bp, 13 predicted proteins | sample 9134231 | NCBI WGS metagenome assembly JAEEGL01 (sample SAMN16246548, study PRJNA631951) | gut metagenome | biome: gut microbiome; feature: rumen; material: fiber-attached | host: Bos | place: Iran: Karaj | collected 2018-10
ATAAGTCAACATTGTTATATCCCGCACATCTAAGGAACACACCATGGATGTTATAACTACTTAGCATAGTTAATACTTCATCATTAAGTTCATCATTAACAAAACACATTACTGCATCAGCATCTTTTGCAAGTATTGCAGTAGAATTAGATAATCTATCTTTAAAATATATAAATTCGTATTTATCTTTATATGGTTCAAATGACTTTTGGTCATATTTCTTAGCATCGAACACAACGATTCTTTTCATATGTAATACCTCCCACATGGATAGTTTAACATATGGTAAAAAGAGATAGCAGGAAGATGCATAAAAACTATTATTAAACAACAAGAAGTTATTAGTTTGATTCAAAAATAAAAGCCCATCATTGGGCTGTTTATTATTTTATTATTTCGCTTTCATCAAGACCAAGTTTAAGCAACATATTTCTGCAACAAATAAGAACGCTCGCTAGTTCTTCTTTAACTTTATTAATATCATAATGTTCCTCGTCCCATTGGAAGCATTCTAATAATTTGCTCGCCTCAATAGCTATAGTTTTAGCAAAATCTGCAGAACTATGAATTTGATCTAATTTATGTTCTTTGTTGAACTTTTCGATTCTTTCATTATTTTCCTTTGATAATGATGGGTGTTTTTGTTCTAATCCAAAGTATTCTGGATATGCATTGATAAAATCGCCATATATTGAATAATCCATTTTTCCAAAGAATGCGACAAATCCTGCAAAAAGAGCAACAAATTTTGGGTATGCCATTCCGTTTTCATCTATGCATTCATGCCAAAAATATACACACCTATTCCCGCCGCCAGAAAAACCTCTTGCCGTTTTAAAAGGATTAGCATAATCAAAATTAGCAAATCTAACTCCAACGCTATCCTTTCCTCTCTTTTTTCCTGTCATTTCATTTAGGTCATTTGTAAATATTTCATACATTTTTTTGTTTTTGTTTTTTTGATAAATGAAATAATAATAACCTAAAGTAATTCTTATTTCGTTATCAGACCATTTAATTCTTTCTGCTTTAAATACACTATTATTGGCCATAATAATTCTCCTAATCAGTCAAATATTTTTCCATTTTTAACTTGATTGTCCAGATGTCTTTAACTTGTTTTTTGGTTAACATTCTATATGTTTGATTGATAAATTTTATTGCGGTCTTGCACATCTCAATATCATATGAACTAAGTTCACCAAGTTGCGTACCAACTTCAATTACTTTTTCCCAATATGGAACTCCTAGATTGAAAATAGCGATTTCACTGCTGACTTCATTTGTTAATCTTTGTTCTGATCTTTCGCTTCTCGATTCAATTTCTTTTTCTTCTTTATCAATCAATTGTGAGATTGAAGAAGAAGATAATTCAAATTGCTTCTCGTTCAATTTATTCCAGCAGATTTCTTTCTTAGCATATTCGCCTATATTTAAAACCTGACGATGAGTATCGTTAAATACGTCGTATACACGTTTCGCAATTTTGGCTAGGTCTGCTTTATATTCTTCCAAACAAGATTGTTGTTCCCAAATTTTTCTATAATTTATAAACTTTTTTAATTTTGCGGCTTCATAAACAAATTTAGAAAATGTATATGGCACCAATTGAGCGCGATAACCTTTATTGTTTTGATACCATTCTTCGTTACTGATAATTCTTTCGATTTCTTTGAAAAGGATGGCTTTAGCAATGAGTTCTTTATAATATCCTTCGTTAAATCTTAAGTTTGATTTGTCCCATTCTTTTTCCATTAATAATTGAAAACGAGTCATATTGACTTCGGCGCCCCACGAAACATCGAAAGGCCTCATCTCGGAAGCATTTATATATTTCGCTAAATCAGTTTTGGTAAACTTTTGAGATTTTGGATTCTGCATCTCAAACAAATCTCTTTCTCTTTTGGTATTCAGTTTCATTTTACTCTGGTCGTACTGGCCACGAGCTCTTTCAAAAAACCAAATAGACTGAACTGTTGTGTTTGGTAATAATGGCGCTTTGATTTTGCGTGAAAATTCTTCAATTCGTGTATAAAAAGGATGGTTAGAATTCAAATCAGCATTTGTGACTTTATTTTGTTTATTTGCGTATTTAGAAATAAGTCTAACCAACTCGTCGGCTTGTAGCTGATTTTTGATCAAAGATAGTTTCATCTGAACAAAAATGCCTCTTAAATCAGCGTCATATTTTATTACTGCGGAAGCAAGGGAAGCTGTAGTTTGACCACCATTAATAACTTGAAGATTTTTGAATTCAGTAATATAGGTTCCGCCATCTCTTTTTTCTAAAACAATATCTTCTGCGGTAGTTGCAATTCCGTTGTTATAAGCGAAGAAACGAGTTTTATCATTTAGAATAGTATTTAAAATGCCTTTGTTAATCTCGCCCCTAGTATTCAAAAATGAACGAACATTGCTTTCTAATAATCTTGCGGAATATTTCATATATATATCCGACAAGAATTTTCCTGGAACAACGGCCAAATAAGAATCATAATCTGGCGATATTATATCGGCTTTAATACATGGTATACCTTCTGGGAAACCATACTCAGAAGTTTTTATAATAATATCCTCTCTTTTGAAGTTCGCTGATTTAGTTTCGAATATTCCTTCAATATCTAATAAAGTTAAGTCTACATCAAATGTTTTGTTTCCAATTTCAAGAGCCTTCATGGATAAGGTCGTTTTTAATCTTTCACTCTTTTTATTTGTTGAAACAATTATTAAATGGATTTTTTTAACTAAGTCGATGTTTTTTCTTAAATCTCTGGCTGTTTGAGTCGTTTGATCACTATCGGCCGAATTATTAAAATAGCCTTTTAAAGAATTTAAAACAAAGTTAGTCATTAATGAGGCTTTGTTTTGAATGGCTTCATTATTTATTGGCTGAACAATACCATCATTAAAATCGGCATATAATAAATGGATCGTATTGAGTGAGAGTTCGAGATATGAAGCATCTAATCTCATGCTTCTGAATTGATTATTAACTGATTTATATTCAATATAAGTGTTATTTAGATCGCTGATCACTCCAAAATCATTAATAAGAATGTCTTTACAATACTCAATAAATACTTCTGTAGGATATTCGGAATCAATTAATGACTGACTTTTGATTTCATTAATAAGATCTTCTCTAAATTCTTCCAGCGTCATTACCTTAATTCCTCCTTAAAATCTGAAATTAGTTTTAGCACTAATTCATAACTAACATTATTGATTGCATCAGATTTTATATCGCTTTCTCTAAGAGCAGGAAACGAATCACCAACCCCATAGGATTCAATTTTGTGAACATTATAGTTTTTATTTCCTAAATCATCACAAAAGTCGTAGCCTATTTCAGATAATTTGTTTAAAAAATCATCTTTTGTTTCACTATCTTCAATTTTTGAAATAATACTTTGGCATAATTTATTAATTGTAGAATTTTCACCATCAAACGAATTTGCCAATTCTTCTACTCTGATAACGACAAGATGACCAAATTTATCAGAGGCCAATTGTTGCATTGAAGAAATCTTTGCGACAGTAGATGAAGTATTAATTGTTTTTATTTCATACCATGTATCGTTTATGGCAAAATCTTTATTCATCATTTCCGGACCACTCCAACTATCAATAGCTTTCGCGTCTCCATACTTAGAAATCATAAATTTATTTATAAAATATAATTCGCCATAAAGACCTTTTGCTTTTTCTGGAGACAAAGGATTTCTAGACTTTTTAAATAAAGCTAACCAAGTATTGAAACGAACTCTTAATTTTGTTAAAGCGGTATACTCATCTTTTTCGTCAACAACACAAGAAACCATATCTTCGCCAAAAGTACAGAAAACAGATAGAAGCGAATCATTTTTTAAATCAAAACAAGTCCAATAATTCGTTTCATTGGATAATCCTTGAACAATTTCAATATTCTTAGTGGTTCCTTTTATATTTGGACTCTCTTTTGACAAAAATGATAGTCTAAAATATCCCTCTTTGCTAACTCCATAGTAGGCTTTAACTGCACCACTTAAATTTATTAATTTTTGTGAATCTTTTATGTTTCTGTTTAGCTCTGCGAATAATTTGTACAAGTTAATCATATTCAACTTCATCCTCCGTTTCTTCGAATTTATTCAAATATTCCATTCTTTTAATCCTATTAATTCTGAACCGCATCATAACTTTGCCTTCTCTTCCAGCAAAACCAATGCCAAAGCCAATCAAAAAACCATTGTTTTTATAACTATCAATTATTTTTTGTTTTTCGTCTGTAAAATCACTTTCATCTTGTTTCAAGGCAACAGGCAAAATAACAAGAAGAGGATTTCTATCTTTTACAGCCAAATAGTCTTTTGCAATCAAAGAGTGCGTTTCTTTCTTTGATTTTATTGGTCGTAAAGAAGCTATTTCTTTTGCTTCTTCAATTTGTTCATTGCTTAACCCTGAATTAAAGATATTTGGATCCAACAATCTATTGTTGTTCTTTGCGATTCTAACAATGTTTTCGTCAGTTTCATAGCTGAACGAACGATTGACAGGTGGTATTTTGTTTGAGTCATCAATCATAAAGTAATTTCCTTTGGCTTCTTTGGGATCACCTGTCGCAAACACTATATCCCATTTATCATAAAATTCGCCTTTTTTAATGAATGACGAAATACTATCCGTATCAAATTTTTTATTCTCAATTGGAATATCTAAATTAGCAACGAAATCGGCTATTGTTTCATTATCAACATTTCTAAACATAAGCCTGTTTTTACAGTTCTCTAGGTTTATTCCTTTAGACTTTAATGTGTTAATCAGTTTATATACGCATTCTAAATTATGTTTGTTCTTCGATGACTCTTTATAGAGTTTTGATGTATCGATATCAACACCGGAGTAATTGAGTCCGCGAACAATCTCTGTAGAATCTTGCATCTTATTTCTAGCAGTAACCAAAAGATCGGTCTCTAATGTATCTGGGCTTTCCATTATCATTAAACCAAATTCTTTTGGAGCCGCGCCTCTAGCGGCCATGGCACTAAGCTGAATATCAAGATTATCAATAGCATCAGATATGGCACAGAAACAATCGAAACTAATCTGATTCATATAAACATAACAGAGGTCTTCATATCTAGGACGATATCCAAACCATCTACACATTTGCAATAAAGTGTCGTAAGCGGTTGAATTTCGACTATAATAGCTTGTCATTAATCCTTCTAACGTTAATCCACGTGAAAGAACAAAGCCACCAATTGCAATTACACGTGCGCCAGTTTCTTTATAATCTTTGTATTTAAAGCGTTGATCGCCTTTCACTTTATTATTTATAACCGCTACTCTAAATTTAGATATCTCTTCATAGAGGTGTTGTTTTATTTTTTCAAAAGGAATAAAAACGTTTAATTTTTTGCCTTCATAAGATTTATCTTCGTGGTTAAATAAACTTTCATTTTTGTATAGATTGTAAATACGTTTTAACTCGAGGTGCTTTGTGAATCTATCATCATCGTATTTGTCATATTGCTGAATCGCATAACTTAGACTCTGCAAATACTCTTCCACCAAATCAGACATTCTGGTTTGAACTAGATTATATGGGCTAACATTGATCATCATAGATCTATGCTTTGAACCATCACCTCTGATCGTTCTTATGCAATTGCAAATCAAAAATACACAAATAGCATCTTTAAGAGACTCCCAAAGAACTGGTATGTCATCGTCTTTTTTATGCTTGGCAGGAAGTCTATTTTTTTCGCTATCTTTAATAATTTTAAGATGTCTACCATCGCCTCTAAACACCTTATCAATTCCAAAATATGACTCGTTTTGAGATGATTTCAAACGATGAATAAAGTCTGCCGGGAATAGATCGTCATACCCTATTATTTTGACTGGATTAATGAAAATGTTTGCAAAAGGAGTTGCTGTATACCCAACATAAGTTGAACATGTGAAATTATTATAAATATCTCGGATTAGACCATTGATTGTAGACGGATCGTCTGATTGTTTTTTTGTATTAACGCTCGCATTATCACATTCGTCATCAATTATTAAAATATTTTTGCTAGTAACATTGGTTTGCCCAGGTTTCAGCCATTTTTTAACTGCTTCTAAAACAGCTTTATTCTTTTTAACAACCAATATTTGTGGCTTATTCAAATCATTTGACGTTAAATTCAAAGGCGTGAAATCAGAAGAATCCGTTGTTAAAGGGATGGCATAATAACCACCATTCCCATAAGTACCAACACCTATATATTTTATGGTTTCATTATTTCCAATGGTTGAGCTAACAGCTCCAATCAAACCTTCATCAGTTCTTTCTTGTGTTTGAATTCTAAGCGAATCAGTCATACCAGCTAAAATGAGAACAATTTTATAACCATAATCGCAAGCGAGATTGGCCAATGCTAGATAATTAGAGGTTTTACCAGATTGAACATCCCCCATTACCAATCCTCTTTTTCTTTCTGCAGAATCAGGGTCAGCGCAAAGGGATAACACTTTTTCCGCCTCGGCGATAATGCTTTTTTTTGCTTCCTCGCCATAATGTTCGAGAATTAAATATCTTTCATACCTTTTTTGATACTCGTGTTGATCATCGGTGTATGTTTGCTTCTTTTTATGAAACCAAGTATCCTTGCCTTTGCTATCAGTTAGAGTAACTCCAGGAACAAATGTTTTTGAACCATAGGTATATTAATATGCATAAGCAATCTGTTCAATATCAGATTTTGTCAAATTTTTAAAAGCACTCAATTTTGTTAATTCAGTTTTAATAATTTCAACCAAGTCTTCATGATTACATGTTTGCCCATTCAAAAAGCCATATAACATTAAAACAGCATTGTCGTTATTCATTTTTTAATGCCTCCAATATTTCAGCTTTTCTATATTCAATTTTTTTATAGGCTTGCGATTGCAACATTAAATTAATACATGTGTCTGGGTCCATAGAATGTTTAGCAAACTCGATCACTTCGCTGACCATTTGGTTTTCTTCGAGTTGTTCTTCAGAATTCAGAATTCTAAGAGAATCTGCATGGTCTGACACAATTAAACCTTTTGGAATAAACTGTTCCACTTTATCTAAATAGGCATTTAAAAGCTTGTTTTGATCTTCATCAAGTATGGAAACTAGTTGTTTATATATAGGATTATCATCGCGATTAATTTCATATTTAACTTCGCCACCATGGAATGATATTCTTTTCCAAATAGGTAATTCTGCTTCAGCTTCCTTTTTGCCAGGATATTTAACTTCTCTCTTACTTCTGACTATTGAGTCTTTAATGGATATTCGCAATTGCTCTTTTATCAAGTCAGGTATTTTAGCTGAAGATTTTTTAACATCCAGCATCCAAATAGAGTCAAGCTCCGATGGTATGTCAACTCTCACCCTTGCTAATTTATTAAATTCGCTTCGAACGTTCATATGCAACCAGCTTCCCCAAATAATCAATCGTTTATTTCTATAAATATAAAAACCTTGATCGTCATATATGCTTTTAGGATTTCCAAGCATCTTTTTGTGCTCTTCTGACAAAGAATTTGCATAAGGTAAAACAAACGGAGTTACAACGATAGCATGACCATTGACATTAATTGATTGTGTTCTTCCTTTTTGACTATTGGAATATTCAGACAAAAACGGGTCTCTTTTTTCTATTCTATGGCCATTGAATTCGAAATTGATTTGGTCGTAAAAGCGATGAAATACAAACTCAACATGTTGTTTTGCTAATCCAACTGTGGCAACAAATGAATCCTTGAACGATTTGGCTTCTTCTTCAATTTTGTCGAATTTTTGCCATATTACCAAAGTTCCACTTTTTGCTTTGATTATTCTTTCAATTTCGGGAAGAGTTTTTATCTCATCATCTTCTAAAACATCAAGAATCCATGTATCGGTGTCTTGAATCTTATTTAAGTCATATCGCATCGCATTAATTTTGTTGGTGCTTTTACTAACAACTGTGAGTTTTAAACATTGCGAAAAGGAGGCAGATTTTAGACCAAGACCAAATCTACCTAACTCTAATTCCGATTCTCTTTTATCCTCCCTATTGGAACCAAGAGTCATAGCATTTTCAAGCTCTTTTCTTCCCATTCCGTGTCCGTCGTCGAATATTGCGAGATATGGTTCATCTGCATCAGGATTGGACAATACAAATATATTTTTGGCTTCAGCAGAAATGCTATTATCGATAATATCAGCTAAAGCAGTTGAAAAATTGTATCCGATACATCGTAAACCATTAATCATTGATTTCGCTGGAGGTATTTTAATAATTTCTTGTGCCATACTCGTTGTCCTTATCTGGAAATAAATCTAGCCACATCTATTAATACGGAATAATTTTTTATTTCTTCGCGCTTAATAACATGCACCTGGTTCTCATTGCCTATATCTGTAATCAAAAGAATTGAAGAATTTTCGAACGAATTAATAAAATGGTTCTGATAGCTTGAAAGATTAAAATATTTCTTTTTCGTAAACGTCGAAAGAACTATAGCATAATAAATTTTTTCATTAATGAAATATTGAAAGTCGTATAAAGAATATGGGTAATCTTTTGACACATCTCTTATCTTTTTTGCTCCAATTTTAGAAAAATATTGTAAAGCAACATTCTTTGCTATTTCACGGCCATTATCTATATAGTCATTGAAATTATCCGTAGAGACATCGGCTCCATATTTTTGCCGCAAAGCAATAATTTCCGAATCATATAAGTCAATGTAATTGCGAATGTTTTGGTTATATTTGTTTCCAACACCTTTGTTGTTTATAAATACTTTTGAATAAGGGATTCCACTATATCCAACCAGCAGTACATTAAAGTTTAAAGAATCATCGTCAAAATCATATTCAAATGATTCCACAAGAAAAGCATATCCAAGTAAATAATCCGAAATGGCATTTATTATTTTGCGATTATCGATTTTATAATCATTATCTTTAATAGATAATGGGTAATGTAATTTGATACGGCCAAATTGAGCTCTCTCCGAATCTATTTCTTCTTTAACAAACATACAAAAACATGCATCAACATCTAATAAGTGGCCATTTACTTTGACTTTGTCAAACAAAAACACATTATTAATTTTTACAACACTTTTTGAATTTTTGGTCAATTCCCTAATTAGTCCGTCTGATTTTTCGAAATCAATTTGCTTTGGGATTTTGTATATTTGCGACAAAAAAGGATTAACTGCTTTGCCTTGTTTAATTGGAGTTGCAACGGTACATGTATGACCTTTTAAATTGTCATTCAAAATATTGTAATATAGTGATTTTGTATCAATAGGGAGAAGAATTCTGTGCATTATTTTTTCCTCCCTTTTTTACAAAAAAGTAATCTAAAGATTTCAGAAAGAACATTCACGACAATGGAATTTCCAATAAGCTTATTCATTTTGCGATAGCTGAATCCAAGTCTTTTTGTCCTCAAATATTCTTCTTCTGTAAAACCCATAAAGAGAAACGCTTCTCTAATGGTTGGTAATCTATATGTGTCTCCTTTAGGACCTTTGTATTTAAACATGGCCGCAGTATTACTTCTATCCATGTTGCAAGTAATTGTATTAATGGTTGTGGAGTCAACAATATGTTCTCGTTTATTAATTCTCCACATTTCCTCTCTAGAAATAGTATTATTCAGTTGGGCTTCGTTAGCTTCTTCTCTTAGTTCGTGGTTGCTGTAATTAGTTCTTAAAAATGGTTTTATTGATGGAGCACGATTCTTGTAATTAAGTAAGTAACTATCATCAATTCGAGATCCCAAATGACTTATAATAAAGGCTCTATTTCTATCTTGAGGTATCCCGAAGTTTACTGCATTTAAAACCATTTTGGATCCATTTGAATATCCAATTGATTCAAGAAAGCCTAGCCATTGTTCTAAATCTTTTCTATTTGATTCAGCATAAATCGCTTTAACATTTTCCATTAATAAAAATTCAGGCAACCTGTTTTCTTTTTTAAGTTCTATTAGTATTCTTTCAATTTCCCACAAAAGTCCGGATCTAGTCCCTGAGCCCTTAGTCATCCCTTGAGTTTTTCCACCAGTAGATAAGTCTTGGCAAGGAAAAGAATAAACCAGCAAATCTATAGAAGGTAAATCGCTGCCATGTATTTCAGTTATTGAACCATAATTCTTTACACGTTTATTTGCAATGTAAAGATTTTCAATATCGTTTTTTGGTAATTTTGTAATATCTAATAAAGGATTAACTGAATCCTTGCTAAATGTAAATTTTGATAATTCTTTGATTTGATCTTTGTAAGACGGAACTTTGACTATATCGTTCGGATCAGAATGAATAGCATCATAAGCTAAAAGAGCATTAATGAACCATTCACTAATACCAACAATTTCAAAATCGATATTAAGCCTTTTTAATGCAGAATGCTGAGCGCCAATTCCCGCAAAAGCTTCAAAAACTCTTATTTTCTTGTTTTTGCTCATCTTTTTTAACCTAAATCTATTAAAAAATATACCACATTTGTATATTCTTTACTATTAATAGTGAAGAAATACGAACCGATTATAGTGCTAATTGTTTTAAATACGTGCTATAGGTTCTCTCATCAAAAGTGCACATAATCGCACACTCTATATTTTTACCTTCAAAAGACTTAATTGCATCCATTGCAATCTTTGATGCCTCTTCTAATGGATAAGCGAAAACACCAGTAGAAATTGATGGAAAAGCAATGGTTTTTACGCCTAATTTATCCGCAATTTGCAAAGATTTTATATAACAAGACCTTAATGTCTCTTCTGGATTTGGGTTAGAGTAATACCTTGGTCCGACTGTATGAATAACATATTTTTGTTTCAAGTTATAAGCTTTCGTTACCTTTGCGTCACCTGGTTCACAGCCACCTAATGTTCGACATTCCTCTAATAGTTTTGGACCTGCCACTCTATGGATTGCGCCATCAACTCCGCCACCACCAAGTAGGTCTTCGTTTGCGGCGTTAACAATCGCTTCAACTTCACTACCCATTTTAGTTATGTCACCTAAAATAACTTTAATTTCCATTATTGTTCTAATCCGTACGCCACTACATGTAACAAATCATAAACCAGCTTATTATCTTTAGGTGTGTTTAACTTGTTCGTATAGTTACCACCTTCTTCATATGGTTGATGGACCATGGATATCATGGATCCACAACTACATAAACCAGTAAATGAAACATAGTATTCATTTGTGATTGATTTACTAACTATACCTATATGTTGATTGTCTAATATTGCACTACCAATGTTTAATTCTTTTTCGTTATCTAATACATATGATGATTCAATTGAATATCCTTCTAATGCTGGAACACTATTTTTGAATGATAATAATGTTTCTTCTAATCCACCTGTGTGGTCATATGTAACATAAATTTCATTACTATTATTCTTTGATGATATTAATAACTTATCATCTTGATAGTTAATACCAATTATTTGATTTGGTACTGGATGACCATCATCCTCGCATATGGTTTTAACAAATGTTAATAAGTTGTTATGAATGATTATTGATTCCTCACTAACAACGTACTGTTCTCTTTTCTTTTTGTCTTGGATTGTGGCGATATATGCGAGCAATGCGCATATATCTAAAGTAATCGTAGTTAAAAGAACAAAGATACCTGTGATTCTTCTGTTTTTCTTTTTCTGTTCTTCAGCATTAGGAAGATTATATTTAACTTCTTGATTATCCATATGAATTTTTAATTTAATCTTTTTTATTAAAAGTATGTTTTGCCAAGTTGCCAAAGGTATTGGTCAATTTCTTTATAATTAAATGATGTTAGATGATAATGAAGCATAAATTCATCAATCACGGTTTTAAACTTATTGTAATTCTTCAAATCATCTGATTTAAAAGCAGCAAAATGATCGTTTCTTTTAAAATACATCAAGACTTTGTGAACCTTTGAATCATAAATTGGATAGTCTTTTTCGTTATGATGCGAACAATATTTTGATGCAAAAGAATAAAAATTAAATACTTTTCCTTTGATTTTTATTCTTGCTATATCTGCAACAAGAATAGGGTCATATTTTGCTAATCTAGAATCAATTTTCAACTTAAAAATATGGTTAGCGACAGCATAAATATTCAAAATATTGGTACTATAAAGCTTGTTTAAAACACAACATTTGATGAGAATGTCTTCCATTACAACATTTGATTTATAGTCATTGAACACCTTATCAACCGCTTTTTCTTGATCGTTATAATTGGGATTTGTTTTCCATAATAAAAGCCACTTCTTAACTTCTTTTGTGCTCGGTTTAGGAATAGAAAACTTTGCTTTGCTTGGCATTTTCAGTTACCTCAAGTAGTTCCAATTTATTTTTATTATACAGCAAAAAGCGAACCCTATTAAGAGTTCGCCTATTGTTAAGATTAATATTAATTATTTCTTACAAACACCAGTTCTAATCGCTGCTTCCTTAACGGATTTTGCGACACAAACATGGGCTTTTCTATCATATGGATAAGGTAAGATATAATCTCTTGATAATTCTTCCTTACTCACACAACTAGCGATACCTTCACTTGCGGCCACCATCATTTCGGTATTCACAGTTCTCGCTTTTGCGTCAATCGCTCCTCTAAATAATCCAGGGAACACTAAGACGTTATTAATTTGATTCGCGTATTCACTACTACCAGTGCCGATAATATAAGCACCAGCTTCTTTTGCTAAATCAGGATTAATTTCTGGAACTGGGTTAGCAAGTGGGAAGACAATGGATTTATCGTTCATGGATTTAATCATCTCTGGAGAGACACAATTAGGTCCAGAAACACCGATAAATACATCCGCACCTTTCATCGCATCCGCTAAACAGCCGTGTAAATGCTCTTTATTGGTCAAATGAGAGATTTCTTCTTGTGCGGCGTTTAAACACGCATCACCTTCACAAATCACGCCTGCGCGGTCGCATATGAGTACATGAGTTGCGCCATAGTTAAGTAAGAACTTACATATTGATATACCCGCGGCACCCGCACCATTAATGACAATCTTAATATCACTAATCTTTTTATTTACTAATTTAAGCGCGTTAATTAATGCCGCTAAGGTAACAATCGCGGTACCGTGTTGATCATCATGGAAGACAGGAATATCTAATTCTTCTTTAAGTCTTCTTTCGATTTCAAAGCATCTTGGTGAGGAGATATCTTCTAAGTTAATACCACCCCAGCTACCAGCGAATAATTTAATGGTTCTAATGATTTCTTCAGTATCTTTACTTCTAATACAAAGTGGATAACTATCAACATCACCAAAGACTTTAAATAAGACACTTTTACCTTCCATAACTGGTAAGCCAGCTTCTGGTCCGATATCACCTAAACCAAGAACTGCGGTACCATCGGTAATAACAGGAACGGTATTCCATCTTCTTGTTAATTCAAAAGACTTATTCACATCTTTATTAATTTCAAGACATGGTTCCGCAACGCCAGGTGTATACGCGGTAGATAGATCTTCTCTACTTTCCACAGAAACACGTGGTTTGATTTCTATTTTTCCCTTCCACTCATAATGAGCTTTGAGGGATTTTTCTTTATAGTTCATATATTAATAACCTCGTTATCTATTACATTGGGATGAATGAGATAGATGCAGATAAACTCATCATGATAAAAATCATGCACCATAACAAAGCACCCATATAGACGTTACCGAATCTTCTATAAGTTAATCTGTTGAAGATTGGTAAGATAAACATCATCACTATAAGTGGGAACACCATATTGATGTATAACCACATTTCACTGACGTCTGTGGAACTATAGAAGCCATAATAGACTGTTCCAGTTTTGAAATAGACAAAGTAGTTAATAATGATAATGAAGACTAATCCTAAGGAGTTAGCTAAAGCACCAATTAATAGGACTTGCCATTCTTTAAAGCCTTCTCTTGCGATACCGAGATTAACTCTTATTGAGTTGGAGAAATAGAAGATGAAGAATCCCGGTAAGTAGATTAACCATGTTAAGAGGAATCTCGCATTAAGTGGAGAAGCACTGATAAGCATGAATCTAAAGTCTTGATGCATTGTGACATTCACTAAGGCAATAAGACCATAGAACACAAAGAATAATAGGACTGCTAATCCGAAAGATTTTAATAAGTTAAGTGGATTGACTTTGAGTCCTTTGAATTTGGACCAATCGACTCTTGATTCTCCACCTTTAACTTTTTGATAGATGAAGTAATATAAGTTTTCACCTAATGTAGTTAAACACCACACAAGGATACCAACCGCACCATTGATGACCGCCCATAAGAAGACAGCGTTCATCATTCTAGCTGGGAAGTAATATGTATACACATTACCTGCGGCATCTTTGAATAATTCCATAGATAATCTGGCAAGTGGAATATAGTCTAAGCAAGCGATAATTGCAGTTAAGATCATTGGTAGCCAGAAGACTAATCTCTTGGCGAATGATTTATTAACTTTTTCGGTACCCGCTTTTGCTCTAACAATTGGATCACCAGAATATTTATTAACGAATTCTTGTTCGTTTTCTTTTCTCGCTTCCGCTTCCACTCTTAAGGATTTCATAAATGGAACGTATCTTGTGATAACACCAATTAAGGAAATGATTAACATGAAGGCGAAGACTAATGAAACACCATTAGATGCTTCTTTGACAAACCATACTTGGCTAGAATCCGCTAATTTGGTTTCAACCTTTAAGCCTCTTCTAAAGAAGTTAATTGTGTTACTGATTGATAATGGATCATACATTTCAAAGCAGTGGTTAATTTCTTCGTGATGGATGATACGATATGTACCAGTATCAAAATTACCGTAATCATAATCTTGAATGAAGTAATCAAATGTACCATTCGCACCTGCGGTCTTACTATTAACTTCATTAATGAATCTTAAAGCGATAACTTCATAGGCTTGGTTTTCATCTTGGTAACGGAAACTACCTTCATCGTATTTGCCATAAGATAAGGCTGCGTTACATCTTAATTTATAGAAGACATTAGCCGCGGAAGTTTTAATATAGCCAGAAATATATAAGGCTTTAATAATACTTGTTTCATAAGTTGCACCAGCGAAGTCATCCGCTAATTTACAAGCATCGCCACCACCTGCGGAGTGGCCAACTAGTCCGATTCTATCTCTATCAACATAATCGAATTTATCGATGTTGTTATAGACATATTGGACAAGGTAACCCGCGCCACTTCTAGCGACGGAATAAGAGTTTTGAATCTTATTGCCGTTATCATCTAAGACATAATGTCCTTCATCATCCATTTGATAACCACCATAAGTTGTATTACCTTGGCTACCTGGATCGATTGTGAAGACAACATTACCACGTCTAGATAATTCAATCGCATATTGGCTCATCGTGGCTTTAGTTCTGGTAAATCCAGGAACAACAAATACTGTTGGGTATTGATTTGTGCCACTTGCGGCCGAGGGTTTATAAACGGTATAAGATATTTTGACTGATGGATCGGTGATTTCATATGAAGTGCCGTTAAGTGGTTGATCCTTCATATATAAATCAGATTCTTTTTTAGTGATTGTTCCATCTTTAACAACCACGCTTCCATTCGTGGTTTCAACACGATTAGCCACGAATGAGAAGGCTAAGATACCCACTAAGGAAATCATGGAGATAAGAACAGAAGGTTGTTTGAACCATTTCTTTTCTTTCTTTTCTTCTTCTACATAATTTTCATTAAGTACCACTTTTGTGGGTGATTCTCTCTTAGATAATAAGGCTAAGAGATTAAATAATAGAGGTAAGCAATCAATTACGGATAATACGGTAATAACGATAAGGACAATGAAATCGACCTTATTTAATTTATTATCTTTATTTAATCTATAAATGATTGATTCACTATATAGTCCTAAGCATAAGGATAATAATCCGAACACCAAGAACATCCAGTAGATAGGTTCACTAACGGAATAGAATAAGGCAGTCACTACTGCGTAGATACCCGCAAATACGAATTCTAATATTTCCGCAACACGTAAATATTTAGCTTTCATATCTTATTCCTCCGTATAGTTAGGATCGAAGAATCTTTTTACTTCGCCGCTCTTGAGATATTCCATAACCTTAAGACATCCCTCAGAATCAGTTAATCTATGGATATGTCTTGTTGGTGTACTTAAACCAGGGACATTGAATGTTTCATCTTCAAGTACGGCAGTTTCTGGAATAACACCAGTTGAGTGAATATTCGCTGCCCAGCCAATCATGATATCGACATCATCGTCATTCATAATTGCCCCTGTACTAGCGCCGACATTTCCGGTATAACCTCTAAACACAATGGTATTTTGATCTTCTTGAGACACACCTTCAGAAGTGAGATAAGTTTTCACCATTCCTTCTAAGGTTGTGGCCTTACTTTGATCAATACCACTTGTGGCGACTTTGTCATAATAGGCAACCACTGCGTAATGATAATCTCTTGGAATATCATCTTTATGCATGATTAAGGCGTTACATATGACAGTCTTGTTATCCTTGAAGTTAACGACATCCATATAATGGAGCATCGCACCGCCACGGATGTATTGTTTTTTAAAGTTAGATGGGCTCTTTAAATCAAGTTGATTCTCTTGATAACAAGTCCAACCTAAGAAGCGATAGTCGGCATCAGGAATATATTCATCACCAATTGTTGGTGTTTTTATATTCTTAAACTGTGTCACTGTACCATCGCCTATATGGTCCCCTTCGGCCATGAAGACAACGTTTAGTTCTTCTTCAAATGATTTAGCAAAGCCACATCCTGAAAGTAATGTAGCACTGCACGCTACCCCTACGATTAATGTAATTAGTTTTTTAAAT
>JAEEGL010554160.1_pt1 | contig 16877 bp, 17 predicted proteins | sample 9134231 | NCBI WGS metagenome assembly JAEEGL01 (sample SAMN16246548, study PRJNA631951) | gut metagenome | biome: gut microbiome; feature: rumen; material: fiber-attached | host: Bos | place: Iran: Karaj | collected 2018-10
AAAGACTTTACCGATCGCCGACGGGGAAGAGGATGATCATGCTTCTCCCCCTTTGAGCGGAAGGCGCGTCGCGTGCGGCGCGGTTTCATTCGCGGGAACCGCATGGACGAATCGATCGGCCTCCGACGCGAAGCTTGAAAAAAGCGAACGAATGTGCTATAATATTAACAGGGCCAAAGGCCCGAATACTGAAAAAAAGGATTTTTATAATATGGCAACTCAATTCGTTAAACTGTACGACTGGATGACCGGGCTCGGTCTTTCGGCGGCTGAGATGATAGCCTACGCGTTCGTCTACGCGTACACGGGCTTCAAGGGCGGCTTCGACGGCTCGGCGGTCTGGCTTTCGAAATGGATCGGGATCTCCGCGCGTGAGACGACGGAGGTGCTCGAAAGCCTCTCCGTGAAGGGACTGATCTATTCAAGCGGGCGCAGGGGCAGCGCAGAAGTCTTCAAAAGCACGGCGATCGCAGGGCTCGCGGCTCCGCAAAAAGCCGCGAAGCCCGGGAACGGAAACACGGGCAATACTATAGATACTATAGATGATAATATAGATCCTATAGAAAAAAAGAATAATAATACTATAGATCATTCTATAGAACATCCTATAGATAAAAAGAATAATAATCATCCTATAGGAGATCCTATAGAACGTTCTATAGAGGATTTCAATTATTCTTCTCCTATAGGAGATCCTATAGGAAAATCTATAGAACGTCCTATAGCATATACGAAAAAGGCTCCGGCCCGCATGAACGGGCCCGAGCCGATCGGACGGATCGCCGGGGATATGGCGGTGAAGAAGCCGTCGCCCGCGGAAGACGCGTACTCGGATTCACACATGGAATTGCTTCGGAACAGCCCGCCGGTAAAGGCGCTCTTCGACAAGTACGGCGACATCACCGACATACCGATCTTCGAGCTGGTAGCGGCATTAAAGGAAGCCGAGGAGTTATACCGGTCTGCGGATCAGGGGGAAAGCGAGCGTCAATCGACCTTTACCGATCTTGCGAAGGAGAAGATGAAATCCCTGAGCGCCGATTCGTGATCCGCGCGGCAGACGAACTGCACAAGATAAAAGGCGTCCGAGCCCTTATACCCGAAGTTCCAGCCCGCGTTCCCGCCGTTATAATAACGGTAATACGTGAGTCCGGCTTCCTCGACGGGGACCGTATCGACGTTGTTGTTCCTGATCACGCTCCTCATGTGATCGGTAAGCGATTCGTTCCTGAGATAGCCTGCCAGGGAGAACGGCTCGATCTTGACCATTACGCCGCAGAACGGTGCGACGAAATACCCGTCGAAGCCCTGACGGCTCTGCTTCTCCTCGAAATCATCGGTCAGGGTGATGGAATAACCGTCGCCGTAAAAAACCTTGTCCGCGCCGATGGTCTCCGCATTGGGCGGAACCGAGGTGTGACGCTCGAGGAACAGCCCGCAGCCCAATAAGGGCAGGCAGAGAAGCACGGTAAATATCACGATGAATGTCTTTTTCATGGTCGTCGTCCTTTCCGTATAATGCTTTTCGCGCCGGACGCTCCGCCGCGAAAGAGCAGGGAGGTCCATTACGATCTCAATAATAAGACGTTTGAAAAAGGTGAAAACGGACGGAAAAAGATAATATATTTTCGGGGCTCAGTCTTTGCGGCAGTCGGACGCCGAATCGAGATATTCCTTACGGCCCTTCTTGTAAAGATCGTTCCCCTCGCAGTCGATCACGCAGACGACGGGGAGATCCTCGACTTCGAGGCGGCGGACCGCCTCCGCGCCGAGATCCTCATAGCAGACCACCTCGGCCTTTTTGATGCAGCTCGAGAGCAGCGCTCCCGCTCCGCCTATGGCGGCAAAATAGACCGCGCCGTATTCCTTCATGGCGGCGACGACCTCTTCCCCGCGCTTGCCCTTGCCAATCATGCCGGTCTCTCCCTCCCTGATGAGGGTGGGGGAGTAGGCGTCCATGCGGTAGCTCGTGGTCGGGCCCGCGGAGCCTATGACCCTGCCGGGCTTCGCGGGAGTCGGCCCGACGTAGTAGATGGTCGCGTTCCTGACGTCGAACGGAAGGGGCTCGCCCTTCTCGACAAGCTCGACGAGACGCTTGTGCGCCGCGTCGCGGGCGGTGTATATCACGCCCGAGAGCAGGCAGGCGTCGCCGGCCTTGATATCGCGGACGGATTCCCTCGTGATGGGGAGAGTGATGCGTTTTTCCATATTGCACCTCTTAAATGACGACCGTCTTGTGACGGGTCACGTGGCAGTTGATGTTCACGGCGACGGGGAGCCCCGCGATATGCGTGGGATACCATTCGATATTCACCGCGAGCGCGGTGGTCCTTCCGCCGAAGCCCTGCGGGCCGATGCCGAGGGCGTTTATCCTTTCGAGCATCTCGTTCTCGAGATCGGCGTAGAACGCGTCCGCGTTCCTCGTGTCGACGGGACGCATGAGCGCCTTCTTTGCAAGATAGGCAGCCTTATCGAACGTGCCGCCGATGCCCACGCCCACGACTATCGGCGGGCAGGGGTTGGGGCCGGCTTCCTCGACGGTCTTCAATATGAAAGCCTTTACGCCCTCTATGCCGTCGGAAGGCTTGAGCATCGCGAGCCTCGACATGTTCTCGCTCCCGAAGCCCTTCGGCGCGACTGTCAGCTCTATCTTATCGCCGGGAACTATCTCGGTGTAGAGCATGGCGGGGGTGTTGTCGCCCGTGTTCACGCGGCGGAGAGGATCCTTAACGACGGATTTCCGAAGGTATCCGTCCCCGTATCCGCGCCTGACGCCCTCGTCGACCGCCTCGCGGAGATCGCCCGAGATATGCACGTCCTGGCCTATCTTCAGGAACACGCAGCAAACGCCGGTATCCTGGCAGATCGGCACGCTGCTTTCGGACGCGATGCCGTAGTTTTCGATTATCTTGTCGAGTATTCCCTGCGCGGTCTCCCAGGGTTCCTCCGCGCGCGCCGCCTCTATGCGGGCTTTTACGTCGCCGGGCAGCCGGCAGTTAGCCTCGACTGCGAGCTCGGCGATCTTCTCGGTAAGGAGTTCGGCTTTTATCTCTCTCATGCTCTCACCTCTCTGATATGGTCGATCACGGAGCCGTCGCGGTAGATGACGTCCGCGACTATGCGCTCGCCTATGGCGGGCTTTGCGGGAACGCCGCTCGTCCTCTCGGCAAGCTCCTTGAGCTCGTGAATGTCCATGACGTTTATACCGGTGTCCTTGAGACGGAGCGCGAGCTCTTCATCCTTCGGATTGACCGCGACGCCCTTCTGGGTGACGAGCACGTCGACGGTCGAGCCGGGGGTCGAGACGCAGGTCACGCGGTCGGTGACGATGGGCAGCCTCGCCCTTGAAAGCGGAGCTATTATCATCGCGAGCTTCGCTCCCGCCGCGGTGTCGGAATGCCCGCCCGATCCGCCCATTATGCGGCCGTCGGAATCGGTGTGCACGTTGATGTTGAAATCGACGTCTATCTCGGTCGCTCCGAGTATCACCACGTCGAGGCTGTCGACGACGGCGCTCTTCGCTCCGGGGGATGCGTAATGCGTTGCCGAGATCTCACAGTGCCTCGGGTTCGTCCTTATGGACTCGACCGCCTTGAGGTCGAAGCACTGCACGTCCATAAGCGACTCGAAGCAGCCCTCGTTCAGCATGTCGACCATATAGCCCGTAATGCCGCCGAGACCGAAGCTGCCGCGTATCTGCTCCTTCAGCATGACGTCCTTCAAAAACTTCGCCGCGGCGAGCGACGCGCCGCCCGCGCCGGTCTGGAAGCTGAAGCCCTCCTTCAGAAGCCCGCTCGCCCTGATGACGTCGACCGCGGTCTGCGCCATTGAGAGGCCGACCGGATCCCTCGTGATCTTGGTAGTGCCGGAGACTATGCCGGCGGGATCGCCTATCGAATCGACGACGACGACCTCGTCGACGTCGGTCTCGGGGATCGACCATCCCGTGAGCGGATAGGGCCTGAGATCGTCGGTCACGGCGACGACGAAGCGCGCGTTTTTCGCGTCGGGCATCGCGTAGCCGAGGGAGCCGCAGGCGGATCTTCCGAGCTTGCCCGTGAGATTGCCCATGGGATCGGCGGCGGGAGCCGCGATGAACGCAACGTCGATGGGCGTTTTGCCGTTTTCGATGTCGAAGGGCCTGCCGCCGTGCGTGCGGAACTGCACGGGAGCCTCCATGCCGCCCGCGGAGATGAACGAGCCTATCCCGGCGGACATGTAGTCCGTTATGATGTGGGTGACTACGCCGTTCCTGATATGGTCGATGAGCGGCCTGTGCGTGTCGAAGAGCGAGCTCGCGTTGACCGTGAGGTCCTTTATTCCGAGCGCCGCGATCTCCTCCATGACCATGTTGAGGACGTGATCGCCGTTCCTCAGATGATGATGGAACGAGACCGTCATGCCGTCCCTGAGGCCCGAATCCAAAATGGCCTGTCTTATATCCTTCGTAAGCTTATTCATTGAGATCACCTGCCAGTCCGAGAGCCTTCGCCGCCTCGAGGGTCTGTCTCGCCCTCTCGACGATGGGCTTGTCTATCATCTTGCCGAAGAGCGAAACGGCGCCCTTGCCCTGCTCCCGGCCCTTCCTGATGGCTTCGAAAACGAGCTTCGCGTAGTCGATATCCTTCTGCGAGGGCGAGAACACGGAGTTGATGACCTTGACGTGGCGCGGGGCGATGGCGGATTTGCCGGTGAAGCCGAGGCTCTTCGCGTATTCCGCGTCGGTCAGGATGCCCTCGTCGTCGTTCACGTCGGTGAAGGGAGTGTCGTAGACGTCCACTCCCGCCGCCCGCGCCGCGACCACGAGGCGCTTCCTCGCGTAGTCGATCTCGTTGCCCGCCTTCGTGCGCTTGCAGCGAAGGTCGGCGGTCAGATCCTCGCCTCCGAGGAATATCGCAGCCACGCGGGGAGAAGCCGACGCAATGGCAAAGGCGTTCTCCACGCCGAGAGCGGTCTCGATAAGGGGTATCAGGCGTACCGTGCCGATCTCCATGCCGCAGCGCTCTTCGACTTCCGTGATATAAGCGTCGACGGTCCTTATATCCTCGGCCGAGCTCGCTTTCGGAGGCATGATAAGATCCGGCCCGAGCGGTATTATCGCGTCGAGGTCGTGCTTCCAATACGCCGTGTCGATCGAGTTGATCCTGACGGTTATCTCCACGCCCCTGAAGCCCATGCGCTCCATGGCGCTCCTGACGAGGAGCCTTGCCGCGTCCTTCTCGTCCGGAGAGACGGCGTCCTCAAGATCGAGTATTATACTGTCCGCGCCGAGAGCATCCCCGTTGATGATCATGTTCGGGTTGTTCCCCGGCAGAAAAAGCATACTTCTGCGCATTATTACCTCCGAAAAAATGATGATTGAAATAATACGGTTTATTATAACTCCGAACGCCCGAAGTTTCAAGCCGCCAAGGCGACGCTCCGGGGAGCGCTGGAACGGCCCTGCGGGAGCTATCTCCTGAGCCTGTATCTCGTGCTCCTTCCCGCGCCGAATACCTCGACTATGCCCTCGCCGACGAGCTCCTTCAGAAGGCGTCTCGCGCAGGATATGCCGAGCCCGAGGTATTCCGCGATCTCGGAGGCCTTCCCGTCCGGACGGTCGGTGAGAAACACGGCTATGCCGTCCTTCGCCGCGGATCTTTCGCGGAGCCCGAGCGGACGGCGGCGTTCGGAAAACGCGCTCTGCGTCAAAGGAAGCGTGAACGTCACCCGGTCGGGATCGAAGCTCTCCGAAACGACAGGCGTGCCGTAATGCCGTTCCCTCCAGACGCGGAATATCCCGGGTATGCCGCTGCCCTCGTGCCTGCCGGCGCCTATAAGGGCGAACATATCCGAAAGCGCGGAGTTGCGCGGATCGGACACTCCGCCGCTCATGGCGTCGGAGACGCAGACGCGCATGCCGCCGGGGTTTTCGAATACGACCGAGCCTGGGCTTTTGATTATGCTGACGCCGCCCCTGCCGCGGTAGTCGGCGTTCACTAGACAGTTCACGAGCGCTTCGCCGAGAGCGCCGCTCACGGGATCGGGGAAGCCGGACGCGAGCTCCCCGCTCACGCGGGACCAGAAGCCGAACACGTTCATGCCCTCCTCGTCCTCACCCGTCCCGGTCTCCGTATCCGCCCTAAAGCGCAGACGGAAACCGCCGAACTCGCGGACTATTGCGCTGTACGAGCCGAACATCAGAAGGCCCGCGCAGGTCGGATGCGTTTCGCCGTCGCCGCCGACGCCCGCCGCGCCTATGCTCTCGAGAAAAGCCGCGCAGTCCTGCCCCTCCGGGAAATGCCCGGGCCTGAGAGCGTTGAGACGGCGGCGGTAGTCCTCAAGGCTTCCGGGATCGAACACCGAAAGATCCGATCCCCGGAGCAGGAGCATATCCTGCGTTTTCAGCGCGGCGTCGCGCACCATCGCGTCGTATTCCTCCTGAGAGCATCTGTAATCGCCCTCGCCGCTGCGCCTGTACGTGTTCCTGGGATCGCCGTCGACGTAGACCGGGCGCAGGCGGCGCTCCGCGCGCGGGACGTTTATCACAACGATATGGTCCCCGTTCGCCTCCGCCGCGTACACGTCCCCGCGTGAAAGCAGGTCGGCGCTGACCTTTTTCGGATCGCCGAGCGCTTCGCGGAACTCCGCGATGAGCTTTTCGGGATCGGGCAGATCGACGGTGCCGAAAGAAAGATCCGCGTTCTCGACCACTCCGAGCAGTATTATCCCTCCGAGCGTGTTCGCGAAAGCGGAATAGGTCTCCCAAATGCTCTTCGGAAGACCGCCGAGCGCCTTCTTGGCCTCGACCCTGTTGTTTTCCCTGTATCTGCTTATGTTTTCGAGATCGATCATAACATTATGGCGCGCCATATGCAAACGACGCGCCGGGACGGGATAAAGCCCGTTCAGAACGGCCCGGCGAGTTTTTCCGTGACCACGGTCACGACGTCGTCTTCGACGCCCGCAAAGCCGCCGTCAACGCGGAAGCGGACGACGCCCGAGTCCGTTTTCGCCTCGACGGGAGAGTCCTTTTCAAGCGCGGCGAGCGCGGGAAGATGCCCGCGCCTTATTCCGAAGCTGCCGCCGCCCTCGCCCTTCGCGTTGTCCTTTGCGAAGAGAGTGACGTGCGAACATGAAAGGCGCGCCTTCTCGCCCTCGGGAGTGATCATGACGAGCGTAAGGCCGTTCATGAGGCCGCCCCCTGTTTCTTCGCGTTTTCATAGACGTCGTCGATCCCGCCGGCCATCATGAAGCAGTTCTCGGGGATATCGTCGCAGTCGCCCGAGAGGATCGCCTCGAAGCCCTTTATCGTGTCATCGAGCCTCACGAAACGCCCGGGCATGCCCGTAAAGCTCTCGGCAACGAAGAACGGCTGGCTCATGAACCTCTGCGCGCGCCTCGCCCTGCGGACGGTCAGACGGTCCTCGGGCGAGAGCTCCTCCATGCCGAGTATCGCTATCATGTCCTGAAGGTCCTTATACCGCTGGAGCACCCTCTGCACCTCCTTGGCGGTGTTGTAATGCCTTGCGCTCACGATCTCCGGAGCGAGGAAGCGCGAAGCGGATTCGAGCGGCGCGACAGCCGGGTATATGCCGAGCTCGACTATGGAGCGGGAGAGCACGGTAGTCGCGTCGAGATGCGTGAACGTGGTCGCGGGAGCCGGGTCGGTAAGATCGTCAGCGGGGACGTATATCGCCTGAACGGAGGTTATCGAGCCGTTCTTCGTGGAGACGATGCGCTCCTGGAGCTTTCCCATCTCGCTGGCGAGCGTGGGCTGATAGCCTACGGCGGAGGGCATGCGCCCGAGAAGCGCCGAGACCTCGGAGCCGGCCTGGGTGAAGCGGAATATGTTGTCGATGAAGAGGAGCACGTTCTTATGCGAGGACTCGCGGAAATACTCCGCTATGGTAAGACCTGCGAGCGGGACACGGAGCCTCGCTCCGGCGGGCTCGTTCATCTGCCCGAAAACGAGCGCGGTCTTGCCGAGAACGCCGGACTGCTTCATCTCCTGCCAGAGATCGTAGCCCTCGCGCGAACGTTCGCCTACGCCCGCGAATACGGAATAGCCCTCGTGCTCGAAGGCGATGTTTCTGATGAGCTCCATTATCAAAACGGTCTTGCCCACGCCCGCTCCGCCGAAGAGACCTATCTTCGAGCCCTTCGCGTACGGGGTCATGAGGTCGATGACCTTTATGCCCGTTTCGAGTATGTCCTCCGCCGGGACTATGTCGGTGAAGGGAGGGGCGGAGTGGTGTATGGGCCAGCGCTGTTCCGCGTTTATTTCGCCCGCGCGGTCTATGGGCTTGCCCGAAACGTCTATCAGGCGGCCGAGGGTCGCTTCGCCGACGGGCACAGAGAGCGGAGAGCCCGTATCGATCGCTGTCATCCCGCGCGAAAGCCCGTCCGTGGGGTGAAGCGCGATGCAGCGCACGCTGCCGTCGCCGAGCTGCTGCAGCACCTCGAGAAGCAGAGTGCCGGACTTCGTCTCGACCTCAAGGGCGTTGTAGATCTCGGGCACGCTCTTCTTGTCCCTGAAGCTCACGTCCACGACCGGGCCTATTATTCTCGTTATCATGCCTCTTTCGCGCATATCACAGCTCCTTGTTCCCCGCGGCGGTCTCAATAACGCTCGCGGTAACGCCCGCCTGCCTCAGACGGTTCAGCTCCAGCTCGAGCTTCGCCCTGGAAGTCTCGGCGTTGTCGAAGGCCGAACGCATCGCCATAACGCTCGCCGCCTGCGCGCCGGAGGCGCAGGAGAGGAGCGCGTCGTAAGCGTCCGAGGCGAGAGCGAGCGAAAAAAGCGAATCTCCGACGGTCTCCCTGTCGGGTATGAAAACGATCTCGGCGGGACCGCCGTCCGAAGCCTCCGCGGGAAGGAATCTCCTGATCTCGGCGGGCTGCCTGAGCATGTTCTCGAAGCGCCTGTAAACTATGGATACGGACGCGGCGTTCTCCTTTTCGAAAGCGGCGAGGAGCTTTTCCGAGAACGAGACCGCCTCGGAGAAAGCCGGCACGTCGGATATCGGGATATGGAAGAGCGTTTTCACGCCCTTCCCGCGGCAGTATTCGGCGGCCTTTTCGCCGCAGGTTATCACCTTCGGCGCGCTTTCCTTCCGCAGGACCTCCGCGTCGAAGAACGCGAACAGCTCGTGATTATAGCCGCCGCAGAGCCCCCTGTTGCCGGAGAGAAGCACGAATATGCTCCCTTCGCCCTTCCTTTCGCCTGTATCGGGCCTTCCCGCGAGCCTTGCGGCTTTCGCGAGCCCTTCGGCGTAAGGAGCGTAAGCCGTCCTCGCGGAGCCGGCGCGGGCGAGCTTCGCCGCGGCGACGGATCTCATGGCTCCGGAGAGCTCGAGCACCGTGCCCGTGCTCTTGAGCCGCTTTGAAAGCTCACGAAGCGTCGCCATATTCCGCCTCCCGGAAACGGGTTATCGCCGCCCTGACCTCGTCGGCGAGCCCGGAGCTCATTGCGCTGCCGGTCTTGAGTTTGGCGACGATATCGCCGTGCTCCGCTTCGAAACGATCGAAGAGCTTACGCTCGAATCCCTCCATGTTCGCGGGGCCTACGCCCTCGCACAGACCCGAGGAAACGGCGAATATCATGAGCGCCTGCTTCCAGTCGGGGAGCGGCTCGTAGCGCCTCTGGCGAAGCGCAGCCATCATGGTCACGCCGTGACTGAGTACGCGGCGCGAGCTTTCGTCGAGCTCGGTGCCGAACTGCGCGAACGCAGCCAGCTCCCTGTACTGCGCGAGATCCATGCGCAACCTCGAGGAGACCTGCTTCATGAGCTTCGTCTGCGCGGCGGAGCCGACTCGGGACACCGAGAGACCGACGTTGACCGCCGGGCGCTGTCCCTCGTTGAAGAGATCCGACTCGAGGAATATCTGCCCGTCGGTGATGGAGATGACGTTGGTGGGTATGTAGGCGGAGATATCGCCCGCCTGCGTTTCTATTATGGGAAGCGCGGTAACGGAGCCGCCTCCCGCCTCGGGGGAGAGCTTCGCGGCGCGTTCAAGCAGCCTCGAATGGAGGTAGAAAACGTCGCCCGGATAAGCCTCGCGCCCGGACGGGCGGTGGAGGAGGAGCGAGAGCTCGCGGTATGCGACGGCGTGCTTGGAGAGGTCGTCGTAGACGATGAGGCAGTCGCGTCCCGAGTACATGAAGTATTCGCTCATCGCCGCTCCGGCGAAGGGAGCTATGTACTGCATCGAGGCGGAGCTCGAAGCGGGAGCCGAGACTATGGTCGTGTAATCCATCGCGCCGTATTTTTCGAGCTTAGCGCGGATCTCGGCGACGGTCGAGTCCTTCTGTCCTATTGCGACGTATATGCAGGGCACGCCCTTGCCCTTCTGATTGATTATCGCGTCCATCGCGAGGGCGGATTTGCCCGTCTGACGGTCGCCGATTATCAGCTCGCGCTGACCGCGGCCTATCGGAACGAGCGCGTCGATGGCCTTTACGCCGGTGTGCATTGGCGAGGAAACGGAGCGCCTGTCGGGAATGCCGGCGGCCTTGAACTCGATGGGACGCTTCTCGGCCGTCCTTATGCGGCCCTTGCCGTCTATCGGCCTTCCGAGAGGATCGACGACCCTGCCGAGCATGGCGTCGCCGACGGGCACGCTCGCGATGCGCCCGACCCTTCGGACGCGGCTCAGGGTCTCTATCTGCTCGTATTTGCCGAACACGACGCAGCTGATGCGCTCCGGCTCTATATCGAGTATCATGCCCCGTTCGCCGCACTCGAACTCGATGACCTCGCCGTACATTATGTCGGCGAGACCGTCGAGACGGCATATGCCGTCGGAGACGGAGAGCACGCGCCCGAGCTGGAACTCGTCGATCTCGGGATCGGCTTTCGATATGCCCTCGAGCATATCGCCGATTATCGTTTCGGCGTCCGCGCCGTCGGGGAGGGGACGCTTCAGAAGATCCTTTTCAAGATGATATAGGCGGTTTTTGACCGTGCAGTCGTAGACCGTGTCGCCTATTCGGAGGCGCAGGCCGCCTATGAGCTCGGGCTCCGTCTTGACCCAGTACGAGGGTCTTCCGCCGACGGCGTCGAGCAGCTCGCGCGTACGCTCGCCTATGCGGTCGACTATGTCCTGATCGAGAGGATACGCGCTCGTCAGCGTGACGTAGAGCACGTCGTGATGCATGAGATAGCACATATCGCCAGGGGTGAGCTCTATCTTTTTCAGTATGCTCTCGGCGATGCGGCGCTCGTTTTTCCTTAACAGGGCCGCCGTTTCGGGTTCGGAAAGGCTTTCGCGGAGCTTGTCCGTGAGCGCGGAGACGGCCTTCTCGCGCGAGCTGAGCATGACCTCGCGGCGCAGAGCCTCCACGCGGGCGTCCGACGCGGCGGCGAGCTCGCGCTTTTTAGCCTCCGCCGAAGCCCTGACCGAGGCGACCGCGTCCGCCGCTTCGGATCCGGACTCTGCCGGAGCTTCCAAAACGGGGAGCGGCTCCGAAGCCGCGCGCTCAAGCGACTCGGCCTCGTCGAGCTGGGCGTCGATCCTCTCTCTGCGGGAGGCGAATATTCTCTTTACCGTTTTTCTCCCGACGAGCCAAAGCACGAAGGCCAGCAGGAGAAAATTGATCAAAGCGTACAGAAATTCCATCAGCTTCGTCCGCCCGAAATCAGCTTTTCGGTGAATGCCTCCGCCATTCGGTCTATGGACGCGGCGATGACGCCGTCGGTCTCGGAGGCGAGTCCTTCGAGCGCCTTTACGCGCTCCTCTTCGGCCGCGCTGAGCTCCGAGGCGAACGCCTCGAGCTCGGCGGCGGTTCGTTCCGTTTCGGCGCTCACGAGCGCCTTCTCCTCAAGCAGAGCCGCTTCCCGCGCCTGCCTGCGGCGCTCCTCCCATGCGCGTTCCGCCTCCCTTTCTTCCGCAAGGCGCTTCTCCGAGAGCTCGTGAGCGCGCGCGATACGCTCCTTCCTCGCGTCCATGGTCTTGAGAACGGGCTTGAGCAAAAGACCGTTCAGGACGAGCATGAACAGGACGAAGCATATTATTGTCCATAAAAGATCGGGAAGGTTTATCGACATGGCGGGGCTCCGATCAGCTTATCTTGCCTATGAGCATGAACGCTATGAGCAGGCCGTATATCGTCAGCGCCTCCATGAGCGCAAGGGAGAGGAGCAGGGTGCTCCTTATGTCCTTCGCCGCCTCGGGCTGACGGGCGATGCTTTCAAGCGCGGCCTTTGCCGCTTTGCCCTGCGCGATGGCGGGGAAGACGGTCGAAAGGGCTATCGCCGCGGCGGCGGCAACTGCGTAGATCGCGGACTCTTTCATTGTGAGATCTCCTTTAGTCTTCTAAAAATTCGTTAAGGTATGAGGCGGTGAGCATGGTATAGACCATCGCCTGTATCGCGCAGAACAGGAGCGAGAGCGTCATCATAATGATGGGCGGTCCAACGGGGAAGAGCCCGTAGAGGTTTTCGAGCACGGTCTCCTCTCCGAATATGTTGCCGAAGAGACGCAGAGCCAGCGACGCGGGCTTTATGAGCTCGTCGAGCAGTAAAAGGGGCACTATCGGAGTGAGGAAGTGCTTGATATAGTGCTTCGGCCCGGCGGAGAAGCCGGCGATCTGCAGGAATATGAACGTGCAGACCGAGAGCCCGAGCGTCACCGAGAGCGACGAGGTAGGGGCCTTGAAAAATCTCGAAGTCCCCACGCCGGGTATTAGCCCCGAGTAATTCGAAACGAGTATGAAAACAAAAAGCGACGCGAGGAAGAAGAGATACTTCCGCGCGTGCTTTTTTCCCATTATATCGGCAAAGAAGCCGTCGAGGTATTCGACGCCCGCCTCGATCACGTTCTGGAGCTTTCCGGGGCGCTCCCTGAGGTTCCGGGTCGCGATAAAGGACACGAGCGCCGTGACCGCCGTGATCGTGAGCATAGTCACGGTCTGAGCGGAGATATCCAGCACTCCGAATATCCTTATGAGCGGCTCGGCTTCAGTTCCCATTTTCTCCCTCGTCCTTATCCGCGTTCGCGCTTTCGTCCCTGTCCTCGTTCGCGCTTTCGCCCTTGGCGGAGTCCCCGCCGCCGTTCTTCCCGCCGTCCTTCCGCTCGCTCTTGAGAAGCAGCACGGTGAACGCGACGAGACCTATGGTCGCGCCGACCGCGCCCGAGATAAGGAAGGGCAGACGCTCGACGCCGAGGAACTTCGCCGCGATATAGAGGCCGGCGACGAACACGCATGCGATCGCGGTCCGGATCGGAGTCGCGTAGTACTTTGCCGAGTCCTTCTTCACGGTCGCCCTCGAAACGAGATAGTCCACGAACGAAGCCAGGAGCCCCGCCGCGAAGGCCAGCGCGTAGGGCAGTATCTTATCCATAGTTCACCTCACGTTCGGATTCGATATATTATTATAGCACCGCGGGGGCGGCGTGTCAAACCGAAGGCGGCGTTATTTTTTGCCGGCTTTCAGCTTCGACGAGAGCGTCACGCAGAAGCATATCCCGTCGCCTTCGGGCTTCGCCTCTATAGTGCCGTTGTGCAGAGCGGCTATCCGCTTCGCTATCGACAGGCCTATGCCGTGGCCGCCCGTACCCGAAGCGCGGGAGGCGTCCGGCCTGTAGAACCGATCGAAGAGGCGGCTGAGGTCGGCGGTATCGTCGAGCGCGCAGGTGTTGAAAACGTCGAGGAACACGCGCTTCGAGTCCTTTTTGAGCCTTATCCCCACCGCGCCGTTTTCCGGGACATATTTCGCGGCGTTGTCCGCGAGAACGGACACGAGCCGCCTGAGCTGATTTTCCTCTCCGTTTATTACGATCCCCGGGGCGGCGTCCCAGGCGAGCCGGACGGACTTCTTCGCGAAAACCTCGCCGAATTCCGAGACGACCTCGCGCGTGAGCGCGCTCATGTCCACGGGAGCGAGATCGACGTTGGTCTCTATCTCCTCGAGACGGCTCAGAGCGAGCATCTCGTTTATGAGCCCGCTCATCCTCGTCACCTGCGCGGTGATGTTGTCGATCCATTCGTTCCCGCCCTCCTTGTAGGCGAGCACCTCCGCGTTCGCGGAGATGATGGCGAGAGGCGTTTTCAGCTCGTGACCTGCGTCGGTTATGAACCGCTTCTGCATGCGCGCGTTCTCCTCGAAGGGCCTGAGCACCCTGCCGGAAACGAAGTAGAACACTATCGTTATGAGCGAAACGAACAGGACGGCGATAAGCGAGCTTATCAATCCGAGATTGCGAAGGCTGTCGAGCTCGTCGGAGCAGTCGAGCAGTATGACCATATCCTCCGTCACGCGGAAGCGGAAATCGCCGCGGTAGCCGACTTCGCGGCCGGACGCGAGTACGGAGCGGGCGATGCCGATCGCTTCCTCGGCTCCGACGGAGGCGATATGGGATACGTCCGCGGCGTATCCCGGTCCTTCGCGGAAGCGCACGAAGAAATATCTCATGCGGTAGAGGGATTCCTCGTTGCTGCCGAAGGGGGAAAGTATGCTCCTGCCGAAGTCCCTCTCGAGATCCGAAGGCGGTATGGGCTCGCCGCCGTTCTCGGCTATAAACTTCGTAAAGCCGTCGGCGCGGCGTATCTCGTTGATAAACACCGCGGAAAGCGTCAGGAGCACGGTCAGTATGAACACGACCGCGGAGGAAGCCATCACCGCAAGCACGAATTTTCGGCGGAGCTTTGTCATAAGTCGATCTCCTTCAGGGCGAAACGCCCGTCCTCCGAGACTATGCCCATGAGAGAACGGATCTGGTTCAGCTTGTTCTTGAGGTAGTATATGTAGAGCTCGGCCTTTTCCGCGCTCTCGCGGCCGCCCCAAACGGCGGAGTTGATCTCCTCGGCGGTGTAAAAGCTGCCGGCGTTCCTGATGAAGTGGGCGAGCAGCTCCGCTTCGGAATTGCTGAGGCGCAGGCTTCCCTTATCGCTCGAGAGCCCGCCCGTGCCCATGTCCAGCTCGACGTTCATCGCGGTCAGCGTGCCGTGGCGGTATCCCGAAGCGCGGCGTATGAGCGAATTGATCCTCACGACGAGCTCCTTCATTGCGAAGGGCTTGCCGAGATAATCGTCGGCTCCGGAGGAGATCCCCTCCACGCGGTCGTTCACCGTCGCCTTGGCGGTGAGCATCAGAACGGGGGTGTAGTTCCCGCTCTCGCGCATAAGGCGCAGCACCTCTATGCCGTCCATAACGGGCATCATGACGTCGAGCACGACCGCGTCGAAATAGTCCGACTGCACGGCTTCCCAGGCGGCGCCGCCGTCGTAAACGGGCGTGACGGCGAAGCCCTCCATCCTGAGTATCTCCGAAACTGCCGACGAAAGCTGCTTTTCGTCTTCGGCGTAAAGTATTTTCATATCATTGCCTTCTTATCATATCCCTTATGGTCTGCATGGTAAGATCCGTCGACGCCATCTCGTCGGCGCAGCGCTTGAGCTCTTCCTCGAGAAGAGCGGTGTTCCTTACGTTCTTTTTGTATCGAAGCTGATGCTCGAGGCTCGCCCAACAGTCCATGGCGATGGTACGGAGCTGTATCTCGGCCCGTATCTCGTCAATGCCGCCTACGCCGAACGGGACGACGATCAGAACGTGCAGACTGCGGTAGCCGTTCGGCTTGGGATCGGCGATATAGTCCTTGATCCTGTCGACCCTGAAGCCGGGCTCGCGCTCGATAAGTCCGAGCACGGTGCAAATATCTCCGACGAAGTGCGTGACGACGCGGATGCCTATAACGTCGGACAGCCCGCGCAGACCGCTTTCCGCCGAGACGGGGAGCCCGAGCCTTTCGAGCTTCCCGCAGAGGCTTTCGGGGCTTTTTATGCGGCTCTTGATATGCTCCGCGGGACTCGTCTCGGAGTCGGCTCCGAGCGAGCTTATCATCGCGCCTATCCTGCTCAGCAGCAGATCCTCGATCTCCCTGAGCCTGTCGTAATAGATGCCGTAAAACTCTTCCGTCATTCCGAAGCCGCCTTTCCGATGCTTTCCGCGATATCGGAGAACTCCCCGGGCTCGACCTTCATAACGCGGCGGTCGTACGTCAAAAGACCGTTCGTCTCGTCCTCGACGTCGGAGACCTGGGTATATACCGCCGCGGAGAGCCCTTCCTTGACGAGCGGCAGGAGCTGGTCGAGATAGAGCTTCCGGAGGTCTTCGACGAACTCCTCCCGCGTGTCGCAGGTCCTGTATCCGTAGGTCCTGTCGGGATTGAAGCTGTGAGGCTCGTTCTTCCATACATAACCGCCGAATTCGGATATCACCTGCGGAAGCTCCCGCCTTTTGCCGAGGCGGAGCTTTTTGAAATAGACGTGCAGGCTGTCGACGTCGGTCTTCTTCTGCCGGAACCAGCCGCTCGCCGAGTCGACCGGGCGGGTCGCGTCGAGCTTTTTAATATCGTCGTAGATATCGTCCGCGCCGAACTGCCCCCAGCCCTCGTTGAATATCGTCCAGTAAACTATCGAGGGATGCCTGCGAAGCAGCATCACGGCGTCGAAGGACGCGTTCAAAAAGCCCTCGCGGACCCTTTGCGGGACGCGCTTCGCCGCCGCCCTGTCGGAAAGCCCCGTGAAGCCCGCGGTCGGGAGCACGGTATCGCGGAAGAAACGGTATTCGCCGTTGTTCACCATATCCTGGAACACCGCCATGCCGAGCTTGTCGCAGTAATAATAGAAGAGCTCCGGCTCGATCTTTATATGCTTCCTCAGCGTGTTGAAGCCGAGGGACTTCATCTTCATGATATCCCGCTCGTATTCCTCGGGCTCGGCGGGAGTCCACAGCCCGTCGGAGAAATAGCCCTGATCGAGCAGCCCGTTGAAGAAATAGGGCTTCCCGTTGAGGCACAGCCGCGGCACGCCGTTCACGGTCTTCGTTTCGACCGTGCGGAAGGCGAAATAGCTTTCGACCTCGTCCTCCCCGCTTTTCACGGTGAATTCGTAA
>JAEEGL012308335.1_pt1 | contig 16877 bp, 15 predicted proteins | sample 9134231 | NCBI WGS metagenome assembly JAEEGL01 (sample SAMN16246548, study PRJNA631951) | gut metagenome | biome: gut microbiome; feature: rumen; material: fiber-attached | host: Bos | place: Iran: Karaj | collected 2018-10
CCGCAGTGATCGATAAGGCCGCGTCCAAGGGCGTTATTCATAAGAATGCCGCCAATCGGAAAAAGGCCCGTCTGGCCAAGCAGTTGACCAAGGCCGCTAACTAAGAAGAATCGCGTGTGATAAACTCCCTTCCAGTGTACGGAAGGGGTTTTTCCGTATTTGGGAAGAAAATGGAAATGTGTTTCGTCTTTATAGTTGAATCCCTTATGAGAGAGGAAGTGTGAGGACTTGAGCAGATTCAGATTCTTTTTCCTTATAACTATGATTGTTATGCTGGCTGTATGTTCTGTCAGCGTGAAAGCGGAAACAGCTCCCGAAGGAACCGAAGAGCAGGGCCTTGACGAAATACAGCCCCTGATTGAGATGTCCGACGTAAAGGATACGGAGGGCATGAGCCTCGAAGAAATGACGGACGCTTTTGCAGACGCATCCATGTGCGAGTACATTGACAGCGAGACAGGTTTCAGCATGCAGTATCCGGCAGTTTTTCAGTTTGACGAAGGGCTGGGCGGACTTATAGCAGTATCAGCAGACGGGAAAGCAACGCTGTCCATTGAAAACATGGCACACGACGGAAGCCTGACCAAGGAAATCCTGCTGGAAGCTGTCAAGCTGGAGGTTCCGGGATTTGACGCCAAGGACGCCGAGACAAATAACTGCCTGCGCGTGACAAGAAAAGAAGATCAGGATAAAATGATACAGACAGACCTGTATTATCTGACTGACAAGAGTTTCCACCATATCATCCTCCGTTATCCGTCGGAACAGGAAGGAACCTATTCTTCCTATATTGACTACATGATTAACACGATGGAAACGAGTGATTCGGAACTTGGTTAATGCCATTTTCTATACGGAAGGAAAGAAAGATATGACGAAACGTAAACACAGCGCAATAATCCTGATGGTGCTGATCCTGGCGGTTACAGCAGTACTGCCCATGGGCGACGCGTTGGCGGATACCGGTACGGTCAAGGGCGGATGGCTGATCCTCCGTTCACAGCCTTCCTTTGCCGGAGCTATCAAAGCCAGCTATCCCAGCGGCACAGTAGTGACCATTACCGGCCAGGTCGGCTCCTGGTATGCGGTTACGACACCGGACGGCAAAACAGGATACATGCTGGGTGATTACCTCCAGATCGGCGGAAATGCCGCCAGTACAGCCGGCAATCTCACCGGAACGACAGCATATGTGACCAGCTCAAACGGCCTGAACGTCAGGCTGAGATCCGGCCCCGGGAAGGGATATTCCATTATCGCTTCCTATGCTCCGGGTACTCAGTGCTCGATTATTTCGCATGGCAAAAACTGGAGCCGCATTCAGATCGGGAATTACACAGGATATATGATGACCCAGTTCCTGACCAGCAACGGATCCGCAACGCCGCTGCCGACCCCGGCCACAAATCCGACAGGTCAGGAATATACGGTGTATGTGACCAGTAAGAACGGGAAAGGCGTGAATCTGCGGTCCGGTCCTTCCAAATCCTATACAAGCATTGGTTTTTACAGCGTAGGAACACAGGCTGCCATGGTTACCAAAGGAGCTACCTGGAGTTATATCCGCGTCGGAAACCGGTACGGATATATGATGACAGAGTTCCTTACAGGGAGCGAACCTGTCAAGCCCGTTCCGCCGACCGGAGGCGCATATGTGGTCAGCGCAAACGGCAAAAACGTCAACCTGCGTGCGGCACCCACAACCAGGAGTACAATCATCAGATCCTATAAAGTCGGTACAAGGCTGACAGTGATCACACGCGGAATTGACTGGTGCTTTATCCTGATTGACGGTACTTACGGGTATATGATGAGACAGTTTATTTATGAAGGATCTATGCCGGCTACCGCCACAGACCTCCTTGCAACAACTGCATTTTGACATATTACAAAACCTTTTCACAGTTTTTACGGGAAACAAAATGAAAACAAAATTACCGGTACACTCTTTCCAAGTGTACCGGTTTTTGTTATAATTGGTACAAATGAACGGCATATGCCGACAATCAGAAAGGGGTAATTTCCAATGAAAAAGCTTTTTGCTCTGCTGCTTGCCGCAGTAATGATGATGAGCATGGTGTCCTTTGCTTCCGCTGAAAGCGAAAGCAGCATGCGTGTCGCCATGATTACCGACTACGGTGACATTACCGACCAGTCCTTCAACCAGACCACCTATGAAGCCTGCAAGCAGTTCTGCGAAGCTGCCGGCCTCGACTTCCAGTACTACAAGCCCGCTTCCGACTCCGATGAAGACCGTATCTCCTCCATTGAGAAGGCGATCGACGACGGCTTCACCGTGATCGTGATGCCCGGTTACGCTTTCGGACCCGCCATCCAGAAAGTGGCTCCCGAATTCAGCGACATCATCTTCATCGCCCTGGACGTTGGTGAAGGCGACATCGGCGATCTGGCCGCTGACGTTCCCGCCAACCTGTACTGCGCTGTGTACCAGGAAGAGCTGTGCGGCTACATGGCCGGTTACGCTGCTGTGAAGCTGGGCTACAAGAAGCTGGGCTTCCTGGGCGGCATGGCGGTTCCCGCTGTTGTCCGTTACGGCTACGGTTTCGTGCAGGGCGCTGACGCCGCTGCTGTTGAGCTGGGCGCTGAAGACGTTGAAATCAAGTATGTGTACGGCAACCAGTTCTATGGCGACGCCGACATCACCGCTTACATGGATACCTGGTATGCCAACGGCACTGAAATCGTGTTCGCCTGCGGCGGTGGTATCTTCACCTCTGCCGGTGAAGCTGCCCAGAAGGTCGGCGGCAAGGTCATCGGCGTTGACGTTGACCAGAAGGGCACCATCGACAGCATGTACGGCGACGGCATCACCGTGACTTCCGCCATGAAGGGCCTGGCTGCCACCGTTTACACCGAGCTGGCTTCCATCCTGAACGGCGAATTCGCCGGCGGCAAGATCGAGAACCTGGGCCTGGTTTCCGACACTCCCGAAGAAAACTTCGTGCAGATCGCTCCTTCCACCCAGTTCGCAGATGGCTTCACTGCTGAAGACTACGCTGCCCTGGTCGCGAAGATGAACGCCGGAGAAATCACCGTGTCCAACGCGATCGACGCCGAACCCACCACCACGATCAAAGTTGAATACCTGGGCAACATCAAGTAATCAGTTCATGATTGCCGGGGATGCGCCGCATCCCCGGTTTTTGACATAAGCCCCTGTTCCGCAATCAGGACAGGGGTTTGTGTCAGAAAGGCGAAGAAGCCCTTGTTCGCCATGAACAATTTACAAATTGGAGGGACGTACTTTGAACAAGGAACGGCAATCTGAGTATGCCATTGAGATGCTTCATATCACCAAGCGCTTTCCCGGCATTATCGCTAACGACGATATCACCCTGCAGCTGAAACAAGGGGAAATCCATGCGCTGCTGGGTGAAAACGGCGCAGGAAAATCCACCCTGATGAGCGTTCTGTTCGGCCTTTACCAGGCGGAAGAAGGAACGATCAAAAAGGACGGCAAAGAGGTCCAGATCAACGATCCCAACGACGCCAACGCCCTGGGGATCGGTATGGTTCACCAGCACTTCAAACTGGTGGAATGCTTTACCGTGCTGGATAATATCATCCTGGGGGATGAACCCGTCGGGAAAGCCGGCATCCTGAAAAAGGCCGAGGCAAGGAAAAAGATCCTTGCCCTGTCCGAAAAGTACGGCCTGCAGGTAGATCCGGACGCGGTGATATCTGATATTACAGTCGGCATGCAGCAGAGAACCGAAATCCTGAAGATGCTGTACCGGGATAATGAAATCCTGATTTTTGATGAGCCCACCGCCGTGCTGACGCCCCAGGAAATAGAAGAGCTTATGCAGATCATGCGCAACCTGGCGGCAGAAGGGAAGTCCATCCTGTTCATCAGCCACAAGCTGGCTGAAATCATGGCTGTAGCCGACCGCTGCACCGTGCTGCGCAAGGGTAAATATATCGGAACAGTGGAAACAAAGAATACCACGATGGAAGAGCTTTCCGCCATGATGGTGGGACGTAACGTCAACTTCCATGTGGATAAGCAGCCGGCTCATCCCGGCGAAGTGGTGCTCGACGTGCAGCATATGACCGTTGCCTCCAAAGTACACAACAACAATGCCGTGAAAGACGTTTCCTTCCAGGTGCGCCGCGGGGAAATCGTCTGTATTGCGGGTATCGACGGCAACGGACAGACAGAGCTGGTTTACGGACTGACCGGCCTGGAGCCCCTGGTGGGCGGGAAGATCATGATGGACGGCAAGGACATTACACACGCCTCCATCCGGAAAAGATCCGTGGCCGGCATGAGCCACATTCCCGAAGACCGGCACAAGCACGGACTGGTGCTGGATTATTCCCTCGAATACAACATGATCCTGCAGACCTATTTTGAATCCAGGTTTACAGACCGGATTGGCTTCCTGAGAAGAAAGAATATCCGTGAATATTCAGATAAACTGATTGAGCAGTACGACGTCCGCTCCGGACAGGGTTCTGTAACGCCGGCGCGCTCCATGTCCGGCGGCAACCAGCAGAAGGCCATTATCGCCCGGGAAATTGACAAGCAGCCTGAGATGCTGGTCGCGGTACAGCCCACACGCGGACTGGACGTGGGCGCCATTGAATACATCCATAAGCAGCTGGTCGCCCAGCGGGACGCAGGGAAAGCGGTACTGCTGATTTCCCTGGAACTGGACGAAGTGATGGACGTTCCGGACCGGATCCTGGTCATGTATGAAGGAGAGATCGTGGGCGAACTCGATCCGAAGAAGACGACGCAGGAAGAGCTGGGACTGTATATGGCAGGCGCAAAGAGAGACGAGGTGAAAAAGGCATGAGAAAAGTTTTGAAAAACCAGGCCGTACAGACTTTCGCAGCCTCCATCCTCTGTATCCTGGCAGGTCTGCTGATCGGCTATATCGTGCTGCTGTTTATCAACCCGCAGGGCGCAAGCGAATCCATCCTGAATATCATCAAGAACTTCTTCACCTGGAGCCGGCCGCAAAGCCAGCTGAAACAGTTCGGCAATACGCTGGCCAAGACCATGCCCCTGATCATGTGCTCGCTGAGCATTCTGTTTGCCTATAAAGTAGGCCTGTTCAACATCGGCACCGCGGGACAGTATGTGGCAGGCGCGTGCGCCAGCCTGTATGCCGCGCTGGCATGGCACTGGGGATGGCTGCCCTGCATGCTGCTGGCCATGATCGCCGCCTCCCTGCTGGGAGCGATTACCGGCATCCTGAAGGCATACTGCAATGTGAATGAGGTTATCTCCGGTATCATGCTGAACTGGATTTCTCTCTATACAGCCAATACGATCCTGTCCAACGTCAAGGAGACGGCCAGTCCGTATACGCTGTACCTGAACAAGGAAAATCCGGCCTCCATGCTGCCGACCCTGGGACTGGACAAGCTGTTCAACGGGAACAGCAATGTTACCCTGGCTGTTCCGGTAGCGATTGTTGCGGCCGTTCTTGTGTGGGTAATCCTGAGCAAAACCCGGTTCGGCTATGAACTGAAAGCAACCGGCAACAACAAGAATGCCGCCAAGTACGCCGGCATGGCGCAGAACCGGAACATTATCCTGACGCTGATGATTTCCGGCGCACTGGCGGGACTCGGCGCATCGCTGCTGTACCAGACCGGATACATGCGCTGGGAATGCACACAGTCTTCCGTACCGGCCATGGGCTTCAACGGAATTGCGGCTGCCTTCCTGGGAGGACTTCATCCCATCGGCGCAGTATTCTCCTCCTTCTTTATCCAGCATATTACAGACGGCGGACAGTATGTGAACACCAACTTCTATTCCTCCCAGATTTCTGACGTGATTTCTTCGGTGATCATTTACCTGTGCGGCTTCGTGCTGTTTATCAAACTGACCATGAACCGCGTGATTACACGCAGGGAAGATAAGAAAGGAGCGAAACAATAATGCTGCTTCTGATTCAATATACATTAATCTTCGCTTCCGTTCTTATGCTGGTTGCCCTCGGCGGATGCATATCCGAGCACTCCGGAATCATTAACCTGGGACTGGAAGGTATCATGGTCGTGGGCGCCCTGGGCGGCGCACTTGTGATGCGGACGCTGGGGACGACCTCCGCAGTGGTGATGGTGCTTGCTGCCATGATTGCGGCAGGGCTTGCAGGCATGTTATATTCGTGCCTGCTGGGCGTCGCCGCCATCCATTTCAAAGCGGACCAGACGCTGGTCGGTACGGCCATGAACCTGCTGGCAACGGCCGCGGCCACCGTGCTGGTGAAGGCCATGAACACTGCCGCGAATCCCGACAACCATTCCTCTGAAATCGAGTATGTGGCAGCACGGAAGATGTTCATCGTGAACATCAACGGATTTGAATTCAACTGGTTTATGATTGTGGCCGTTATCGCGGTTGCCGCAGTATATTTCCTGCTGTACAAGAACCGGTTCGGCCTGCGCCTGATGGCGTGCGGCGAGCATCCGCAGGCGGCGGATTCCGTGGGTATCAATGTGTACAAAATGCGCTGGAGCGGCGTGCTGATTTCCGGACTGCTGGGCGGACTCGGCGGCCTGTGCTACATCCTGGCCGGCGTATCCCTGTGGAAATTTGAAAACGGCGTCGCAGGCTTCGGCTTCCTGGCACTGGCGGTTATGATTTTCGGCCAGTGGAAACCTTCCCGCATCGCGGTTGCGGCCCTGCTTTTCGGTTTATTCCGGGCATTGTCCAACACCTACACTGGATTCCCGTTCCTGCTTTCCCTGAACCTTCCGGGCAACGTGTACAATATGATGCCCTATATCGTATGCCTGATCGTGCTGGCCTTTACTTCCAAAGCATCCCACGCGCCCAAGGCGGAAGGCATTCCCTATGACAAGGGATCCAGATAAAAAATCATCCTTGAAAAAGCTGCCTGCGGGCAGCTTTTTTTCTGAAAGAAAGCATTATACCGTTCTGTTTCCCTTTTCAATCACAGGAATGTCGTGTATAATAAAACAGATAATGAAGATCTGTACGGAGGTGAGATGATGGGCGATATCTGGACAACAATCCGGAGTATGGGGTGGAACCTGACCCATCGTCTCGGCATCATTGACATCATCGATATCCTGATCGTGGCAGTGATCATCTATGAGCTGCTGCTGCTGACCAGACACACAAGGGGAAGCGCCCTGCTGAAGGGGCTTTTCCTGCTGTTTGTGATTGTCATCCTGAGCAATATCCTGGGCCTGACCAGCCTGAACTGGCTGCTGCTGGCTGTGCTGCAGAACGGCGCACTGGTGCTGGTAATCCTGTTCCAGCCGGAACTGCGGAAAGCCCTAGAACGCATGGGACGCAGCCGCCTGATTACCAAGGGCAACCATCGCAATGAAGACGAAGATACGGAAATCATTATCGATGAGATTATCCAGACCGTTGTTGACCTGAGCCGACGCAGGGTTGGTGCCCTGATCGTTTTTGAACGGAAAACAGGACTGCAGGACGTTATTGAAACCGGTACGACACTGAACGCTGAAATATCCGCGCCCCTGCTTGAAAATATCTTTGAACCGAATACGCCGCTGCATGACGGTGCCGTTGTGATCCGGGAAGACCGGATCATGGCCGCTGCGTGCATCCTGCCGCTGGCGGAAGCCAGCGGTGTGATCCGCGGACTCGGCACCCGTCACCGCGCTGCTGTCGGTATCAGTGAAAACACAGACGCGGCGGTGATTGTTGTATCCGAACAAACAGGTATTATCAGCCTTGCGATGGATGGATCCCTCCAGCGGCCTTATTCCATTGACGCCATGAGATCCTTCCTGCACGGTTTCTACAGTTCCAAGGTATCCGGCATTTCCTCTTTCCTCCGGGGAATATTCAAAAGGCATACGGAGGGCTGACCATGACTGAAAGAACAAACAAAAGAGATTTCAAAAAAACGCTGGCCCTGATCGGCAGGGGACTGAAGCATCTTTTTCTCCATAACGGATGGCTGAAGCTCATTGCCATTGTAATCTCACTATTCCTGTGGGCCGGACTGATTTCCCAGGATGAAAGCATCACACGAGACAAAGCCTTCCAGGAAGTCAAAGTTTCCATAACCGGACAGGAAGCACTGAAAGGCAATGGCTTTATCGTTACCTCCGACCTGGATAACATCTATGCAGATTTTGTCGCGGCTGTGCCCCAGAAACAGTATGAAAATGCAGACGCTTCCTTCTATAACATCCGTCTGGATCTTTCCAGGATCAATAAAACGGGCGTGCAGGAAATCAAACTGCTGAGCACCAAAACCAATCTTTACGGAGCTGTAAACAGTAACAGCATCAGTCCAGGCAGCGTTACCGTCAATGTGGAAAGAATCAATACCAGAAGCATTCCAGTCCAGGCTGAATATATTGATGAAGAACCTGAAGGATGGGCATATGTGCCCGGAGAATGTGATCCGAAGATTGTTAATGTCAGCGGTCCGCAAAGCATTGTAAACGCAATTTTCAAAGCCAAATGCCTTGTTACCAATGACGACGTTGAATGGACTTCCGGTTCCGGAAACAGTGTTCCCGTTCCTTTCGAATTCTATAACAAAGACCAGGAAATACTTGATACGTCCAATCTGAGTATCACCAGCGCCAACGTGCCGATTGACACGGTGATGGTTTCCTATAACGTACTGGCGAAAAAAGTATTCAAGACAGAATACTGTGCAAACCTGACGGGAAAAGTGGCCAAGGGATACACGATCAACAAAGTCACATACAGTCCGGAAACCATTACGGTGACTGACAGCAGCGAGGTGCTGGAGACGGTTGACAGCATCCTGGTGGAAGACACAGGCATTAACGTCAACGGGATGAAGGCTACAAAGAGTTTCCCGCTGAAAGTTCTCAAGCCCTCTGAAAATTCTGTCATATCAAATGATACTATCACAGTCACTGTAGAAATTATTGAAACGAACGAGCCATAAGGAGCATATCGAATGGGCAGTTTTGCTAATACACTGTTCCGGGTCATGCTTGGATGGCTGCAGGGAATCATATCTGCTGTGTGGTCGGCTTTTACGAGTGAAAAAGGCGGCTCTCTTTTGACATGGGTCGGAAAACACTGGATTCCCATTGCCGCTGTCCTCTGCATTATCGGCCTGGTATCCGATCTGGGAGTCTATATTGTCAGATGGAAGCCTTATAAAGTATGGAAAAGCTTCTTTTTCCACAATAAAGAGGAAGAAGAGGAACCAGTACCTGAAAGACGTCCCCTGATGAATGAAAAACCTGTCCGGCGCAGGGTACCTGCGGCTCCGGCTCAGCCTGAAAACGTACAGAGCGTACCCGAAAACGCAGAACCGGAACCCGAAGAAGCCTACCAGCCGACGGATTTCTCCAGATGGGAACCAGAACCGCCCAAAGAAGAAAAAACGTATCCTGCGCCCCGTGAATCTGTGCCGGTCACCGTTACGCCTGCGGGATATCATGTGCCTGCAGACAGCCCGTACCGCCGGCCCCGACATGCGGCAGCTGCCGTGCCCGAACAGGAAGCAGAAGCTGTATCCGCCGGGAAGCAGGAGACAGGAAAAGCACAACCGGTTTTATACCGGCGACGCAGAAGAATTAACGTCAGCGAACTTTTCTCTGACCCGGAAGAGGATCTGCGTCCGTTTGACGCCCCGCAGAACGTGATCAACAGCCAGCAGGCTTATCACCAACCGGTTTATCCCAGAGGATGGAAGAAAAGCGAGGATGAAAAGGAATGAATGAGATCCTCACGGACAAACAATACCTGGTGCTGACCGGCAACTACGGAAGCGGAAAGACAGAGCTGGCCCTGAACCTGGGACTGTATTTTGCGCAGCAGTGCAAAACCACGCTGGTTGACCTGGATATTGTGAATCCCTATTTCCGGAGCGGAGAAAAAGCCGAAGAGATGGAAAAGGCCGGCGTGCGTATGCTGATGCCGACTTTTGCCATGACCACAGTGGATATTCCGGCCCTGCCGGCGGAAATACAGAGCGTATTTGAAGTGCCCTCCGACAAGGTGATCTTTGACGTGGGCGGGGACGATACCGGCGCCGCGGCGCTGGGACGCTTTTATCCTTCCTTTATTGCCAGGAGGGATCATACAGCAATGCTGTTTGTGGTCAACTGTATGAGACCGCTGACGAAGGAAGCGGACGATATTATTGACCTGGCGCAGCGGATCGCAAACCGGGGACGGCTGAAAATTGACGCGCTGATCAACAATACCAACCTGGCAGACCAGACAGAACCGGAAATGATTGAGGCCGGGGAGAAAACTGTGCTGGAATGCGCAGAAAGAATGGGCATCCGGCAGGTTATCACAGCCGGAAAACAGGACGTGCTGGACCGGTGCAGGCTGACGACGCCGACACTGGCCGTGAAACGATATATGGCTCCCGAATGGATGGAACAATGATGAATATAAAGCTTCCTGAAGACTTTATCAGCAGAATGCGGCTGCAGCTCGGAGATGAGCTGACCGCATTTTTGCATGCACTGGAAGAAGATCCTGTGAGGGGAATCCGGATGAATCTCCTGAAAGCGACGAACGCTGTTACAACATTGACGGCGGGCGGACGCGTTCCGTGGACCAAAGACGGATATTACCTGGACGCGAATTCCACAGCAGGATCCATGATCCTGCATGAAACCGGGGCATTTTATATCCAGGAACCGGGTGCCATGATGCCCGCGGCTGTGCTGGCTGCCCGTCCGGGAGAAAAAGTCCTGGACCTGTGTGCCGCGCCCGGCGGGAAATCCACCCAGATCGGCTGCAGGATGAAGGGCGAAGGACTGCTGGTGTGCAATGAACCCGTGCCGAAGCGGGCGGCTATTCTCAGCAGTAATATCGAAAGAATGGGACTGCCCAATACCGTTGTGACCTGTGCGAAGCCGGATCAGCTGGCGAAACAGTGGCCGGAAGGATTTGACGCAGTGATGGTGGACGCTCCCTGTTCCGGAGAAGGCATGTTCCGCAGAGATCCGGAAACCAGAAACGAGTGGACACAGGACAAAGCAGACGGATGCGCGGAACGGCAGCAGGAAATCCTGAGCGCCGCGGCCGGGCTTGTCAGACCCGGCGGCAGGCTTGTTTATTCCACATGCACCTATAACCCCAGGGAAAATGAAGAGAATGCACAGTGGTTTACGGCGCAGTTTCCGGAATTCAGCCTGCAGGCATTTACGCTGCCGGGCATTGACGCGCCGGAAGGCATGTTTACCTGCTATCCGCACCGGCTGAAAGGCGAGGGACAGTTCGCAGCCCTTTTCCGGAAAGCAGGAGACGGGGAAGCGGTTTTGCCTGAGGACAGATCCATGCCTGTTCCCTCAAAGAACGACAGCGCCGTATTTGCCGGAGCTTTCCCGGATCTTCCGAGGGCTACGCACCTGTTCGGAAACACAATGATTTCCATTCCGAAACTTCCGGACCTGAAGGGGATCCGTACGCTGCGAATCGGCCTGCACCTGGGCGAGGTGCGGGGAAAAAACGCGTTCCCGGATCACGCCGCGGCACTGTGCTTCCGTACGCCGGCAATGCAGACCTGTGATATGACGCCGGATGAAGCGGTGAAATTCCTGGCGGGGGAAACCATTGAAAGCAGCCTGGAAGGCTGGACGCTGATGCGGTATAACGGCCTTTCCATCGGATGGGGAAAGGGAAGCAGCGGCATGATCAAAAACCATTATCCCAAAGGGCTCAGGGGCCTTCACTACCTACCATAACGGGATGAAAAAAACAATTTTTGAACAAAATTATTGAAAACGATACCGAAATGCGTTATAATACACCCAACAAAAAACACCGACAGGTGAATACAACAGGAGGCACCCATGAAAAAACTGTTTGCTGTTCTTTTAGTTGCTGTGATGACGTTCTCCCTGCTCAGCTTTGCACAGGCTGATGACGGATATACCATCCGTATTTACAGCAACTCCAATTCCACCGAGCGGACGACCTGGCTGATTGAAAAGGCCAAGGAAGCCGGCTTCAACATCTCCATCGACGACAACTCCGTTATTTCCGGCGATACCGCAGCGGTACAGGCTGCCAATGAAAACAAAGACGGCGACCTGGTCTTCGGCCTGAACGAAGTCCGCTGGTCCCAGCTGGTCAACGGCCAGTATGAAAACCTGAAGGTGATGGACTGGACTCCCACCTGGGCTGACAAAGTCGGAGAATACAAGTTTGACGGCAAGGCCTACGGCCTGGTGATCCAGAACATCCTGATGCTGTACCGGAACGATGAATTCGGCACCAACGGAGAAGCCCTGAAGTTTGACCACTGGGCAGACCTGGTGGACTGCGGATATACCTGGTACCGTCAGGGCAAGGTTGGCGGCACGACCAACATGAACATCAACAACGCCATGCTGTACTCCTTCACCGATCCCGAATCTCCCGCCGGCGGCATCTCCATCGACGGCTGGAAGCGGCTGTGGGCATACTGCGCGAATGGCCAGAACACCGGCGACAAGTACGGCCTGGAGCCGCTGATCCGCGGCGATGTGCAGGTTTCCACCTTCTACTCCTCCTCCCTGTACGGCGAAATCACCGCCACTTCCGAAAACCCGGCTTACGAGCATCCGCTGAACGGCGTGCCGGTAGGCGAGAACTGGGCCCTGGTGGATATCGCCGACGGTACCTACTACATTGCTGAATACATCGGCATCCTGGACCGCGAAGGCCGCAGCGAAGCTGAAACCGAGACTGTGAAGGCGTTCGCAGAGTGGTTCGGTTCCGCCGAAACCCAGATCGCCTGGTCCGACGCGTTCGATTCCTATCCCTGCAACACGGAAGCTGTTGACGCGCTGTATGACGAGGTTCCCCCGATCTACGCGATCAAGAACTGCTCCCTGACCACCGTTCCCGGCACTGAAATGACCTATGCCGAGTACGTTGGTGCCCATTCCTCCGAGTGGACCAACATCATGACCAACCTGGGATTCTACTGGGCTGACAATGCCAATGCTCCGGCAGAACCGGACTGGGACAACCTGGACTGGGCTACCCTGACCCAGAAGCAGGAATAATCTGACACGCCCTGATATCCGGGGCTGCCGCACGACGGCAGCCCCTTTTCCATAAAAAGGAGAAAGAAGGACTGAAACAAAATGATCGATCTGAAAAACATCGTCGTGCGGTTCGGCGATTTTGAAGCGCTGCACCACATCAATGTGGACGTCAAGGAAGGAGAGTTCTTTACTTTCCTCGGACCGTCCGGATGCGGCAAAACCACAACCCTGCGTACCATTACCGGATTTATTGAACCGGTTGAAGGTACAGTATCCATGCAGGGCAGGGATATTACCCATGTGCCCATTGAAAAAAGAAATATCGGGATCGTATTTCAGTCCTATGCGCTGTTTCCGACGATGACAGTACGTGACAATATTGCCTTCGGCCTGAAGATCAAGAAAATGAAGAAGGATGAGATCGAGCAGAAGGTCAAGGATATTGCCCGGAAGGTTGACCTGACCGACGAACAGCTGGCCAAGGCGGTATCCCAGCTTTCCGGCGGACAGCAACAACGCGTCGCGATTGCCCGGGCACTGGTGACAGAACCGGCCATCATCTGTATGGATGAACCGCTGTCCAACCTGGACGCCAAACTGCGCGTGAACCTCCGGAACGAGCTGAAGAAAATGCAGCGCGAATTCGGCATTACCACTATCTACGTGACGCACGACCAGGAAGAGGCGCTGACGCTTTCTGACCGGATCGCGGTGTTCAACAAGGGATACATTGAACAGATCGGCACGCCGAATGAAGTCTATAATCATTCCGCCACTGAGTTCGTTGCCAACTTTATCGGCGATATCAACAAACTGCAGGGCGAAATTACCGGCATCATGAACCTGCCGCAGGACAAGGTGCATTATATCCGCCTTGAAAGAATCGGCGTCAGGGCTGACAACGAGGAAGAGCCCGCCGCAGACGGACAGGCTGTTTCCATTAAAGGCGTAATCGAAAGCCAGGAATACTACGGACTGTTCATCAAATATACGATCCAGACCGCCGGACAGACCCTGAAGGTCGTGGAAAAGAATGACGGTATCAATATCTATGAACCCGGCGATCACGTGGTCCTGCGGATTGATCCGAAGGATATCATGAGTTACTGAGGGAGGTGAGATCATGCAGGCTTCCATTGCCGGAAAGCAAAAATACGGCCTGGGAAAGCTCTGGGGCATCTTCGGAGGCGTCCTGTTTGTTTATCTCTTCCTGGGCTTCATGGTTATACCATGCTTCAATACCCTGACCTCAGTATTCCGGGAAACAGACGCGGCCGGCAATCCGGATCCGTTTGCCGTTATCCGCTTCTTCTTCGCAGGGAATATGCCGCTGTTCCTGTGGAACTCCATCAGGCTGGCTCTGTGCCTGGTTGTGACGGTCAACGTGGTCGGCATCTCCATCGTGCTGCTGACAGAGTATTTTGATATCAAAGGCGCGAAAATCCTGCGCCTCGGATATATGACGACCCTGATTTATTCAGGCGTTGCGCTGGTCACAGGTTACCAGTTCCTGTACGATCCGAACGGACTGATGACCAAATGGCTGGCGGACTTTTTCCCGGGGATGAACAAGCAATGGTTTACGGGCTTCAACGCGGTCCTGTTTACCATGACCTTTGCCTGTACATCCAACCATGCACTGTTCCTTCGTAACGCCATAAGGGGAATTGACTACAATACCGTGGAGGCTGCCCGAAACCTGGGTGCCAAACCTTTCAAGGTGCTGCTGAAGGTGGTTATGCCCACCCTGCTGCCCACACTGTTCTCCCTGACGGTCATGACTTTCATCACCGGACTGTGCGCTATGTCCGCGCCCACCCTGCTGGGTTATAACTCCATTAACCCGGAGATCGTCAGGCTGGCAGGTTCTTCAGCCGCGGACGAATCCTTCCCGCAGGCCCGGGCAGCCCTTCTGTCCGTGATCCTGGCAATGTGCACGATTACGCTGCTGCTGACCCTGAATCACTATGAAAGCAAAGGCCACTACCTTTCCGTCAGCAAAACCAAGGCCAAGCTTGTGAAACAGAAAATCCAGAATCCTGTGGCCAACGTGCTGGCGCATATCTATGCCTACGTCCTGTTTGTGATCTACATGACCCCTGTGGTGATGATCATCGTATTCTCCTTCCAGAACTGGGGCAATGTACGGAACAAAGTACTGGACGCTTCTTCCTGGACTTTATCCAACTACTTCGGGAACCAGGATTACATCTACCAGAACTGGAAAGGGAAGGAAATGGTGAGCAAGGGAGCCATTTCCGGTGTGTTCGGCAACGAGAAGACCCTGGGCGGCATCCGGCTGAGCTTTATCATGTCAGCCATCGCGGCCGCCCTGGCCTGCGTCATTGTTGTGATCGCAGTAAACTACATCTTCAAGCACAAGAAGAAAAAGCGGGGCAAACTGGTGGAAGCCTGCCTGCTCTTCCCGTGGCTGCTGCCGACAATCCTGATCTGCTATTCCTTCCGGACTTTCTTCAACGGTAACGTGTTCTACGTATTCGGCCAGAACCTGTATATGAAGGAGAATGTCAGGATCCTGATTGTAATGGCCTATATGGTGGTCAAGCTGCCATTTGCTGTGAGAATGATCAAAGCCGCTTTCTACGCGATAGACGACGAGCTGGAGGACGCGGCCAGAAACCTGGGCGCCAGCCAGGTAGTCACATTCCTGCGGGTTAAGCTGCCGATTGTGCTGCCGAGCGTGCTGGCTGTATTTGCACTGAATTTCAATGCACTGTTCTCCGAATATGACATGGGCGCAACCTTTAAAAAGGCTGAAGGTACCACCTATGCCATGGTTATCCAGAGTATGTGCGAGGATGAAGGCAGAAACAATGTGAACATGAACGCGTCCGGCCGGCGGTGCGCTTCCACCGTGTTCATCATGATCATTTCCGGACTGATCCTTTACCTGGTGTACGGCGTCGGTGCGCGGGACCTTGGTGAGCGGCTGGCCATCCGGGAAAAACGCAGAAAGTGCATTGAGAAAATTAAAGGAAAGATCGGCATTGCCCGCGCAGCGGCGGAAGAAATGCCGAAAGAGGAACAAGAAACCGCAGCATGATCCAGAATATTGTATTTGACATGGGAAACGTTGTGATCCGGTTTGACCCGAAATATTTTACAGACAGGGAAGGCATCCTGGCTCCCGAAGACAGAAAACTTGTGATGAATGAACTTTTCCTCTCCGTAGAATGGGCCCAGATGGACGCGGGAACACTGACGGAAGAAACGGCGGAACCCCTGATTCTGCCCAGATTTCCGGAAAGACTGAGATCAAAAGTCAGGAACCTGCTTTATAACTGGGCTTATCCCCGGGATATGATACCGGGCATGGAAGACCTGATCCGAAGACTGAAGGAAGCCGGATATCATATATATCTCCTCAGCAACGCCAGCGCTGCACAGCATGATTACTGGCCCAGATTTTCTGTCAGCCAGTATTTTGACGGTAAACTGATTTCCTGTGACGTGAAAACAGTGAAACCCAATCCGGAAATATACAGGCTGTTTACAGAAAAGTTCTCCCTGAAACCGGAAGAATGCCTGTTTATAGATGATACAACGGTCAATGTGGCCGCCGCCATTGCATGCGGCTGGAAAGGGATCGTTTTTCACGGGGAAGCGTATGAACTGGAGCAGAAAATGAGGGAGTCCGGCATCCGGATCTGACAATATCCCTGAAAACCCCGAAAATAAATGAAGTCAGGCAAAGAAAATGCTTGACTTCATTTGCTGTTTGACGTAAAATAACGGTTGGCAATCAATAGCTCCGCTAGCCCCGGTAGCCATTGACTCAATCCAAACATGCGACCATCATGTGAGGAAACACTTCAACCATCAACCCAAGGAGGAAGTACTTTGAAGACATTTATTCCTAAGGCTGCTGACATCGACCGCAA
>JAEEGL012450931.1_pt1 | contig 16877 bp, 12 predicted proteins | sample 9134231 | NCBI WGS metagenome assembly JAEEGL01 (sample SAMN16246548, study PRJNA631951) | gut metagenome | biome: gut microbiome; feature: rumen; material: fiber-attached | host: Bos | place: Iran: Karaj | collected 2018-10
GATAGGTTGCAGGAACATCTATGATGTACCGCAGAATCGGAGAAGGAGGGATTTGAACCCTCGCGCCGCTATTAACGACCTACTCCCTTTCCAGGGGAGCCCCTTCAGCCACTTGGGTACTTCTCCAGGTGTCTGAAACCTACAAGCGGAGAGGATGGGATTCGAACCCATGTGCCCTTGCGGACAAACGGTTTTCAAGACCGCCTCGTTATGACCACTTCGATACCTCTCCTTATTAATTTTAGTCCGTAAATAATAGTCGCTTTTTTCTAGCGACAAAGACTATATTAACAAAACCCGATAATAGTGTCAACTGTTTTTTTTACAATTTTTTGTACAAAAAAGCCAGCCTTTTTTCGACATATTTAATCAATCGTTACAAAAGCTATATCATGGTCTTTTGCATATGTCTCAGCCACTGATCCAGCCTTGCCCTTAATAGTTACATTTGTACTCTCTAAAAAGGCAGTTTCATCTATAGCCTTTACAGATTCCGGTATTTCAATTTCTTCCAGAAATCCACAATAAGCAAAAGCCTTTCTTTCAATAGAAGCAACACCATCTTCCAAAACGCATGTCTTTATATTTGAGTTCTTGAAGGCGCCTGTATCGATAACCTTAACGCTTTTTGGAATGACAATATTCTGATGATTATCTAATCTTCTCTGTCCATACATGGAACCTCTGCCAACTACTATAACGCTATCAGGAATCTCGGTCATGGAGCATCCTGCTACAAGTGTATTTGAAGATGTTTCAATTATGGCATTACAATTATCCCTGCTGTCATAAGTCTTGTTTTCTGGATCTACTTTAATAGAAGCAAGTTTATGACAATAGCCAAAAAGATCTATGCCATCAACATGATTTACATTTTTAGGTATTTCAATATAGCCCAGGTTCGGACACATAGCGAAGCTTTCAGACCCTATTGATTCCAGACTTTCTGGCAGAGTTACCTTTATAACATTCTCACTTTCGTAAAATGCTCTGTCACCTATGGCAGTTATGCCCTCCTCAACTACTATGTAATCATAATCATAGCCAGACCAAGGAGCCTTGTTCGCTTCTCTATAATCAGGTATTACTCCCTTTCCGGATATAGTGAGGGTATTTCTTGTCACACGCCATGTCAGATTATCATTGTCTTCACCAAGCAGCACTCCTTTTGAAGAAGGCTTATTCAGCATCTTACGAACATTTTCAAAATTCTTTGATTCTATAAAGAAGAGCAAAACCGCCGCAACTATAAAAAAGATAGCAAGCCACAGAAGGATCGGTGCTGCAAGCCTGCTGGTCTCCCTGTTCATGTCGCCCACCGGCTTCAGCCCAAGAATATCAAGTAATTCACCCTTCATCTCTGATATATTCTCATAACGATCATCCGGATTTTCGGAGCATCCCTTCTCAAACACATTTCTAATATTCTCTGAGGAGTTCTCATTAAGAAAGCCCAGCAAAAGTTTACTGAGGGAATACTGGTCAGCCTTTGCATCGTATGCCTCTCCGCCGGTAACGCCAAAACCGTCCAGTTTATAAGAACCAAACTTATTCAGCATTATATTCTTAGGCTTTATCTCTCCATGAAGTATGTGTTTCTCCTCGCAAACCTCAAGCGCATTGCACATATCCAGCGACATTCTAAGAATATCAGCATCATCATAAACGCGGTCATTCATTTCATCAGTCAGCGGCTCAAGAAGTTCCTTGCGCATGTACAGCGTCCACCCATTTGATCCTTCTTCATGATCCACGTGATAGTCATCAACCATAACGATATTGTCATAGTTTGCAACGTCGTCCATTGACTTTATCACATCATAAAAATCATTGACCAGCTGCTCGTAATCTGTATCATCATTTTCATCCTTAGGTGCAAGCCTGAGCACCTTAATAGCAGCCTGAGTCTCTTCATCATCGGTCAAATGTGCTTTATATACTGCTCCATAATCACCAGATCCTAATTCTTCATCTATTATCCAGTCTTTCCATTTTTCAGGAAGCAATACTTTTTCCATAATAACTCCAACAAATACTATAGAATAATAAAAACATAAGTGCTACAATAAGCCATGACGTTATATGAAATGTAGCGCATTCATTATTATATTATATTTCTACAGGTTAAAACAATGGTAAACGGAAAAAAAGTTATAGCTTTATGCACATCCAGAATCTATGATCCACAAATACATGAATTTGTAGAGACTCTGAACGAGAAACTTCGTTCGGTTGATTGTCATATGCTGATTTTCACGATCAATTCAGATATATATTGGGAGAAGAATTATCTATCATCTGAAACATATGTCTTCAGCATTATGCCGTACGAAACTCTGGATTGTATAGTTATAATGGATGAAAAGATCAAGAGCCACGAAGTATCAAACCGCATCATCAAAAAAGCGGGCAGATATAATATTCCCGTGATAATAGTCGATGGCCATTATGAAGGTACAACCCAGATCAATTTTGATTACGAAGCAGGCTTCGAGGAGGTTGTACGTCATATAATAGAGGATCATAAAGTAAAGAAGCCTCATATGCTCGCCGGAATTCCAGGCAACTTTTTTTCTGATAAGAGAATCGATATATTCAAAAAAGTGTTAGCCGAAAATGACATTCCATATAATGACTCCATGCTTAGTTATGGTGAATTCTGGGCAGATCCCGCCAAGGAAGCTATAAACAAACTTCTTGATACAGGAGACATACCGGATGCCATCATCTCAGCCAACGATATCATGGCGATCAATGCGTGCAATGTACTTACCAAACGTGGATATAGAGTTCCAGAGGATATATTAGTTTCTGGTTTTGATGGTTACGACGAGATATTCTTCACTGAACCAAAGATCACAACATCAAACTGCGATGTCGGTCTTCTTGCAAAAGCCACAGGAGAAACTATCATCAAGATCATCTCCGGACAGGATTATGAAGATAGACTCATAGAGCCGCAGTTTATTGCCAATGAGTCATGCGGATGTCCTACATGCATAGGGAAGCCACATAAGCTCCTCAGTAGATTTAACGACAGCTTCTATCGTCACCAGGATGATATAAGAATCCTGCATAATGTAACATCCGCAATGCAGATGAGTCCGACGCCTATTGAAATGGCAAAGAACATAGAGAGCAACAAAACACAGGATCTGTTATGCGTAGTAGATAAGGAATGCTTCAATCGCGAGATAGATTATTTCCAGACAGATAACGACCCTAGCAACGATCCGCCAAAACCTGTTGCTCACAGAAAAGACCTGAGACTTATCTTCGATTCTAACCATGTAGATACTATCGCGGATTATTTTCTTTCACCAAATTATGATACAGAAATAATAAATCTGCTTGATGACGGATATCCTATTATATTTAATACGATTGATTATATGAATAAGCCATTTGGTTTTATATGCTATCATTTTAAGGATTATGTCATAACAGACTACTCCAGAGCAGCCAGCATTACTAATGCCATAAGTATGGGAATAGGAAACTTTATCAATCTTCAATTCCAGCAGGCACTTATGGAGCAGATGGAGGAAATGTACAAGAGAGACGCGCTTACCGGACTATATAATCGTAATGGTTTCAACAGAGCATTTGCAGAGTTCATGTCATCAGACGAAGTGATAGGTCGCAGCGTGACCCTTCTTATGTCAGATCTGGACGGACTGAAATATATAAACGATCACTTTGGCCACGCCGAAGGAGATAATGTTATATCCCTTGTAGCAACCGCCCTTGTGGACGCCTGTCCTGAAAATGCATTTTGTGCCAGATTCGGCGGAGACGAGGTATTTGCAGTAATTCCCGGCGAGGTTGATCCGGACAGAGTTATCAAAAGGATTAATTCGATTCTTGATAATTATAACAACTCTTCAGACAAGGATTATTCAGTCGCAACGAGCTGCGGAGCTTACACGACCACATTAAGCAGAAGCTTCAATGTACTTGATGCATTAAAAATAGCTGATGAGAAAATGTATGAAATAAAAGACGCAAAAAATATAGCTCGCTGAACATATGATCAACGGGCTATATTTTTTAGTTCTATAATTCTATGGCAATATCATAAACTTCCGGATTCAGCTTCTTGATATATTCCATATGTTCATTCATGAGATCTATATCCTTCTCATAATCCGAATAATAATATTTTATCAGATTCAGAAATGCCCATGCAGAATTTGCATCCGGGTAAACGGTAGCCCTAAGGAAATACTCCTTGGCAAGTGCAGAGTCTGTATACTCCCTGAACACCTCTCTTCCACCAGCGCATTTTATCTCTCCTGTTCTGTAGAACAGTCCCAGTCTGTTGGCCGCATAAGGCTCGTACTTGTCAGCTGATAGTTTCAGATAATCAGTGTATACTCCGATCGCATCAGATATTTCCTTCTCCGGCGCACCTGACTTTTTTAGTTCAATAATCCTCTCAGCCTCTTTTGCCGCCAGATTATTGCAGGCATAGACATAGCCCTGGTTAGCAGCACATTTGAAAAATGCATCGGCAACTTCGGAACAGATATCTGGTGACGAACAATCCAAAGCAGAAATTCCGATCAATTCAAAATCCCGGTTCGAAACATTTGAACTGATAACGTCCCTTAAAATCTCGTATGCATCTTCACTCTCGGATGCTTCCTTAAGTATTCTTCCCACAAGATTAACAGCTCCCGGAACCTTGCTGTACTGAAGACACGTGGTTGCAAGCTCCAGTGCCCTTACATGGCGTTCCATTTCCGGAATAACGTCGATCTTCGGAATATCTTCAGCATTATGAAGGAATGAACCCCTCTTGTAATTAAGAAGGAAGTACGCCAGATCCCAAAAAGCAAGGGGATAGGCCACTCCGCTATAAGACCAGTTTCCTTCTTCGTCAGTTTCTATTCCCGCAGCCTTCAGATATATATCGAAAGAATCTCTGTAGGGATTAGTTCTGAGAATCCTGCCGTAGAATATCAGGTCGGCGCAATATTTGATCGCGACCACATTGCCGGAGTCCGACAGATACATAACCTCACGCTGGGCCGCCTCCGAAGAGGTACCATAGCGTTGCAGGACCTGCTCGGTAAATACCGAGAGGTCCTGCTCATATTTATTATCGCAAGGAATTAAACTCATATTTTACTCCTCAGGCTTCAGCCCTTCAGGTGCTTCCTCATATCTTGCAAACTCATATGAGAAGAGGCCTGTACCTCTTGTCATAGAGAACAGCTTTGTGTCATATTCATAAAGCTCAGCATAAGGAACATCTGCAACTATCTCCTGATTTCCGCCTTCTACAGGATTCATTCCCATAACACGTCCGCGGCGCTTGTTGAGATCACCCATAACATCGCCTGTATACTGATCAGGAACTACAACCTTCATAGTTGCGATAGGCTCAAGAAGAACCGGACTTGCCTGCATGAAGCCCTGCTTGAAGGCCTGCTCTGTAGCAACCTTGAATGCAAGCTCTGATGAGTCTACTGAATGGTAGCTTCCATCATAGAGAACAACCTTAACACCTGTAACAGGATATGATGCAAGAGGTCCATTCTTAACTGCCTCAACTATACCCTTCTCAACTGCAGGGAAGTAATTCTTTGGAACTGCTCCACCTACTACAGTCTCTTCGAAGATATAAGGAGTGCTCATATCGCCTGATGGCTCGATAGTGATCTTAACGTGTCCATACTGACCATGTCCACCAGACTGTTTCTTATACTTATATTCTGTATCAGCTTTCTTTCTGATAGTCTCCTTGTAAGCGATCTTCGGCTTAGTAAGATCTATCTCAACCTTATACTTCTCAAGAAGTGTATCCTGAACTGACTTGATATGCTGTCCACTGATACCATAGATAAGTGTCTGAGCATTATCAGCATCATTTACAACCTTAAGAGTAAGGTCTTCCATCATCATCTTGGAAAGAGCCTGAGATATCTTGTCCATATCTCCCTTGTTCTTTGCCATATATCTCATATATACATAAGGCTTTGAAATAGGTGTACGGATGTAAGTAATAGGATTCTTCTTAGTTGACAGAGTATCTGTAGTCTGGCTGACAGCGAGCTTTGCAAGAGCACCAATGTCACCTGCGTGAAGCTCCTTTACTTCATCAACCTTATCTCCTCTTATCACATAAAGCTTGCCAATTCTCTCCTCAGCATCACGGTGATAATTATAGAGAACTTCATCTGTCTTAAGAACACCCGAATTAACCTTTATAAGTGAGTATTTACCAATATACGGATCCGCAATAGTTTTAAATATATATGCTGACTTAGGTTTTGAGAAATCATAATTTGCTTCAAAAACTTCATTATTGGTTGTGTTGATTCCGGCACATTTACATCTATCAGGACTTGGGAAGTACTTGATAACGTCTGCCATCAATGTGTACATACCTCTTGCAAGAGTATTGGAGCCCATAAGAACTGGAACAACTGAAGAATCACAAACACCTACACGAAGTGCCTGACGGATCTCATCCTCTGAGAACTCATCACCTTCAAAATATCTCTCCATAAACTCTTCACTAGTCTCAGCAACTGCCTCAACAAGTGCATCTCTGCAGATAGTAAGATTTTCCTGAGAATAATCAGGTACATCAAACTTATCAACTGTTCCCTTATCGTTCCATCTCTTAGCCTTCTGCTGGATAACATTTACATATCCTACAAACTGCTCATTCTCTCTGATTGGCAGATGGAATGGAGCTATCCTCTTGCCATACATTTCCTGAAGTTCCTGAACGATCTCTCTGAAGCTTGCCTTGTCCTCGTCCATCTCTGTAACGAATACCATTCTAGGAAGATTTCTCTTCTCGCAGTAATCCCATGCACGAATTGTTCCTGCTTCTATACCCGACTTACCGGATATAACTATAATTGCTGCGTCTGCAACTGAAACTGCTTCCTCAACTTCACCAACATAGTCAAAAAGTCCTGGGGTATCAAGGAGATTAACCTTTATACCATCCCATTCAACAGGCACCACCGAAGTCTTGGTGGTGTTGCCGAACTCCCCTTCCAAGCGTGTTTTCAACCCTGCCAGATAGGATATAGCGTCCACCAATGCGGTCTTACCGCATCCACAATGACCTAAAAGGACAACGTTGCGGATCTTATCTGTAGTAAATACATTCATGTAACCACCTCCGTATATTAATTATTATATGCTTCCCAAGTCATACCCTTCGCCATGGTAAATGCCTTTGTTTCATCCATAGGCATTGGCTTGCCGAAATAGTAACCCTGGGCTTTATCGCACCCTATCTGCTTTAAGAATTCATATTGTCCCTCAGTCTCCACACCCTCAGTCAGCGACACAAGCCCCATACTCTTTGTGCCCTCTACTATATGAGACATAAGCAGTGAAGTCTTCGGATTCTTCTCAAAGCTTCGTAGGAATACCATATCAAGTTTAATAACATCGAAGTCATACTCCACCAGATTATTCAGTGATGAGTATCCACTTCCAAAATCATCCAGCCATATCTGATACCCCAAGTCGCGCATCTTATCGCACTCATTTTTGATGTGGCCGAAATCCTCTTTGAATACACTTTCTGTTATTTCCAGATCAAGCATATTTCGAGGAACATTGTAACGTTCCCTTGTACTCTCTACTATATCAAAAATATCGCAGAGCTCAAAGTCCATTCTTGAAAAATTTATGGATGCAGGAACAATTACGTCTCCTGATTCAATAATCTTATTATAATCCTTACAGACCTGTTCTACCACATACATATCAACTTTGTGGATAAGGTGAAATGTTTCGAGGGTTTCTATGAATTCTCCAGGGGATAAAATGCCAATCCTGGGATCAACCCATCGAACCAGAGCCTCATATCCACATATCTTTCCGGTCTCAACCCTGATAACCGGCTGATAGTATACCTTGATATATTCATTCTCAATAGCTTCATCCACATGATCCACCACGTATTGCTGTTTCCTCAGCTTTTCACGAAGTATCTCATCATAAACGCAGTAAAATATATCATGTCTGCTCTTAATGCTGTTGCATGCAAGTCTTGCATGATCACATGCCAGGCCAACTTCACCCATTCTGTCGGCCATGTAGTAAATACCCGCCTTAATTCGAACTCTCTTAACAGTATCCTCAGATTGAAGTATCCTCTTATAAACATTTTCGACTTTATGTATCACATCATCCTTCTCGCCGATGTAACATACCACAAAATGATCATCCGAGAATCTGGATGAAACACCATCAGAAAACTCCTCCCGAATAGTTTTAGCCAGATCACATAACAGCTCATCACCTAATCGGAAGCCATTTCGTTCATTAAAAAGTTTAAAATTCGGAATATCAAAATGAATTATAGATATGTTACTGCGTCTATACTGCGGCGCAGAAAGAATACCCTGAACCTGCTGATAGAAAAATGACATATTAAAGAGTCCCGTAAGGGAATCCGTCTCACTGTTCATAGACAGTATCTCAGCTTCGGCAAAAGAGTTTCGATTTCGATTTAAATATTCATTCTGGTCAACGTCCACAATGAACACATAGAAAAACGCTTTACCATTTCCACCATGAAGAAGATGTCCAAAATCCTCCACATAGCGCACTTCACCACTCTTGGTAAGAATTCTGTAGCGGACATAATCATGTCTCTTCTCTCCAAAAACAGTCTGTGCCTGTATCTGGTTCTGAATCTTGTGAAGATCTTCGGGATGAACCATCCCCTTGAAAGAATTGCCTGTAAACTCTTTGAATTCCATAAGAGTACTACAGCCATACAGCTTGATTATATTCTCATCTGCAAACAGGATTTCCTCATTGTTACCCTCTTCGTAGATAAAGAACCCGCCGGGAAGCCCGGCCGGAATATGATTTTCAGTATATCTTTTAAGCTCCTTTTTGAGATATTCATATCTCTTAAGCTTTTCTTCCTTCTTGAAATGTTCTTCTCTGAACTGTTCCGGATTATCACTATAGTCCAGAACTTCTCCCTGGAACTGCTCGCTCGTCAGGTCAAATGTAATGTCTCCGATTACATTATAGCAATGGTAATTACCGCCCTCTCGCGGAATGCCATAAACCTTACCTCCAAAGATGTCCTGAACAAGAAACGCAGTGATAGAACACTGCCCTAATGTTTTATTATCCTTGCTCCATTCACCCCTGAGTCTTGGAGCACATGTATATTCACACCATATGTGTGAAAGTGCATCATATAGATCAAGTGGTGACTCTATATGCTTGTAATCATTTCCAATAGGTGGAATTACAGCCTTCTCCCAACCGTAAAACTTATATTTCATTCTTCCCCCTCTAACCAACAAGTAACCCTTATATCTAGTCTATATCAAACAAGTCTGCCAGACCTGTCGCTTCAAATATCTCCATAACACTGTCACTTACGTAACGAATAGTCATACTCCCCTGATCATCCATTACATTTTGCATGATTATCAGAACTCTGAGTCCTGATGAAGATATATAATCCACATCCAATAAGTTAATCACAAGATCTGTAACACCCTCTAATTCCGAGACCTTGCTTTCCAGTTCCGGCGATGTGATAGTATCGATCTTCCCCGCGATCACAATCTCAAGCTTATCGCCATCTCTGTTCATCTTTACATCCATTCTTGTCTATATCTCCTTTATCAGATATTTTTAACTATGGTAAATATATTCTTATTATCTGAATATTTATAATATACATTATCCATGGACTTTTTTACAATATAAATTCCAAGACCACCGATCTTTTCATGATTCCTGTATACATCCATATCAGGAGCAGGCTGCTCTAATGGATTAAATGGAATACCAAAATCCTCGAAGCTTATTATAACACTTCTTGGCTCTTCATTGTTGACAACATCAACATCTATGTATTTATCCATAGCAGGATCAGCTTCCTTATAAGCATAGTTTGCTATATTAACAAATATTTCTTCTACAGACACCTTGATCCTGTTGAATTCTTTAGACCCCATTTCTGAAGGCATTTGCTCATCCAAAAACTTGAAAACCTCTTCAAGTTCAGATATATCAGCTTTAAATCTTTTCTTCATTGGCATTATCCCCCGAGTAAAACTCTTTTAACTCCATCCCCATCATTGTCATATCATCAAACTGCACCGCTTCGCCCACGAATAATTCAACATCATTCTTAACGTATGTCAGAAGTTCATTTAATGATTTCTCTTTATATTCATTGAGCGATGCCAGCATCCGCTCCATGCCATACATTTCACCATTCTCGTTTGTAGCTTCATGTACACCATCTGTATAGAGGAATATCTTATCACCCGGACTCATCCAGATTTCGTACTCCTCATATTGTCTGTTCTTTCTTACTCCCAACGGCATACCATGCTTGGTCTTCTTCAGCTCGAACTCACCATTATTCTTGTAAATGACGGGATCATCATGACCTGCATTGGCCACAATCATATTACCCGTTCGAAGATCCATCTTGGCAAGCCAGACAGTAACAAACATATTAGTATTATTATTACCACATATTCTGTCATTGATGGTATCCAAAACCTCTGCAGGTGACTTGTCCAGCATTGCATGCTCTTTTATAAGGATCTTAGTTACCATCATGAAGAGTGCTCCTGGTACACCCTTTCCGGAGACGTCTGCCATTACAAGGGTCAGAGTATGATCATTTGTCAGATAGAAATCATAGAAATCGCCGCCAATTTCCTTGGCAGGATCCATTGTTGCATATACATCAAATTCAGTTCTGTCAGGAAATGGAGGAAATATATTCGGAAGAGAATTCTCCTGGATCAAAGCAGCCAGGTGAAGCTCCGTTCCTATCCTCTCATTCTCTTTAGTTACGCGAGCCAGATTGAACATGTTATCGACTGTATCCATTTCCATCTTATCGATGGAGTCTGCCAGCTCGCTGATCTCTGTTACCTTGCTTATTCCTTCTCCCAAAGGTTTTTCATTTATTGTATTATCCTTTGAGAATCTCTTGGCTTCAGCTGTAACCTTCTTGATAGGTCTTACAACCTGAATGTTAAGGAACAGGGATGCAGTGATTATTGTGAGAATGATAAGGATAAATGTGGTAAGCCCTATCCATCTCATGTATCCAATTCTCTGCTTTTTAAGATCATTTATAAATCTCTGAACACACAGGATACCCGTCACATTCCCCTGAGAGTCTTTCACAGGAATCATTGATGTGATATGAGGATTAGCTCCATCGAGATCCCTGGTCCTTATGACCACTTCTCTCTCAGAACCATTTTCGTACATATTCTTAAACGCTTCCTCATACTCTTCGTTTGTTGTTTTTCTTCTAAAGCCTATCTCCCATGGTTCATAAGGACTGTCATCACTTACTGCGTTGAAGACAGAAGTGAAATTCTTATAATCCGGATCAGGTTTTACCAGATATATTACTGATACGCCCTGCTTGTTAGCCAGTATGAACAGGTTATCCCTTGTCTTCTTATAGCCTTCATCCTCGCCACCTGTTTCAATATAATGATCTATCTGATCGGCATCTATGATTGCCGCAGCAGTAAGAGCCGTTCTATATGCATAATCATTATATTCATTGGTGTACACCCAGGTAAAACGCCTATATCCAATTATATCAATAACGGCGGCAAATACTACAAGCAGAATAATTACCGAACCTATTATCATAAATGACAGATTGGAATTTAACTTCTTAATCAGATTCACCTGATAATCCCCCTGATAGTTTTTCAAAATCCTCTATCGGAATAGGTTTTGAGAAATAGTAGCCCTGGAACAGGTCGCATCCCATCTCTCTAAGCTCTTTATAATCATTTTCAGTCTCAACACCTTCAGTTAATGATACTATGCCTAAGTCCTTAGTCATACTGATTATATGATGCACTATCTTCCGGGCTTTCTCAATATCTTTTGATTTAGCCAGGAACATCATATCGATCTTAAGAACATCAACTGACATGTCCTTGAAAAGGTTAAATGATGAATATCCGCTTCCGAAGTCATCCATTTCAACAATAAAGCCTTCGGCCTTCAGATTATCTATAACCTTCATCTTCTGGTCAGCATCATTCATCATTACTGATTCAGTGATTTCTATACGAAGCTTCTTTTTATCTATATTATACTCTTTTACCAAGTGATTCAATTCAGTTTCAACATCCATGAAATAGAAATCCTTCGGAGAAATATTGACCGAGACAAACTGATCTCTTCCTTCTTTTTCCCATCTCTTGAGGATCTCACAGGCCGAACGCCACATATATCTGTCCACATCTATGATCCTGCCGTTTTCTTCAAAGAGAGGAATAAAATCACCAGGAGACATAAAACCCAGATCAGGATGTATCCATCTGACAAGTGCCTCTGCTCCTATAATCTTCCCTTCTCTATCAACTATAGGCTGCAGATAAGGGCGCATCTGCTTACTTCTGATGGCAGTATTAAGCTCTGTAGTAACTATCTGATTCCACAGGATCTTATTACGCATTTCATCATCATAATATGCTATATGCCTGTTATAATCCTCTTTGATAGTACCGAGAGCCAGATGAGCTCTGTCAAACATAACCGAAACATCAATATTTGTATCTGTAACCTCGTATACCCCCAGATGTATAAGAATATGATGTTCAACAGAATCTCTCCTGACCACAAAATCATTAAGTATCTGATCGATATAATCAGCATTAAACTCATCTACCGGAACAGCCGCACCAAATGTATCTCCGGCAAGACGGCCATATATAAAATGTTCTCCTTCAAATGTTTTGATCAGCTCAGCTATTTTATTAAGAGCGTAATCGCCAAAATCCGCACCAAATATATCATTAACGATCTTAAAGTTTCTGACATCTATATATATTACATAGTATGTAACATCCGAGTTTCTCCTGAGTTCTTTCTTGATTCTTGAAAACAGATATTCCTTGGTATAAAGTCCAGTAAGCTTATCATGAGTAGCATCATATAATTCTTTCAATCTGGCATTATGTTCAAGAGTGTTATCACGTACACTGATCATGGAGCCTATTATATTATCATTATCGTCCGTTACAGAATATTTATTTATAACATAATATTTATTTCCATCTTTTGTTTCAATTGTTCTCTTTGCAGCCCAGTCACCTGAATTAGATATAACGTCTCCGAAAATATCCTTAAGCAGTTCTGTAGAAGCCCCCGGATTATCCTTTTCTGCACCCATGAGATTTACTGCGCCGTCATTTATCCACAAGCAGTTATCTGAATTATCAAAAAGGAACATGCCTTCATTCATGTCAGACACAACATAAGAAAGCATTCTGTCCAGGAATCTCATAGGACGATAATATAGTGCAAAGAAGAATATAAGAAGTCCTGACAGAGCAAGCGCAAACATTGATATATCAATCGTCATATTTGAGAAAATGAAGATTGTTTCCAGTACGGCTGTAATAATGATTGAAATTAGCAAAGTGTAATACTTCTCTGAATATACACGGGAGGCCTTGGCAGTTTTATAAGCAAAAATGATGATAATCGCCAGCAGAAGGCCATAACACATTATGCGATGATAAACCAGTCCTATATTTGGGATCATGTCATAGTAAGGGAAACCATCAACCATTGTCTCTTTAATTTTGAATGCATGATGGGTAAAAATATTAATTAAAGTCTGTACAACGTCAACTCCATATATAATGTAGATCAGCAATTTAGTATAGCTTCTTTTCCACATCAGATTACAGTAATTAAAGCTGAATTTGAAAAGCGCCAGGACCACAATATCCATTCCTATAATATAAATATAATATCCTATAGTAGCTACAAGCCTGCTGCCTGATGCAATGATGATCATATTTCCTATTATAGGTGGAATAAAGCCAAGCAAAAGAAACACAACATCCTTTTTAATAGGTTTGTGCGAACGATTTGCCAGAGCTGCACATACAGCCATGACTACAGATAAGATTGCGAATAGTACTGAACACGCTATTCTCATAAAACCGCCCCATTTATGGTTATAATATACGTCTGTATTATACCATAAATAGGGCGGTTTTTATACATTTTACTTTTATTTACGCACTAACAGATTCTAGGCAGTAACTCTCCTGCAGGTCTGGAGAGGAATGTCTTTGCACCAACAGCAGTATTAAGGATCACCTTGCCTGTATTCTCAGCAGTCACTTCACCTATGATACATGCCCCTTCAGAATTAGGACATGAATGAAGAGCCTCAAGTATCTTATCCGCTTCAGAAGCCGGCGCAAAGATCACCAGACGGCCTTCGCAGGCCAGGTAAAGCGGCTCTAAGCCAAGCATGGAACATACGCCTCTTACACTGTCCTGAACAGGAATGCTTTCTGAATCAAGTGATATACCTACATTGCTTTCAGCTGCTATCTCATATAGTACTGTTCCAACACCGCCACGGGTAGCATCTCTTATAACGTGTACGTCTTTTGTAGCCTCAAATACTGCCGCCACATTTTTAGCAAGAGGTGCACAGTCACTAGTTATATCTGTATCGATCTTGAAATCATTTCTCTCAAGAAGGATAGTACAGCCATGGCGGCCTATATCTCCTGTTACGATTATCTTATCTCCAGGCTTCGCGAAGGCTCCCGATGTTGAAGCGCCCTCTATGATATGACCGATACCAGTGGTTGTAATGAATACCTTGTCAACCGCGCCTCTTCCGGCTACCTTAGTATCTCCGGCCACCAGATACACTCCCGCTTCTGCCGCAGTCTTACCCATAGCCTCTGCTATCTCTTCGAGCTTCGCAATAGGGAAGCCCTCCTCAATTACGAAGGAGCAGGTCAGATATTCAGGTTTTGCTCCCATGCATGCCACATCATTTACTGTTCCACAGATAGAAAGCTTACCTATATTTCCACCAGGAAATTCATATGGTGAAACGATAAAGCCATCTGTAGACATGGCGATCTTACCTTCTGACATATCAAGTACTGCCGCATCATCTGCTGTCAGATATGGATTGTCAAAATATTTCTTAAATATATTACCTATAAGTTCTGATGTCTGGACACCGCCTGAGCCGTGAGCCAGTGTAATCTTGTCTTCCATTTGTATTTTCTCCTTGTGTATCGATCAGTCTAAAGCTTTTTATAAATTAACAGCCCCGCCGTAAGTATAGTATGCAGCACAGGCTCCTTCATCAGATACCATGCATGCACCCACTGCATGAAGTGGTGTACAAACCTTGCCGAACATAGGGCATTCTGATGGCTTTATCTTACCCTGAAGCACTTCACCGCAGCGGCATCCCGGATTAGGTTTACCCTTTATCTCAGGCATGTCGTACTTGATACGGGCATCATAGTCTGCATAATCAGTCTTAAGCTTCTGGCCTGACATTTCAATAACTCCGAGGCCTCGCCACTCTGTATCACATAGTTCCATAACCTCTGCCATGAGCTTCTGAGCCGCAGGATTTCCTTCCGGCCTTACAACTCTTGGATAACAGTTCTCAAAGAAAGGCTCACCCTTCTGAAGATTGTCTATAGTAACCGCCAGAGCAGTCATTAATTCGTTTGCTGTAAATCCTGCAACTACTCCGGATACACCTTCATCCTTCAGCTTTTCACAGACAGCATTTCCGGTTATAGCATTTACATGCCCCGGATAAAGAAATGCATCTGCACTTCCCTTCAGCTTCTGATAAGCATTAGGCATTGTCTTATTAGCTGTGAGAATGGAGAAATTATCCAGCCCCAGTCTCTGAGCCTTCTTAACAGCAAGGCATGCTGATGGCGTTGTAGTTTCAAATCCAACCGCAAGGAATACCACCTGCATATCAGGATTGTCCTTCGCAAGTTCGACAGCATCATCCGGAGAATAAACCGGACGAATGTCAGCGCCTTCAGTCTTGGCTCCTGCCATATTCATATTGGTACCAGGAACCTTTATAAGATCTCCGAAGGTACATATAGTAACCTTCTTCTCCAGTGCAAGGTATATAGCCTCATCGATAAACCCAACCGGAGTTACGCAGACAGGGCATCCAGGTCCCGAGATAAGATCCACATTTTCAGGAAGCAGGCCTCTGATTCCCAGTCGGAATATCTCATGTGTATGTGTTCCACATACCTCCATGATCCTGACCTTCGGTCCCTTATACCCCATTATTATTTCTCTGGCATTTTCTATTATTTCATTCATAACTATCCTCTTTATAAATTCGTTTTTCGTGGCGTACGGTATCAGCCACTCACCTCGCGTGACGATTTATTATCCCTTCCGTCTCAACATCATCATCTTCAGAGATCTTCGCTATAGCTACACCGGCATGCACCATAACATAATCCCCCGGCTCAAGATCTTCCAGTAATTCAGCACTTACATCTCTCTTTGCACCGCTGGCATCGATAACTGCAGTACCATCCTTAACACTTACCACTCTTGCTGCGAGTCCTACACACATTTTATTATTCCTCCATTTATTAAATCTGGTTAAAACTAATTTTATTTAAATCTACCATCAGGCAAGTATTTCTCTGAAGGTAGTTATATTCTCTCCATCTTCTCTGCCATATATTGCAAAACAGATTTCGTCAAAACATTTACCATATTCTTCCTGGACTATAACCTGTTTAAAATATCCTGCCACATCTTCAGGCTTATTCCCAAAAGCACCGCAGCCCCAGGCTCCGAGGACCAATGTCTTATAGCCTGATCTCGCGGCAGCCGCCAGCATTATCCTTATCCTTCTGACAAATGTATCATCTATCAGTTTATTTCCCGCCAGGAGCGCAGCTCCATATCTGTTGGGTGCGGGAACTGTAACGACTCCCATGATCACAGGTTCTTCCATGAGGTTGCAGTTCTCATCCCTGAATACAACAACCTTCGGAGATATCAGCATATAATCCGACTCTACTCTGCTGGCA
>JAEEGL017238450.1_pt1 | contig 16877 bp, 13 predicted proteins | sample 9134231 | NCBI WGS metagenome assembly JAEEGL01 (sample SAMN16246548, study PRJNA631951) | gut metagenome | biome: gut microbiome; feature: rumen; material: fiber-attached | host: Bos | place: Iran: Karaj | collected 2018-10
ATCTATTATATGGCTCATAAGTGCTATGGTCAGTGGCGTAGAAGTAATCAACGTCATCTTGCTGTGCTTCACCATACTCAACTTTTGTATAAGGAGTCCAGTTAACGCCGTCCATCCTAATTTTTAAACGGCCTTCAACACCGCTCTTAATATCAACTGCATTTTTCAGCAATGTGTAGGAATCATATCCCATTGCATCGCCTTCAAATTCAATTTCACCAAGCTCGGTTGCCTTATTTACACTAGAAGGAGTATAGTCGGTTAATCCTTCAACATATAAACCAGCATAATCAGACTCTGGGCGGTAAACTAATTGACCTTCAACTACATCAGCAACAGTTGGCATACTAGTTAAAATTCTATTTAAATTTTTATTCTCAATAAATTTTAATCTTGTTACTGTTTTTGGCAGGTGAACAATCGCCAAAGGTGCGCCATCCGCAAATAAAGCGTATTTTAATTGAGTATCTAATGCTCGGAATTCACGTAATTTTCTTGGGTTAGAAACATCAATAAATGTATTGAAGTTGCGTAAGTGATTCAATAAAATCTTTTGCAGTAATGGTTTTTCATTACTATTTGCGCCGGTGCCTAAGTCAAAGTTATCAACTTTCAATTTATTATTGAAATAGTCTGGAGCGTCACTACCAATAGTGATATCCAATAATTTCGCGCCTTGAGGCCAGTTAATTTCAGTTGGATATTTTGTACTTAGATCACCAAAGCTAGAAATATAGTCGCCGCCTGAGAAGTAGTTCAACTGCTCATCAACGACACCAGATTTAAAGCTCTCTAAAACGCCATCAGAGACGACGGTTTCCATTCCGTTCGGATACTTAACTGCACTATAGGCTTCGGTATTTGCAAATGTATTTTCATCTGTAAACCAAGTAATATAGAAGTTAAGATATGGTGTTACTGTATAAACTGGATTAGCATCATAGTACGGAACTGGATATGTTGCTTCTTCTTGATTCTCTGCGTGGATTGGGTTGTCTAAATATTTATCAGATGTCTTCGCAGGATCGTTACCAGAAACACGGAATGCAACTTGGTTCATTGTTTGTTCAACAGTGAATGATCCACTATGCCACTTGGAGTCCATATACAGTAAGCGGTTATTAATTAACAGCTCTCTTGAAAGAATACGGTCGCCTTGACAAGCATATAAGTAGTTTGCGGTACCATACGTACCATCTTGCATTTTCCATCTTTCTGTAACAGGTAATACATATTTATAATATTCATCAAGACCAATAGCAACAATCGGTCTCTTACCGCGCATTGCGTAAGATTCAGTAAATACATCAGGATTGCATCTATAAGCACCCTCGATTGTATTATATGTAATTTTGACTTGTCTTAATCCTTTGTAGGTAGCAATAATTTCACTGTGGAATAAGTCTGCGAAGTTCGTCCATAGAACGCTATCACCAGTAGAGAATGTTCTGTTTTCTGTTGAGTCTTCATCATAGTCCCACAGCAAGGCGCCCACGTTATTAAGACCTAACTGAGTATCCGCATCATAGAAGATAGGATACCAAATAAAGTTACCATTACTATTGGCTGTTGGTCCGAACGATGCAAGCATCATATTCTTTCCACGAGAGTCATAGCAAAGTAATAATTCAGTTATAATAAAATAGATTGTGCAATAATGTTTGTCTAAGTGTTTATCGAATTCATTTCTAAATTTCTGACGTCTGTATTCAACAGTATCTTTAGTAAATGTTCCGAATAATTTTGGCGCGCCACTTACCATTTGTTCAAAATAAGTAACACTTTCGTCGTCAGAACGGGAAGCAACTTCCATTGTAATATCGTCGGTTGCCAGATCTGCATAATAAGGATGATGCTCTTCTCTTAATTGAATAAATGTTTTATTTGTAGCATGTGTTGTATCTGTGCTATCAAGCCAATCAAAGAGGACTTTTAAGTTAGCCATTTTTTTGTTCATGTAAGCGCAAATCGCAGCGTTACTTGAGCCGCCAATAACTCCAGACCAGTCCTTATTGTCTTTATCTATTGTAGTGTATTTTTGTGCTGTTTCAAAAGCATCGCCTTCTACATTATAACGTGCCTCAAAGTGTTGAGCCACTTCAATTTTTGGGTTTTCGCTTGTGGAGTCAGCGGTTGGTGTCATAAATCCTAATTCCCTTGCGGCATCATTTGGATAACGGAAAGAACACCAGGTACCCTGGTTGTCTCTTAACTCCCAGCACTCTGAAATCTCTTTAACTGATGGGTGATAATTTTCCATCTCATGAGTTTCCTCATTTTCTCTTGTTAAAGTCATATAGGGCTGAGCGTATTTGTCTTCGAATCCGTAATACTCATTAGAGCCTTTATCAAGGTTGAAGTTATAACGACCAATATATGTAATCGAACCATCTGCTCTCTTATGGAAAGCCAAGAATGGGAATCCATAAACAGTAGTTCTGTAATTTTTACTTGAAGCATCAAAGCCAATATCGTCCAATGGGTGTTTATTATAAATACCAGTTCCCATTAAGTTAGCAAGACCAGTATTATAAGAACCAGAAGACTCCATATAGTCGATCTTCCAAGTAAACTTATTTGTGCTTAAAAATTCATTATCTTCGTGCCAGTTTTTACCTAACTCTTTATCACCAAGAGTATGAGCAGAGGCCACTGATTCACCCGCTAAAGAACCTTGTGTATAGTTCCAATTTTGGGCTTTTTTGAATTTAGTTTTGAAGTTACGTCTTGGATATTTCTGAGAAGAAGTACCCTGAACGTCTATATCAACGTTATCAGCAACAAAGCTCGGGCAGTGAGTATAATAATCATACTCTGTAATTGTACCATCTGCTAACAACTTATCAGCAGTTGGGTTTGTAAACTCAATACGAACCTTCTTTGCGCCGCCTTTAAAGTGGGGCAATTCATCATCTGCTGGTGTACCAGAAGAGTCGATCAATACATAAGGCATTGTGAGGTTTTCTGGGTGGTTAGCATTGTATTCAACTAATTTATTATAAGAAAGTTTTGTAGCATCATTAACGTCTGTTAATTGGTTTTCATCATATAAAGCGATGTTCTTAATATCTGCTAAATAGTTGTGAATAACTTCTGGCATTGTTAATGGAATGTTATAAATTCTAAATTTATACAAGTCTATATCACAATAATCGGAATTGATTAAGAATGGAATATTTTCCATTGTGATAACACCAATACCAGTTAAGTTAACGGCACCAGACAAAATACCATTCAGATAAATAGATAATGTATCTCTGCCTTTATCAACAACAAAGGAGATATTAATAATTTCGCCCTCTTTATATCTTACGTTGACGGTTTTACCGGCTGTATTGAAGTAAGCCTCTTGTGTACCAATACAGAAACCTTCTTTGTTGTTATTCAAATATTTGAAAACAACGTTGTTATCGGTTTCAACAATTTTGCGAGTGGTATTGGATTCTTCCATTTCCTTATTACCATCGCTATCAAGTTTGACTTCATAGCCATGCTCATCGATCCATTCAAGAGTTTGCTCATCGCCGACTTCATTAATTGTACCACTAATTGGGCGGTTATTTTCATCTCTTTCTGTAACTGTTATCCAATATTTATATAACGGGATTTCAGTAACAAGTGTCGCATATTTATGAGCATTTTTAATTCTAAAACGCATTTCGAATGTCCATTGCGAAGAGTTAGTATTCATAGCAATGGTTCCAAAAGGAATTCGTACACTTGCTCCGTTTGCGATTGAAAGATAAGAACCTAAATTATCTTTATCATCTTTCCAGCCGTTGTTATACCAGTTGAAATTACTTAATATCGCTTCATAATCTCTAACTTTTGATTTCCAAACTCCGCGTGTGGTCGAAATTTCTGTACTTGAACGACCCATAGAGTCAAAGTTCATTACCAAAGCAGATGGCTGTGTTAATGACAGGTCGCGAGAGCCTTCTGTAGTAACGCTAAATGAAATTTGCTTACTTGCTGCTCCGCAGCTAATAGTAAATTCATTTTCACCAACATCATATAATGTTGTAACGTCCCAATAAAGCCAACCATCAGCAGAATATTTTACCAACTCAGAACTGACTTGATTTCCATTTTTATAGAAATCTACAGTAGTTTGTGCGCCAGTACGCTCATTGTTAATATCATAAACCATGTATGGAATTAATGCTTGCTCATACTGAACTACTACCGGTGTTATCTCTCCGGTCCAAATTAATGGGAAGTCATCTTCTTCATCAACCCAAGATGCCTCAAAAATAATCGGATCAGAAGATAACTCAATTCTGTTAACCTCAGCACTTAACCATAAGCTAACTGTATGTGAGCCATGGTTTTGTTTCGGTATAGAAACTGTCTGGGCATTTTCCATATTGTCATCTATAAGTCTGACATCATTTTCAAACTCTTCTCCATCTACAGCTGTATGGAGTTTTACATTTAAGCCTTTGCCATAAGGAATATAACGTAATTGTAATTCACCAAATTGAACTGGGAGATAGTTAGAGCCAGCCAGCTTATCAATATGCATGTCAACAACTTTAATACCAGTTTTCCTTGTAAACGGAAGAACTGCCATTTGAGCGTTATCAGAATCCACACTAACACGCATAGAAATGCTTGTATTAACTGGCAGGAAGTTTAAATTTAATCTATAAGGTTCACCACTGCGTACTCCACTTATGGTGAAACTATCAGAATAACCGTTTGCTCCAGTAAACTCAAAGTTTAAAGAAACATAACGGTCAGTATTACCATTAATAGCAGTACCAGTAACTGCAACATAATAGTCCTGTCCTTGAACAAGCGTAGCATTTGAGTCTAATGTGCTAGAATCAATAACAATTGACAGGGTTGGCTCAGCAGCAGGACCGCCGCCACCACCAGAACCACTAATTGCCATTCTGGAACAAACATAATCGCCGTTGTCATCGACACCTTTAATACGATAAAAAGCACCATCAGCAGCAATAATTAAGTCGTCAACTTCCAGTTTTGCTTCGCCATCTACAGTTAAATAATCAGCCAACAGAATGTAATCACCATCTTCATTTGGTTCGATCTCGCCGCCTTCGCCTTGTTCGCTATAGAACAAAGATGCACCAGAGCTAGATCCGCCCATAAGAACACGTTTATTACTATCAACGTCTAAGTAAATTTTTCCAGTATCAGTTTCAAAAAACAGCTGGCCTTCTACTTTTCTTTGGGCATCAACTAATTCTGAGGTACCATAGATAGGCTTAAAAACAACTTTTTTATCGCTCATTCTTTTTCTCCTTTCCTCAGTATCAAAAAAAAATAGGGAGAAAAGATTTTATAAATAAAATCTATTTCTCCCATGTATTTTTTATTTATAATCTTCCTAACATATATTAAAAAGATTGTTAGTTAATTGATAAAGTTTGTCCCAAGATTAGAAGGAGCCCCATACTAAATCGAGATTGATAGCATTGTCAGAAGATGTAACTGTAATGCTATTGCCTGCAGAACCGATTGCGAAGGAAGCAACAGCTTCATTGCCAGCGGTATCCTTAACAGTATCACTAACTGTTGCCACGTTATTGGCAGTAGCAACTGCAAGTGCGCGCTCGCTTGCGCTCAGAACTGTGTCAAGAACAGAGAAGGAGGTCTTCTCAATACCAGTTACACGACCGTAACTATCTGTGCTAACTGCGGTAACAGCATTGATAGAAGCACCATTTCCAGCAGACTGCGCAATTGCAGTACCAGTGGACGAACCAACAGAAACTGTCGCAAGAGCGATAGAAACCGTCTTAGCCTCGCCACTGCCGCTGTCAGAAAGCACTAACTGTGCAGAATCGGTAGCAAGTGCGAAAGAGCTACTCTCACTACCTGTGCTACTCTTCAGAATAACACCATGAGTAATTCCACTGAAGCTGTATGTCGTATCAGCGGTATCACCAGTGATTACATCATAAGTAACACCACCAGCTGGGATAACACCGTCAGTCTCTGTGCCACGAGCAATAATTAAAGCGCCAACAGGAACTTCTGCACCATTAAGTGAGAATGTAGCAGAAGCTTTCCAAGCGTCACCATTATGTACGCCTTCTGTTGTTGTAAGAGTAGCTTCAGAAGCAGCTGTTCCACGATAAACAACAGCATCAAGAGTCTTCTCAAGACCATCAATTAAATCATCAACTTCGCTAATTGTGTAAACAGCGAGAGTTGCAGTTCCGCTTGTAAAGTGAGCGGACTGAGCAGCATTATTACCAAAAGCGATAACAGGATCGATAGAACCGATCTTATGTCCGCCACCGGCTTCTGTAATATCGCCATAGAAGCCATTGAGGCCGGCATCGCCATCGCCATTACCCATTGAGAAGGACGAAATTGCACCAACTTCGCCGGGATCAACAGCGAGTTCGATATTGTTGTTGCTTAATGTAACGGTAACACCGTTTTTACCAACAACTTCAAAAGCCTGAACAGAACCAACGCTTGGTGTTAACTGAACTTTAGCAGCATTTGTTGTAACTGTTCCAGCAGCAGTACCAAGAGTATAAGTTGTATCATCGGCACTAAGTACTAACTCATTTGCGCCAGTGCCAGCTGCGATATGAAGATTATCGCTACCAGTGAGTACGAAACTAGCTGTTTTGTCTCCTTGGCTTCCACCCTCTTGAGAAAGTGTTAATGTAACTGTACCACTGTCTTCAGAAGCTGTAGCAGCCTGTGCTAAACTTGTAACCTCGGATGAAAGGTTAACCTGAAGCCAACTTGTGCCATTACTATAAGCAAGAATATTGCCACTGGTTTCATAGTAGAACTCACCCGCGTGCTGAGCGGCAGCAGGAAGAGAGGCAATACTTGTAACTGTAGTAATACCCTCAGCGATCGGAACACGATTACCATTAGGCATACCTAAGAACAGACGACCAGAAGTAGCACTATTATCGGCTGCGTTTAAAGCAAAATACAATACTCCATCTTGGGCTGAACCATTGGCTGGTAATGAGGTCTCTAAACCGCGTTTAAATAAAACGTTTGCCATAGTTTATATATTTCCTTTCTTAATATTTTTTACTCTACGATTCCACGCCATTGTAGGCGGAAATCTAAATCATCAATTGCAAATTGTAACTGATTATCTCTCTGTCGCAGTGCTTCTAGCTGCTCCGACAGATCGCCGACAACCATCTGCTCGATTGTTTCAATTCTATTATTTATAGTATTGAAATTATTATCGTGCTCTTCAAGTTTATCAGCAATTTTTTCTAAAGTGTTTAGGTTTGCAGGAGCGTTTGCAACAATTGTGGCAATCGCACTCTCTGCTACCTGTCTCATGCTCAATCCCTGATCTTCACCTAAAATTGTACTTACATCATTTTTTAGTTGTTGAAGTTCAGCCGCATGGACGGGTGAAAACTGATTGATCGTAACCCACTTAGCATTCCCTTGCAGGAATTTTGTATCATCCCCAGCTTTCGGCGCTGGTACAATACCAGCAGCGCCATCGGTTGTTTCTGTTGCTCCTTGCATTTCAAAGAGCTGACCATCCATAATTTCATTAAAAATTTCACTGATTGGCTTATTAACCCACTTCTGTTGGTCACCATCAAAAATTAATAATGAATTGGGGGTAATACCTTCACTTAATAATATATCGTCTAAATCTGATAATGTATTATTTAAACTGACGTTCCCACTAATTAATTTATCGCCTAAGTAGAGAAGGCCAGAGGTTGCGCCTACTTCTGAAATAAAGTATAAAGAATCAGCATCTTTTGTAGCTAACGCCGCGTACATTGCGGGAGTGCCACGTCTAAATTTTACATAATTCGCTAAAGCCAAAACTTTTGCCCTCCCTTTCTTCTTTTTTCTTTAACTTTCTTTCACTTATATTTAATAAAAGTCCCAACAAAATTAAACGGGCTTGCCCCAAAAGGCAAGCCCGTAATAAAGTAGTTTATAAAAAACTTTTTTATCTCCAAGAGTTGAGCAATTCCCAACTTGTAGTAGATCCATCTGTACCTGTACTAGTGCAGAAATAAATTGATCCAGTATTAGCAATTCACCATAACCAACCAGTAGCAATAGTATTTAAACCACTATAACTAGTGCAATACTCACTATTTGTAGAAGCATTTTGTAATGCTGCTATATTAGCACTAGTTGATGATACTGGTGCTGTTGATGTGGTTCTTAAAATCTTCACATAGCCTTCTGGAGTAAATGTTGTTGCGGCTATACTATCTATCCTATCTTTCAATTCATTAATTGCGCCAGCAATATCTTTATGGGTTGTGGTTAAAACATATGTATCCGGTTCACCGCCTTCACCGGCTGCGCCAATTGTCGTAGTAGCTAATGAAATTAAATCAACTCCACCAGTTAAACCATTAATAAGACCATTTGTTTGATTTAATCCAAGTGAAAGAATGCTGTCCGTACTTGTAAATGTTAATGTAGCGGTTAAAGCGCTTAATCCGCCTGTAATACGATATTCAAGCAAAGAAATTGCTTCAGCAATTGAGGTACTCGCAGTAATTGGAGCATTTGCATTTGTATCCGTACTAGTTGTTGCTACATAATCATGTAATAATGCATTATCAATTGGGTCTCTTTCAATGACTATTGCACCAGTAGTAGAATCAAAAGATAATCCAGTAATAGCTGTATATCCGTCAGTTGAAGTAGATGCATCACTAAAAGTAATTGCTGGAATTGTTACCGAATAAGTAGATAATGTAACAACATGTCCCGCATCATCGGTAGATAATGTTAATGCATTAAATGTTCCACCAAATACTGGAGCAGTTGGTCCTTCAGTAATCCACATCGCATCAGATGAAGTATGGTTAAACATAATTATATCATTTGTAGGATCACCATAGATGCCAATTCAATCATCACCACTATATGTTAATGTGTCTTGAGTTGTATCAGCAACTATATTACCGTTAGCTGTAACTATTGTTTTAAACCCGTATGGTAAAGTGTATTCATGCGGATGTTTACCAACAATATGACCAGCAGCATCATATTCTATATCTTCTAATGTAATGGTATCTGTTCCATCATTTAAATCCGTTGGATTCGCAGAGGAGGTATCAGCAGTAACAGTGTTATGTAAAATATATGCGTATGCTTTTCCATCTGCGCCAGTAACAACATCAGCAGTAAGCCAACTATCAGGACCAGTAGTAACAGTAGGTACCGAAATAGTGGTGGTTCCATTAGAATATTGATAATAATTGTTTTGAGAATCAGTACTAACATAATAATAAGTACTGTCATCCGCAGCATTATATAAATCTGGGTGACATGCTTCTAATCCAGAAATTTCATTTTCTTCAACTGGGTCAGTAATAATAGCCCTGTCTTGACCAGTAGCGTTCTGGTCGGTTATTGTAGCTCCATTTAAATGACCGTATTGATCAGTTACTACAAGGGAATCCCCAGGTATATTTTCAAGTTTACCTAATTTATCCTCAAGAGTATTTAGCATACCTTGAACAGTAGATATATCTCTTGTAGTTTTGTCATTAGAATCGCCCATTAAACGATTAAGCATAACAATCATACCATTAACGGTATTCAAATTTTCTGCATATCTTTCCATCGGGAAAAATGCTAAATTTTTTGTTTCATAGCTTACAACAACTGGGTCAATATAATAGCTGAGAAAATCTTCTTCTCTTGGCTGCGCTATCGCAATACCATTTGCATCATAATACGGAGTATTTTCATTAAATTCAAGTTCAAAACCACTATTAACAATGGTATTAACACTAACCTTTTGTCTATTAATTGTATCCAAATTTAAATTGGGATTTCATGTCTCGCTTTCTCTAAATTGAGAGAAAGGGTGCTCTGAATCACTAAAATCATATTTTACGCAAGCTCTTGAAAGCGTATAATATGTTTCTCCATTTTCAAATTCTTCAGCTTTAGTATATACTTGAGTATTGGGATTATAAGTATATAACTCATTTGGTACAAAATAATATTGAGTAGTATCAGTTTCATCATCATATGTATTAGAACCAATGATACCAGCAATCGGAGTGGGGGGTTGCCCAACACGCAGATCAATTGGATTAGATTCTAAATCATATACATGAGCAAGGTCTTCATTTGGAATAACGGTATTTTCATCAATATAATAAATATGACGTTTATCTTCATCTTTATCATTACATACCCAATAAGTAGTTCCAGCTTGTGGGAATGTTTGTACAGTTTCTACATCTGTTATAGTACACAAACCCATAATATTTGTTGGATTTTCTCTAAGATTATCATGTCCGCCAATGCGCTCATCTTGGTCTCCAAAAGCGCCTTCATCAGGATCAACTGGATGACCGTTACCACATAATAAATTACCCAAAATAGCGTCAGCAGTTGTTTTCCCTTCTTCGCCATCGGGTTCATTATAATTCTTACCAAGTGAAAGTGGAGCGTTTTGTAATATTAATGTAATAATGCCATTTTCTTCCTTTTTAATCCAATAGTGTTGATTTGCAGTTTGTGCAAAATTTTCATTAGTAGGATCCCAATTAGCATTATTGCTTGGCCATGCGCAAATCTTTTTATCTGTAATAGCAATTGGAGGACGAATAGCCTCAGAACCAACTTGACCAAAAGCACAAGTAACCAAACTTGCTGATTTTACGCATATCGGTTTAAAAGTAGTTTCATATTTGTATTCAGTGCGTCCAGTAATTGGATCCACAATTTCAATCGGGTCATTCGATGTTTTATAATATAATATTGTGCCATCTTCTGCGTTTATAAATTTTTCATAATCATACGGCTCACCCTGTGAGTCATAAAAAATATTGGTTCCAAGTATTGTTTGATGTCTAAAAATAGCCGCCTGATATGTATGGTCATTATCGAATTCATCTGGATTAAGAACATAATAAATATATTGATTATTATTTAATTCTGTTACATCGGCAACTTGGATCAGCGTAATCGAACCTTCCTCAGAACGCAAGCGTTTAAATATTTTTCCTTCTTCAATTAGTGTGTCTGCATTTGAATGAGAATAATCAATTGCTGTTTTATTATCAAATATGGTTGTATCTAATTGATAATAATTTTTCCCCGGTTCAGCAATTTCGGCTTTTCTATAATCAGCAAGTATTGGCATATGATTTTCATCTTCTGCTTCACTAAGCATCCAATAGCTTGTTCCTTCGGGTAATGGCAATATTGTATTTTTTACTTCAGTTGCTTTTTGTCCTTTAACGAATCCAGTTGAATCTTCGCTTACAAAATAATCATCACTAAAGCCATATCTATATCCTAAATAATAAAAACGACCGTAATTTTCAAGGAGAATTTTAAGATCTGCGTCATCACCTTGCAAATTATCGCCGGTTGGCATTTCATCATAAATATAGTATATATAACCAGGCTCCATAATCGGGTTTGGCATATCAACTGCAATATTTTTAAATTCCTGATATGTAACTGGCTGAATAATCATTCCAGCTAAATCATAAGTAGAACGAATTGCATCAGCAATATTTCCAATTGGCAAAGAAGCTCCATTTAATTCTTCTCCCCAATGATATTCCCCATTTTCAACCAATTGCGGTCCATTATATTCTTGCCAATATTTTCCGTCATGCCAATTTATTGGAGAAGTATCTCTATCTTCACCATAAATTGCATCCCAACCAGTAGCAACCATGTCTCCAATAATGGGCAAATTAATGTTCAATACCTTTATATCATTTGCCATTCCATGATGAAGATTACCTTGGTTATCGTAATATCTATATTCTTTTCCACTAACATCTTCACTTCAAGTAATGCCTTGCGACTCAATTGGTGTACCATCAATATGACGTGTATTAGGATCAAATCCTGCCGCATTAATTTTCACATTATCTAAATCAAATCCCCAAAGAGATCCAAACTCTAAATCATAATAAATATTTGAACTATCTTTGCTGAACGTTGGTTTTACAGGGTCATCACTTGGCGCCAATGCTGTTGCGTCAAAACTTGGAACAACACTATTTAATTCAGCCAACATTACATATTGTGAACTAGTATTGCCTTGATCATCAGAAGTAACTACTTTTCGCCAAACAGTAGAATCATTACCTCTGCCCAATTTCTTAAATAATATTTTATCAACGTTGTAGTTATAATTATAATAGAATTGATCGGGATCTAGTTCGGTATCCCCTATCTCTTCTGCGGCTTCTGCGCAAAGCGTGCTATATTCGCTGCCAAGGCCAGATTCTTTACCATCTAAATAACTTACAACGATATTATCTTCAGTTAAATCTAAAGTATATTCAACCAATACAAAACGCCCATTAAAAACGCCATCATCATCTGCATGAGCATCCATAGTAACTCTATTTGGATATACGCGGTCGAATGTCATAGAAGTCTTTGACTCATTTGTGAGTCTACCATAAAATCCTGCCATTTTTTAACCCTCCGTATATACCATATCAACTAATAAAGTCAATCCTGCTTTATAGGCTGGATTCTCATTACCTTCAGTAGAATCTCTTTTAATGCGTTTAATAGAGTTTGCATCAAATCTTAAAGCGCTAATTGAAACTTTATTAGGCAAATCAAGTTCATATATGCCAGTAGAGCCAATCACTACTGGTTTTCAACTTCCGTTTAAATAAAATTTTGTGCCGGGTATCGCCTGAATACCCAATTTTTCAATAGGAAATTTCCCATCAAAGGCGTGTCCAGATACTAGATCTTGTGGCTCTACTGATGAGCCGGGATACATAATCTGGAATGTCTTTTTCGCCATTCTCCATTTCCTCCTTTAATTATTATAAACAACATTAATAATTAACATAGTTTTTGTGTTTCTACCTTTTGAATCTCTATCTCTCAATGCTCTTTCGGTTAGTATCATTATAGACGCTTCAGAGAAATAGAGTTTATTAATTACTTTTTCTTTAAAATTAACTTCAAAAATACCAGTTAATCCAATTCGTGTTGTAATATCATTAATAAAGAATGTAATACCTGGAATTGATTCGATACTGATCTGTTCTACATTGGACAGTACTGTGCCATCTGGCAGCACAATTCCAGTTTCTCCATTCATTAAATTTTCTTGGAGGCGTTGTGCTTCTTCTGTTAACCGTAAAACTTCTTTTCCAGTCTCTTCATCGGTAACAATTTCAAAGTTTTCATCAACACCAAAACGATATTGATAAATCTGTTTAGCCATTTAAAACCTCCTTTAATAAATTCTATCTGCTATCTTCGTTGCAGTAATTGACATTGTTCCATTATAAACTAATGGAACAGTAATATTCGATACCGCATAGTCACCATTAATTCCGCTTTCTTTGTCAACGATACGAACCCTTGTATTTGGTTGTAAGTGATAAACTGGAATTGTTGTAATATTAACAGACTCAATAGCATAGAGATAGTTATTAATGAATTCTTCCAAAACATCGACCGCACATTTACCTTGAGTGCTGATATTAAATAAATATTTCATACTCTCTTGGTACTGCATATAAGTATATCCACTTTTACGTTCTACTGTAGAAACATTTTCAGTAAAAATCGTTGTTGGTATCTCTCTAAAATATATGGCTTTTACATTATTATCATTGACAGATTTTGCCCTATCTCCAATAACAGGAACACCATATTTAAATAAGTCAGCATCAGAGTCTGGATCTAAAAAATCAAACCAAAAGTTAATGGTCGAAGGATTTTCAATAACGTCTATATTTCAACCTTGATTTTCATCTACATCTTGGTCATCTAACCAAGAGTCAATCCAATGCCCATCAATATCGGCAGAGATATGATAAGTAATATTAGTAGAAGTTGAAAATTGCTGCCTTTCTGTCCAAACTCCACTGGGATATTTTTCTGCAAAAAATTGTGGTGGGCAATATAATTGGCGCCAAAATCCCTCAAGATCGGTATAATACTGTTCATACCCAGTTTTACCCGTTGGATAACGTCATTCTCCTTGTTCATCTCGACCGTTTGTATCTCTTAATTGTAATAAGAAGTCATCTTCATGATCGTGCTGCCGATAATCAAGAGCCATTTGGAAGATTATTTCTCGCCAATCACAAATTATAAATTTTAAATCGCCATAAACAGGCTCTGTGCCCTCTTCATCCCAATAAAGTTGATTTCCGTTTTCATCATAAATAAGTTCGCTATAAAACTCATTAAAATTCTCGCCAAGCTCTTCTAATCTCTTTTTTTCTGCCTCAAAGTGTTCTCTTGTTGCAAAAATAGTTGAACTTCTAAAGCCATATCCTTTAGCAATTCGTTCTTCGCTTTCTGGAAGGGTTTTATAATAAGTTGGCTTTGTATCTAACGCATAACGCAAATGAACGGGCAATTCATCATTGGTAATTGATTTTTTAGTGCCCCAAATTGAGAAGTCATTTTTAACATTATTTAAAATTGGGGAATTATTAAATGCGGTGACTGTAAACGAATCTAAAAAATTCCAAGTTGCTGCGCTTGACCAAGCGGCGCTTTCAACGTAAGTTTCATCACTCGTTGTAACATACCAACTGTTACCACCAGTAACAATATTATTTCAGGTTTTATCTAAATATGTGCGTTTGCGCTGAAACACAAAACGCCCATCAATATTATAAAAATACTCAAAATTGCCGAGCATAGCCACCAGTTTATCGAGCATTGATGTCACTGGTTCCCCAACGTTAGTAATTAAGTCTCCAGCATATGTAATATCAGTATAACGATAACCGCAAGTCTGCCCATTTATAACTTTTGCTATACTTAATGGAACTTTGTGTTGTTCATCACTAACCGCATAAAAAATAGAATATTTTCCTAATGGAGAATCCCCAATGTCCAGTCTTGATCGAGGATTAAATTCACCCTCAGCAATTCCGTTAATAGCAACCGTAGAACCATCTTCCCTTTGAAATGTTTGTGAATCATCAATAGTAATTTGGATAACTTCTCCCATATCTTCATTGCTTGCTTCACGCATAATAAGATAAAGGGGTTTGGTGCCTTTATAGTCCAAAAGCTCAAGTCCCAAATCATCTAAATCATTAATAATTACATCTTGCCAAGCATCGCCAGCGTATGCGTGCACAGCTTCACGAATAATGGTTTTAATGGGGATATCCGAAATGGTTGTAATTTTGGTTTCTGAATCATAATATTCTTCTTTACCAAAATCTATTGACGCAAATAAAGATCCGCCCATATCTCCATTAAGCAGGCACATTTTATCTTTTCCGTTAATAGAAATATTATATCCATTTGGTGTTAAAGATGTAGTAAAGTTAGAAATTACCATTACACCAAAAGGAAACCAAATAATATCCTCATATTCTGGATTAATTTCATTCCTTAATCCAATAAAAAGTTTAAATTTATTTTTAATGCCCCAATAGTAAGAGTTAATATCTACATCGTTGGCAACCATAGTAAGGCTGCAGCTGCGGCGGACATTAGAGGACCCATCTAAACTGACAGATCCTCCTGTCACCTTACCCTCTATCTCTTCTATTGGTTCTTCTTCTTTATTTAATGCAATAATTTTTGCATAAATTTCTTTATGTTTATTTAGATAGAGGTCTTGAAGGAAAACCGTATCTAATAATGGATTTTTAATACTCATTTACTTGGTTTTCCTCCTTCCAGTTCTTTATATATATAGATAATGCTTGCATATATTTATTATGAGCTTCTTCTATATAGTCTACAATATTTTGCTCTTCATAAATAGCTTCCGTTGGATCTTCTTGAGTAAGGTCACTATCAGAATATTCATCAACTAATTGCTGATATTGAGCAATAGCATTTAAATAATTCTGTTTTAAATCTTTAATTTTTACAGTCTTTCTCTTTCCATCTTCTTCTATTTTTATTTCACCATCATCTTCAAAACGATAAGTTTTGGTTATTGTGTTATAACTTAATGAGCAAATCACACCAAAGCTGAAATATAAATCAGTAACTTCAACTAAATCATATAAAACGATCGGCTGAACGGTATCTTTTACATCTAAATATGGTAATTGATCTAAATTTTCTGCATTTAAACCATCTTCATAACCGGTATTAATATAAATACGGGTAGAATATTGGTCTTTATTAAAAAATTGAATAGTATTATCATTATCTTTGTAAATTAAATACCAATCTTGATTAAAGCCATTCAAATCAAAATCATAAAGGAAATGTAATTGATCTAAATTTATTTTAATTCTTTTTTGCACTATTGGTTCATAAACAGTTTTAAGTTCTAATTCTTCAGCAGATACGCCGCTATAAACAGAACATTTATTATTTGTATCATAATAAAAATCACTGCTATCAGCAATATATCTGCTATACTGCGTTGTTATATCGCCTTCTGTTTCTTCCGTTGGCATTTCAAGTAAACGATAATAAATTTTATTATCTACTTTACTTTTATCGGCCGTAGGGACATACTCAACATAATTTTCTGCAAAAAACCCTAAAATAAATTTACGATATTGAACATATTTCCACATCCTATCTTTATCATCTTGCGATAATGTAATGCCTTCTCAATTTATCATAATTTTATATAATTCTTCAGTAGGCATTGTTTTAAATTCTTCAAGAATTTCAGCGGGATAAGGATAACGGCCCAATGTCTCATCAATAAAAATTTCAATTTCTGGTAAATTTATTGAAAAATCTACATTTGAAAAAGTAACTGGTTTAATTTTAAATATATAAAAAGGCAAATTTTGTACAGTTTCAAATGCGTCATTATAACTATCCGTAATTCCCGTATTTTGTTTAATACTACCAGTCCTTCCCCAACCAGTTTTATCAAATGTAAATAATTTATTAAAATTATTACTATCAACTTCTGGTAATTCAGGATTATTAAAATCAATCAGAGTATAAATCTCTTC
>JAEEGL016929944.1_pt1 | contig 16876 bp, 18 predicted proteins | sample 9134231 | NCBI WGS metagenome assembly JAEEGL01 (sample SAMN16246548, study PRJNA631951) | gut metagenome | biome: gut microbiome; feature: rumen; material: fiber-attached | host: Bos | place: Iran: Karaj | collected 2018-10
TCTATTTGGTGCACATTTTTTATCAAGGGAGCATTTTTGTTATATTATTATTGACTTTTTTTACGGAAGGAGTGAAAAATGTGAAGTATAGAGGAAAAGGTCCGGATATCGATCCCAAAACGGTCGATTTTGAAAAATCCAAGATTTCCCCGAACAGATTATCCATGGATATAACTGAATATACCATGGTAATAGCTTTCAAAAACGGGTTTCCGCCGCTTACAATTAAAGAAATAAGCCTCGGAGATGAAATGGATAATTTCATGCTCGCTTTATGGAAAGCTCGTTAATTCTTTTCTACAGCCGGTGAGATACCCGGCTGTTTTTCTATTCAAGCAATTCGCTACATATCACCACCATTTTGCCAATATGTGCTTTTTAAGAAATAAAAACAGCCGGGTATTTCACCGACTGTTTTGCGATTATTGGCGCGAGTCGCCTGAGCCAGTTCTTAGCGGTTAAGCTTCATAAAGAGGTTTTCCGCTTCAAGATCTGACTTGCAGTTAATGCCTACGCGCTCACCATCATTGACGGAGAGCCAGAACACGGCCTTTTTAGGGAACGTAGGTGATCCCTTGTTTGTGCCGATGTAGCACTTCTTTACATAACCAGGATTAAAGAAATGCTCCTCGTCCACTTTGACTAAACCGCTGTCACAAAGAACGGCCTCTGCCACCGCCTCCTGCTGGAAACCCAGCATTATGGTTTCATTGTCAACCGTATAGATTGTCGCATAATAACGATCATTACGGCCACAATACTCTCCGAGCTCCGCTCTGACGATAAATTCGGTGTTATAATACTCACCGTTAAGCTTTTTTATCATAATACCACTCCTTTCGTTAAAAAAGCTATACAATAATATAGAGAAAACGGATCGTTGATAAAAACGCCATTTGATAAGAAGTGATTATATCATTACTAACCTCATGAGCTGTCACAGATCCTTTGCTGTCCACGGAGCTGTTCGTTCTTTACCTTGGCCGACCACCCCAATCTTTCTAAAGAAAATAAAAACCCCCCCATTTCATAAAGAAACAGGAGGGTGTTGGAGACTAAGTGCCAACGGTTTTATTCGTGTTATTTTCCTTATTTCGGGATATTAGGATTGATGATATGTCTTTTCTTATCCAATTGTGCCAAACGATACGTTATTTTGTCTGCCAAGCTCGTTTTGATCTGCATAATACGCCCGCTCTCCTCGCTATATCCAAATTTATGTGAATAATTATACAAAAGATCAAAGATATGGTATTTTTTTTCTAATTCCTCCAGTCCGCCACCTATATGCGCTCCATATTGCTCCAGCTTCTCCCGAAAAACAGATTTTCCCTGATACTCAGCCGATACTAAAACCTGCCAAAGATCCAGCAGATCTTTTTCTTTATCATCAAATGGTATCGATACCGCGCGATACATAAACATTTTATCTCGGATTTCCGGCGTCAACATACTACATAACCGTATTTCCCGATCAATGTCCGCTTTTCGATATCCGGCATTCACTGTCACTGCCTTCCAACGCTGAAGAATCTCCATAAGAGAAGCATCAATGTCCAAAATTGTTTCCGGAAAACGTATCACCGCATATTGGATATCCGGAGCCGGCATATTAAGCCTCTTTTTAATATACTCCGTATCATCTTCTGCACATACATACCCTTCATTATATAGACCAAAACGACCGGCCCGACCTCCGATCTGCTGTATTTCACTGCTAAACAACTGCCGTGTATAGCGTCCGTCAAATTTAGTCGTCTTTAAAAATACCACTCGCCTGATCGGAAGATTCAGTCCCATTCCGATTGCATCTGTCGAGACCAACACCTGGCTTTCCTTCGAGATAAAGCGTGCTGCTTCCCTGTGCCGTACATCGTAAGGCAAATCTCCGTAGATCATGCTGACATTCCAGCCTTTCTCCCGAAGCACGTCTGCAACCATATATACCATTTTCCTGGAAAATACAATCAATGCATCATATGGTTCAACAGATTCCGGAAAGCGAAATTCCCGATCATCGAAATACAGCGGTGTATTCCTTTCATGTCGAATCATTTCATAACTATCCTTGCACTCCGTAATCAATTTGCATAGAATGCTGACCGCATCTGCAGAACAACATAAATGGATCTCTTCCGCCTGCAGTCCCAGGATAGCCCTGGTCCATGCACCTCCGCGCAATGGATTGGCAAGCATCTGAGCCTCATCAATTACGGCGATATCATATTCTTCATCCAGATCAACCATCTCTACCGTTGAAGACATCACATTATACCCGGGCACATCGATCCTCTCCTCGCCGGTACGCATACTGCAATAAACACCATCCCGATTCAACCGATCATAGATTTCATACGCCAACAACCGCAAAGGACCTGCATACAATCCGTGTCTCGCTGCTTTCAAACAAGTCAAAGCATCATGTGTCTTGCCGGAATTGGTTGGTCCATAGTGGATAAAAAACTTTCGTTTCTTTTCTCTTGCATTCGGATACAAATCTGCATAACAATCCGGAATACGTTCCAGAAGACGCCTTCCCCCATTTTTATAAAACTCCTCTCTCGCTGCTATATGCTCCGCAAGATTTCGTTTTTGATTCCGTTTCAAATGCTTATAGATACATTCCAATGAAAAATATTTATCAATTTCTTCCTGTAAATACCCCTCCGGATTAATACGCATTTTCTTCATACATTCTTCGAATACCTCCTGAATCTCACGAGGTCTTAATCCATTACAGATCAGTTGGATTCGTTTATCCCTTTTCCTGAGATGCTGCAAATAAAGCTCCAGATAGGTTTTCGTATGAACTATATTACATACACGGCTCTCTTCGATGAATTCCTTATCTCTTACCTTCTCCTCAAATAAATTCAGGTTATCCTTCGTAAGAGGTTCATTTTTCTTATAATCAAGCAAAATATTGCCATTTTCGAGATAATAGATTTCACTTCTGATCAGGATTTCCTTTGCCCGCTCCAATACCTGCAATACCGTTTCCCGCATTCCGTCCTCCAGGAGAACATCGGCAAGTGCGGCTTTCGCATAATCTCTGTAGCAGGACATAGAGAAGTCCTGAAAATATTTCTTCATTAACGAATACTCTTCTTTTACCCAACCATATACAAACGGATCCTCCTCGTTAATATCGCTACGCCGCTTCTGGATTGGCAGATACGACATTCTGCGTAATTTGATATATTTTAACCTGTAATCATGCATTGCTCTTTCCGCCATTTTCTGTAATTCTCTTCCAAAACACCACCGAGAAGGTTGTTCTATTCCATTACCTGTTTCAGCCAATTGTATCACAGCCTCGTCCCCTCCGCAAAGCAAAAAGGCCGCCGAAGCGACCTTTTCATTATTGTATGGAGGATAGGGTTTCTCCACACTATGGCATGAGGGTAGTGACTCCTCATACCAATAATAAGTATATTATAGTTCTTCGTTAATTGCAACTATGCTCTCTCAATTCTGTATTATCAGAGTGCCCCCCCTATTCGGTCGTATATAGATTGCATTTCTAATGCTCCAGATAATAAACCTCTATAGACATTCTTTGTATTTTTTCAACAAATCACTCGCTTCTTCTTCATCGCAGCACAACTCTTCCAAAAATGCACTAACTGCCTCATAAAAATCATCATGAAATGTCAAGTCTTCTTTTCTCCCCCGAAACGCAGTATATACCTGATAGGTATCATCCACTTTTTGTAAACATACCGCGTCCTCAAGATACCCCCCAAAACAATACTCAGTGTCCGTATAATCCGCTTTCTTTAATATTTGCGCCAACTTCTTAAGACTTTTTTCCTGTATTTTTATATCTCTCATAACGTCGCTCCCCACTTTAGGTTTAATACTAACTCCCACCTATTATCCGTAATTCGTTATAAGACAATATGATGTACCTGCAGTACTATAATAATCTCTCTGCCAACATCAATTGATAACTACAAATCTAAATGGTAAGTTATCATTTTCTTTATGTCAAGTTTTTTCAAAATGGAAAAGGCCGCCGAAGCGACCTTTGAATCATTTTGTACAGAACCGGACACACTCTATACTCTGTGACTAAAATTCACCCAACATTGACTATGAATTCTTCATAAATCTTGCTGGCTTCCTTATCATCACAACACAACTCTTTCAAGAAAGCTAAAACAGCTTCCTTGAAATCCATATGAAGAGAAAGATCCTCTTTCCTTCCTCTGCATGCAGTGTATACCTCAAAGCCGCAGTCACTTTTCACAAAGCAGACTGCATCTTCAACGTATCTTCCCATCGCAAAGTCTGTATTAGAGTAATCCTTCTCCAGTAAAAGTCTTACTACCGTGTTCTCTTCTTTCGATTTGCCCTTGCTGTTACGAGCCATCGAAAATCCTCCTTCAGGTAGCCGTGCTTTACAAGCCACCTTATTTTTTTGCGCTGGTAAAACTGCCAAGCTCCACCAACGCTGTCAAACATCGGAGCCACCTTGCCCATTCTGACCTCAAAGGGCTTAATCACAATATACTCGTGATACTGGATCGACTCAAACACGTAAGGTAAACCTAACTTGTCATATTCCGATCCAACCGGTGCGAATAATCTTCCATTAGCGGTTCCAAAACGAGCCACCCTGTACCCCTTTCTCAGAAAGATCATGTTGACATATCCATGAGTTCCACGAAACCCCTTGTCAAACCCATTACCATCTACATGATCATTCTCCTCGGTCCAGTCTGGAATAACACTACCATTCTCCAACGTTTTTTCAAACTTCGGATCCTTAATTTTCAGATCCTTTAATCTAACATGTTTTCCCCTTCTGTTGTAGTGTGTCATAATCCCTATCCTCCTAAATTTTTGTCTAAACGCATAATCTAGGGGATAGAGTGTCCGTCTATGTCCCTGGTTATACGCCAGGGAACTACCCTGTAAATTTATATGTCTCCTATCGTTATAAACGATATAACTAAATATAACAAAAACACCCCCTCGATAAAAAATCGCGGGGGATGTCTGTAACTACGCTTTCTTTTTACTGTGTTCTTTTGCTTTTTTGTCCAAAAACTGTATCAAGTACCGGATCAGCCACCGAAGCAATGCCAGCACAAGCTGCGCAAGGATCACCAGCGGGAATATCTTGTACACATAGGAGAAAAAGGCGCCTTCCGTGCTAAACAGGTACCCCTCCACCGTCCGGACTTGTCGAAGGTATCCCATATAGGTCAAAATATACTCAAAACCATAGATCAGATAATATATGATCGTATAGACCGCCGGCTTCCAGCCATAGTGGTTATAATACAGCTTTCTTACCACCGCAGATAAGCCGTAATACAGATATACACCGGCTGCCAGCATCGCTATAAAGGCAGGAACCGTCATCGTTACAAATGCACAAAGTACGATATAGCTGCTCACATAGAGATGTACCGCCGCTATGATCGGCATAAATACCAAAGAGCAAAAGATTGGCATTATTTTTCGTTTTTTCTTTTGCTTCAGATGTTCCGGCTTCTCCTGCTTCTGCGCTTTCTCACGCACCGGCTTATCTTCCGGCTTCTCAGATGCACGCTCTGATTTCGGTTCCGACTTTTTGCGCGTGTCCTCAACCGGAGTCTTTGTCTTATCCTCGCCGGCTTCAGACGCATCCTTCGATTCCAGTTCCGGCTCCTTGCCAATCGTTGCTGTCTTAAATGCCCGTGCCGCCCTATGCCCGTTACTCGCCATCCGTAGTCCCCTTCTTTCTTCTACGGTTTTCGCCTTCATCCATAAGTGCCAGAAGCTCTTCATATTCCGCATTCGTTTCGGCATTGCTCGCATCTTTATAATAGGTCTCGGCACCATTCATGATATTCGTAAAATCGGAAAATTTATTGACCTTCAGTGAATAACCATACTGTGCCGGATTAAGCGCGATCGCCTTAAACTCTGTATCGTCCTTTGAGCTGCGGATCGCAGCACAGGCAAACAGCGGAATGCGATTAATGTTACACACCTTCAGCAATTCCTGCATCAGCGGTTCCACCTCAGTCTCATATACCTCAGATTTATCAAACTTGGCAATTTCCATGCCCTTCATTCAGCACTCCCCCTTCTATTGAGCCAGTTTAACATTAAAAACTCCGTATAAAATATAGCAGAAAAAACGAAAAATAATATTAAAACGGCCGCTCCGCATAATTATTTTTCATATTATCTGCTATATTATCATAAAACAAATTAAAGGAGCATACCGATGTACGATATCGTTAACAGTTGGCAAAATGTACACCTGTTCTGCTGTAAAAACCATAAAGAGCCGCAGGAAATGGAACTTTTGAACACCCCTAAGGCCATCTTCTATGCCTGCCCCAAGTATTTTGAGAAGAACCGCGAAGCCGGCGAGCCCGCCTGTATCAACCCGGTTTACCTCAATGATGTGGAAAAAGCGGTCAAGAAGATCAACGATATGGTCGGCGCCGCTGCTATGGCCGATAACGAGCTGAATCTGGAAAATGTAAAATTCACCATTGATAATGTAGATTATACCGTGCTGAAGGATGATAACGGCGTGCTGGACATCGCTGTCGAGAACAGAAAGGTCGTCAGGAAATGACTCTGGAGGATGCGGTAAAAAAATCCGAAGACGGAGTTAAAATGATCAAAACCGGCGAAAAGATCGAAAACCTGCTTTGGAAGATCTTTACCGCCGGTGTTATTATTGCATTTCTTCTCTCCTTCTTTGTCCATCCGGTCTTTGCCACCGGCATCTCCATGGAGCCTACGATCAAAGACGGCACGATCCTGATCTGTAACCGCACGGTTAATGAATACCATGCCGATGATATCGTTTTTATCAAGATCGATAACGGAACCATCTTTCCTTTACGCATCATCAAACGTGTGGTCGGCGTCCCCGGTGACACCATCGATATCCGCAATGGCATTCTGTATGTAAACAATATTGCCGAAAACCGCGGTTTTGAAACGATGGAAAGTGCCGGTTCTCTCTCCTATCCGCTTGTGCTCGGCGAAGAGGAATATTTTGTATTGGGCGACAACCGCAATCATTCGTCCGACAGCCGTGAATACGGCGTATTTAACAGGAGCCAGCTGACCGGTCGTCTGTCGATCACCGGTCTCCAGACCGGTCTGCATCTTTTCCAATAATCACCTCTCAGCCCATATTCTGCTCCCTCATTTTTTATGCATCCTCCGTTTTTGTTATATTACCCCTGTACAATGTTTAAACAGGCTGTGTAGTCCAAAAAACAGAAAGCGAGGGTTTTAAAGCATGGCAAATGAAACTTCCAAACTGGATTCGCAAAAACAGATTTATGTGCAGGGCATTCAGGAAAACGCAAAATCTGCCAATCAGGTTTTATTGTATAATCAGGGGTCTGCTGCTTTACCGCAGATGCTGAAAAACTTTTACGAGATGATTGCCGAAATGAAGGTGGCTCAGGCACCGGAAATCGAGAACCAGAAATTCAGCATCACGGATACCGATACAAAAGAAAAATCTGTTCTTGTCCTTAAAGCAGAGGATGATAAGGCTGTCGCCGAAACCGTCAATAAAGAAAACGAGACCGAATCCCGCCTTGCCACCTATGACAAAGACGGCTATACCGCCCATTTCGAACGTCACTTCACGATCGGCTCATTAACCGTCCCTGACATAAAAGCGGATATTCAATACTATCTGGACAGCTTTAAAGCGTCTTTCCCCGGCGGTCTGTATTATACATCCCTGGGAAAAGAGAATCCCCATCGCATGAGTATGCTTGTTGACGGTGAATTGACTCCGGTTCAGGTTACCTGCACGCTTACCCGACAGGGCAATCAACAGGCCTTTTTGGATGCTGCTGACAAATATGCAAAAGATACCCTCAAGGCTTTACGTTCACACGATCCCGTTTGGGGCAGTCACGGCTCTATTACCGTGCTCTGGTCAGATGCACAGATCACCTCTTTCCTGAAAGACGTGGTTTCGCAGAAAATGACGAAAGAAGATATCATCAACGCCACCATGACCGGCGAAGACACACACATTGTATTTGATACCAAAACCGGTGGTATGCTGATGGCTTACCCCAGTGTCGAAAAACAGCTGGATGATCGCAATGAGATCTATGACCAGGCAAAGCTTGATACAATCTACGCCGAGTTGCAAACCGAAAAAGAAGCCTTTGCAGCACGCATCGAAAATGCCGCTCATATCATCAATCAGAAAGAACGTGCCTACGACTTTAACAACAAGACCGATATTGATATTTTCATGATGGAAACCTACATGGTAACCGGAACCACTTTGGATCAATATGGTCAGATCCTTAATGCACGCAAGATCACCGGTCCTTCGATCGAGATCGACTTCAGCGATCCCAAGAGCATCGAACGCGCCGCGCAGACCATTGCCGAGCACTTCCAGCCCACCATCACCCTGGAAAGCTGCTCTCTTCCGCTGTTCTTCAATGTCGGAGCCGAACGGGATGCGGTCGCGCTAACCTACCGGATGAAACCGAATGTAGTGAGCCTTCTGGTATCTGCCGTAAAGGACGGTATCGCAAAATTTGTCAACAATGTAAAACAGGGACTTGCAAAGGGCTTATACAAACTGGCAGATCTGATCGGTATCAAAAAAGAGCGTGAAGTTATGAATGAATTCGTGAAAGCTGCCAATGATACGGTCAAGGGATTGAATCTGGTCTCCATGGTCGTCGTTCAGGAAACGCTCGCTGATGTCAAGCCCGGCGTCCGTCTCGATCAGACAGCAATCGCCGCTAAAGTTGCTGATATCTCTGCAAAGGCCGGATGGAATGCCTTTGAAAATACCATCTATATGCGTCTGCTCATGCCGATTCAGGATTGCGCTCAAAAATATCAGCGTTCGATCAGTCTGTACGTCTGCAAAGCAGATTCCATAGCCGTTCTTTCAAAACCTATGGCGGACCGGTACGATGCAAAGATCACCTGCAAAAAGGATGGCAACTGGATCCTGAACGATAAAGAAACCGAAAGAGATCTGGGCAGTGCCACAGCCTATGCCGAAAAAGGCCGCAATGAAGTGAAAGTTACCGTAGCTAATCTGGTAACCTCCTATATGGTCGCAGATCTTGCCGTACAGAGACATGTCGTTATGGACATCAAAAATGTACGTGTAAACCTCGGCGATATACGACCGGTTGCTTCTGTCGAAGTAGGCGGTCTGAGCGGAAAACTTATGGAGGCTGCCAATAAGCTCTCACAGAAGCCCGCTTCCAACCCCCAGAAGAATATCCGGGATGATTTCGGTATCAAATAACCGGAACGCTTACATAACAATTCTCTATCAAAAAAAAGCGCCACATCAATCATCAGTATTGATGTGGCGCTTTCGTATTCATCAGCTTGTTCACTCAATTTCCGAAAATGGAGTCGGCGGCTTTCTGCGCTTCCTTCTCCGATACACGCGCTTTGATCTTCATCGGCCGGTTCGGGTGATCCTCAATATGGCTCAATACCAGGATCGACGGCTTATGATCAATGATAAGCTGTAAGGTATCCGTGTCTGCATTCGGATTTGCCGTTATCGCCGCAAGATTGGCGTTATCATATTTACCGGCATAGATCCCCTCTACAATCTGGGCCAGCACATCTGCCGGAGTCGCCGGATTCGCAGACAAGGCTTTTACTACCCGGCGGAAGGCATATACCGCATCCTTCCCCTGCGTCCGCGTTCCAAATTCAAAAAGCCTGCGGATTGCTTTCGGATCCTTGCTTTCTTTCACCTTTTGCTCCACGATCACATTCGGGTATTTGCGATACGTCGGCAGGTATTTTTTGATGATCTCAATAGGGAAATACGCTGCTTTTTTATAATTCGCATCATAAATCGTCATATTTCCGCGATCGGCGATATACAGTAATGCCTTTTCCTCTTTGATCGCCGCCAGCGCATAGTTTACCTTCTGTGTATAGATCTCGTTCAATGCGGAAGCATAGTCCATCCGGTACTCTTCCACATATCTCTTCAATTGTACCAGCGCACCGTCCAGCCACATCAGCTCCTTCAATGCCGCCATGGGATCTTGGGGATCCGATACCCGAACCTGTCCGTCGTAGGTTACAACATTACCGTTTTCTTCTGCCGTAAACCCGTTTGTAAGAAACGTATATGACTTCTTACCATACTTGGCGTCATTGATCTTTGCTTTTTCCAGGGATCCGTCCTGAGCGTAGAAACGATAAACATAACAGGTCGGCTGCAATCCCTCCGCCAATCGCTTGGAATAGGTCGTTTTTGATTTGGTCAGCTGATTATTCTCATATGCCGGAACCGTTACGATAACCTCATCCGCTCCACGGGATCCTGTCACAGTCTTCCGGATCGCAACCGCCTGACCTTTCTTATATTCAGTTTCCGTTCGTGCATTCTCCGTATACTCCTGTTTTTCTACGGCCTCCCCTGCAACAAAACGTGTCTTCGCCTTCACCCCGTGGCGATCAAAAATATACAATACCGCCCGGTCTTTTTTCTGATAAACCTGAAACAGCCCGATCCGAACATCCTCTACCGAAGTCATCCCCCGGATCGATGTCGCTATTGCGGCGATATCATCAACACTAAGATGTCCGCTCTCCGCCAAAGCTTTCATTTTCTTCTTCAGCGTTTTTTCTCTCGCCTGACCTGCTTTGGTCATTTTCTGTAATTCATCCCCAAAAACATAGGTATATCCAACATAATCCACCTGGTATGTGCCGATTTTATCCATTTGATGTTCCAACCGGCAGGCAGCTTCTGCTATCTCACCCGGAAACAAATCCGGCAAAGCATCTCCGGCGATCTCCGTTAGTATAGTCTTGTTAAATCTGTTGGCAATGCCATGCTCATCCAGGCCAACCAGCAGATCGATCAGGTTAGACTCAGTGACTTCCGGAGCCAGCGTCTTAAGCACCTCTGCAACAAAGGCATCATCCGCGCCTTCCAGCGTATCATAGTTGATTCCCACGTAACCGGAGGTCAGATTTGTATATGTATATCCTAAAATATCCAGTTCTTCTTTTGTCATCCAGATAACCCTCCCTTGTTTGCACGGAATACTCAGGTCATTGAGTACATTAAAAATCGAAAATTCTTCTATATTTAATAAAAATCGTTAAAAGGAGCACATACAATGGCTGCAAATCGGGATAAAATAAAAATCCCCCGGCTTTCCGATGATGATCTGTCGGCATTTAATGAAACCGACCAGGATTCTCGTCAAAAATGCGATCCGACCGCTGTTTTAACCGAAAAAAATAAACAACGTTTACAGAATCTGGATATCGATTGGCTGCACGATTCGGAATGGTATCCTCTGCAAAAGGATGTAGACACGATGTGTCAGGATATGACAGTAGATGATATCGAATTCATGTACTGGATACTGATACATCTGTCTCCGAATTCGGTCTACGATGAGATCGCGGAAGCTGCAATGTGCAAAGCTCTGCATCTGCCGATCCCGGAACATCCTGATGAAGAAAACTAGCAGTCAGCCATACTGCATATCAGCCGTTGGTTCTGCTTTCGTATTCACCCGCAAAATAATTCAGATATTCGATCGCCAGTTCTTCCGGTGTCAGTTCCTGTAAGGCTTCCGCATCCAGAATATCAAACATGATCTCCAGCGCCAGACCTCTTCTCGCTTCTGCCTGGGGATATCCATGGATCAATTCCTCCAGTGCCAGCGCCTCCAGGGCATCTCCCAGCCCGTCATAGTACTTATTATCAGCCATTTCCGGCATCTTCTTTATGACATCATCATAGGAACGATTGTAGCATATAAATGCTTTCAACAATTCCCGATTGATCACTACTTCCGTTTCCATCTATGTTTCTCCTCATCACTGAATTTCAGTTTACTCTGCCGCCCTGGGGCGAAAAGACTGTGATACCGTCGGCCTAGGTTCCTCGGTAGGTTCTGCCGGTTCTGCTACTTCAGCCGGCTGCTCTTCCGGCTGTCCCTCCTGCGGGGCATCCGGAGCTTCCTCAATGATCGTTGCCCCTTCTTCAACGGAAGCCTGCGGCGTCACCTGCTGCCCGTCACCACTTGCAGCGCCGCCGGTCCAGTAACGCTCCGTATCGGTCTGCGTAACATATTCTTCCTTATCCACAGTCACACTCGGTGTCGGCGTCGAAACCGCTTGTATCGTCTCTGTATAATCCGTTATGTTGGCCGCAACACTCTGAACACCGTTTTCACTGGTACTAAATTGATATTCAGCAGCATTTTCCAGCTGTTGCGCAAGCAAATAGTTCGTAATCCGTTCCTTTTCACGCCCTGCCAAAGACTCCGCCAGCGTATCATCATGATTAAAAAGTACACCGTATGCGATCATCGGTCTTTGCTGATCATCCGGCTCTATTTTCTCTCCATTAGTATCCAGCGCTTTTTCCAATACTTTATTGACATCTTTATCAATGATGCTGAAATCGGAGCAGCTGTAATTAGCCACCCCATGCCGCTCGATATTGCGCAGATCAATCAGGGCATAGGTATAGTTCCCGCTGTACTGCCATTGATTCGTAGGAATCCCGTCTTCCCCTTTCGTCTGTTCCACATTGGGAATTCGATACTCCAGGTAGCAGTGGTTCTCTGTCGGCGATGTTATCATCACTGCAGCAAGTAACTCTCTGTGCGGAATGTCCAATCCGTGTTCATAAAATGCATACTCGTATACGATCTCTTCCGTATTGCAGTACAGCTCCGTAAAGATCGAATCCGCATAATTACGCGCTGCAGTATAGCCGCCTTCTTCCAGAAATGTCTTCTGATCATACCCAAGGATCATCGCGACAGCTTCCTCTTGTTTTTGCGCCTGCTGATTATAGAAGAAAAAGATAACTCCGAAAATCAGCGCTCCTACTACAAGCATTGCAATCTTTCTGTTACTCATTGTCTTACCTTTCTTTTATTTAAAACTGGAATTTCTCAGTGAAATCCCTGCCATTGATCAGGCGCGGTTTGGTCAGATCCGGTCCGCCTTCATAAGCTCTCGGGCATACAATACAATCACCCTCACCATGATCTAAGGCAAAATTTCTGGCATTCCCTACCACCGGGCTTCCCATCTCATCGTACAGGATAAACTGCTGTTCTGCAGGCACACGAAGAAAATACATCATTTCAGCCCCTTCCTTCGCATCCACCTTAAACATTTTACCTTTATCAAATTTCTTCCTGGTCTTTTCGTCCATGCTTAATTGATAGCTCTCCAGGAATTCATCTTCGGTATATACCACCCGCTCGCCGCTGGGGCCGGTGACAACCACTCGTCTCTCCGGGGTCGTAATGACGATCCTCTGCTTGCTTCTGTCATAAACCCGTGCTCCTACCCGTACAAGACGCGCCTGGGCCTGATGCTCTTTCAGGGAACATACCCTGTACAAAGAACGATCTGCTATATTTACCATTCCTTTTCTCCCCTCCCCCTTGGGTCTGCGCTACCCAAGAATCGGATATCTCTATTCCTGTATATAATCCTTCAGATATTCCACATTGTAGGGAACTACTTCCATGGATGTTTCTTTGGCGCTAAACTCCTCGCCGCAATGCGCACACACGATCTTTCGATCATAATTGATCGTCTGTAATACGCCGTCAATATAGATCAAAGTTCCCTTTTTCAGATACTTTCTGTCCACTTCCGCGATCTTTCCAAAAGATCTGATCCAGATAAAGTCAGCCGTGCGATCCGGGCTGTCTTCCTTAATGCGGAACCGTCGCATAACAGCAACCTGATACTTGCCGACGATCTTTTTCCCGTTCTGTTGAAATACAGGATCCTGCGTCAGCATACCGATCAATGTAACGCTGTTAGAGATTTCATTTCGATACTGCAACAGACGTAAGCCTTCCCGATCGGAAATATTCGTCTCTCTACGATCGCAAAAAATCGGATGAACGTAGGTCAGCACTCCTTTTATCTGGTTTTCCCCGCCGCATTTCGGGCAGGTATTCGTTCTGACGATATCACGGGATGTCACCGTACCTTTGACCTCGATCATATCGCCCACTTTCCAGGAGCTGATCTCCTCGCAAAGATCCGGATTAGCCGTTCTGAGCGGCGGTGTATCATATTTGACATTCTCAAGGGTATCGCCGATACTGCGGTTTGCACGTATCGTCATCACCGCACAGGTAGCGCGAACAAACTCGCCTTCCTCATTTTTGATCACCCGTGGCGGAATATACACCTGTCCATATCCCGTGAATACATTATGTGTAGCCATACGTAACCTCCTACGCCCTCATTTTCCAAAATCCGGTATTAATTTCGGATTCCCACAACCGGTTTTTTCTCTTCAAACTGACTGCTATCAACTCCATCCATAATATCCAGGTCATTTAATAAAGCATAACCTTCTTCGATGGGACAGATGGGAATCTCCCGTTTGTTGATCCCCGCATTGCTCCAGCGGTCATCATATTTCTTAATCGCCGCCACTTCCGGATGCGCCCGCAGCTTCTTGATCGCGTTCGTGTGCAGCTGTTTTAAACGCTCCGGCTGTTCCCCTGTCATCTCGGCAAGATCTCGCCAGGAAGTGGGTTGCAGATTGATGAGCCTCTCCCGTATCACGATCTGTTCCAGCTCCGTCAGCGAATTGAGTGCGCCCATAATGCCACGGCTCTGTTCCATCTGCAGAAACATGGATTCCGGCGTTTTGTGATACGATGAATATGATATCCGGTCTCCGACCTCCGAATCCAGGTTATCCCAGGGCAACTCATCAATACGCACCTCTTTGGACGCGTGCTCCTGCTTCAAGGATTCTATGATCGTCTTCATGGGCAGACCGGTATGAATATGAATATCCTTTGGCGAGGGCTGAAAAATCCCCTTCGCCTGAAAAGCCGCGATCGCTTTGTTGATCGGGCGGATCTTTTGATTGTAATAGGCAGTCATGCCTGTAATATCGTGGGTAGCTTCCTGTACTGCCCGGATCACTTTCGGTTTCACAAAGGTCAGGAAGCTGTAGTTCGGATCATATCTTTCAATATCTTCACAGATCAACGTCAGCACCGATTGATGAATATCCGGCACGTCCACTACAGTAGCGTTGGTCTTCTTGAACATTTTAGCCACCATGCTGAAGATGTACGGCATGACATCATTGATCATGATATTCATCGCTTCCGTACGCAGGGCCGGATCTCCGCTTTTCGCCATTTCCGCAACTTTTTTCTGCTTTTCTTTGCGTTCCGGACTTACAGAGCGAAGTTCTTTATTCTCATCCAGCACTTCCCGCTCGCATTCTTTGGCCAGGCTCTCCAGAAACTGTGCTCCTCCGGTCTCCTGTTCCTCGAATCCGCTCTTCTCCTCTTCACTTTCGGCTCTTTTCCTGATCTTTTTCATTCTCGCCCCCAAAAAGATCCTTTGACTATTGTATCTCCCCGATCCAGTATACCGAACCCGCTTCTGTTCCAACCAGTCCAAGATGGTTTTCTACATCCTCCGGAGTACCGGAATACGAAATAACGACATTCTGACCGGTCTCCGTATTGGAAACCACCGCATCCGTGATCGTAAACCCTTCCAAGCCGTTATATTCCACAGTAAAGCCATCGACAGACAGCGGAATGAATTCCGCGCCTTCTTCGATCGGCCCCAACTGAAATGTTAATTCCCGTGCCTGTGAGTTTGCTGAGCATGTAACCGCATAATCATTTCCGTTGATACGCCCGTTAGTATACCCCGTCGAAGAGTCACCGCCAATGTGGATACTGCCGTCTTCCTGACGATATTCCGCCATAGAATCCGTGCCGTCCGGCACCCAGGTGCCTGCAAAAAAGCCTTCTTTCTGCTCCTCCGAGCCGTCCGACAATCCGGAAAAACCAAGAACAAGGATCAGATACATTCCTCTGGCCTCTTCCTTCTCCTCTTCGGTAGCATCTGCAGGTATCTCCTGCATTTCATCCAGCTTGGCCATAAATTCTTCTGCCGGGACCCCCTCCAGACCCAGATCCGCCAAAGTCGGCTGCTCGGTGCTGAATTCTTCCGCATATCTTAACAAAATGTAAACCGAAGATAACGGGGCATGCCCATAAGTATACGCATCATATCCTTCCGGAGCAACAACTGTCGGTTGGCTTGTCTCCTCAACCGTAGGTTCCGGTGTGGCCGTAGGTTCCTCCGTCGGTTCCGGTGTGGGCTCCTCCGTCGGCTCCGGAGTCGCGGTCGGTGCCTCCTCTGTGGGAACTGCTTCTTCCGGAGTCTCCTCTTTCTTTCCGCACCCTATAAGGGCGTTCAAACATAATATACCACTCAGCAGCCAAACAACCGTTCTGTTTTTCATACACATATCCCCTGAAAGCACAATATCATACTTAATATAGAAGAAAAATCAAAAAATAAAAATGTGAGCGCTTGCGAAGCACCTGAACTCCTTTTTTTGTAGCCGGCCCGTTTTTACTATATTAAAGTCAGATTTCATTTACACGGAGTAATCAACTCTATGAACTATGATAAGAATATGCCTCTTGTCACCGCTCTGGCTTACGCTGTATCCGGCAGCGGTACCGACCTGGCCGGCAAAACACCGGAAGAATTGCGTGTTGCATATAGCTTTTCCGATTCTTTTGCAACCGGCATATACAGTCTGGGGGATCAATTAGGTATATCCCGTGCCGCAACGGATGAATTTATCCGATCTTCCGGTTGCGTATCCGGAGAAACAAGCATTACCGTAGGACAGATTGCCGGCACTTCATTCGGTCAGTCTCTGGCCTCTCTTTCGCAAGATGAAAACCGGTTGATCCACACGGTTGCCGAAGCCGAATGTGCCATTAACACCAAAAATTCCGATGGCATTCCTATCCCGGTGTTGGATACCCAATCTGCCCTCACTTGCGGATCTTATCTCCAGCCGGTACTTCTGGCA
>JAEEGL017229883.1_pt1 | contig 16876 bp, 15 predicted proteins | sample 9134231 | NCBI WGS metagenome assembly JAEEGL01 (sample SAMN16246548, study PRJNA631951) | gut metagenome | biome: gut microbiome; feature: rumen; material: fiber-attached | host: Bos | place: Iran: Karaj | collected 2018-10
CAGCGCTGCTCCCGCTTGTTGCAGTTACAAAAAAGAGCGTGGATAAAAAGATGCAGTACGTGGTGGGTATGTGCGGATGCGCGGCTGTAATGCTGGTGTTTAGATTTGTGGCGCCTGAGAGTTTTGTGGCTGCGGCAGTCGTGATGTTTGCATTCGGTGTCAGCAATATGATCTACTGGCAGCTCTTGCCTGCAATGCTTTACGACGTCTGCGAGGTGGATGAGCTTGTTACCGGAAAGCAGCGGCAGGGAACGATTGTGTCGCTCCAGTCGCTTGTGGAGTCGGTATCGGAGGCTGTCGGAATCCTCGCGCTTGGCTTTATCCTGGAGCTTGCGGGCTTTAGTGAGGCACTTTCCGTGCAGCCGGGTAGCGCGCTATTTTGGACAAGCAACTGTTTCACCGTTTTGCCGGTGGTATTCATGGTGGCCTCAGCGGTGCTCATTTACATCTATCCGATTACATCAAAGAACTTCGCCCGCATCGTAGCGGCTGTGGAGGCGCAAAGGCGCGGCGAAAAGCCGGACCTTGCGGAGTTTAAGGATGTGCTGTAATAATACGATTTGTCTCGCAAAACATTTTTTTGCGATATATTTTATTCAAATGACTTGCCAAACACAGACCTAATAACATTAGAGAATCTTTATTAAAGCTAAATTGAATATAACTTAAAGAAAAGAAAGGATACTATTATGAAAACAAAAGCGATTAAAAGCTTTATGACATTTATGTTGGTTCTGGCATTACTAATTGCCCCGATTTTAACGATTCCGGAAAAAACTTTTGCGGCAACCACTTATCCTGATGTGCCAGAAACCCATTGGGCATATAAAGCAATTTCAAAGCTCACCGATTTAGGAATTATGAAGGGCTATGAAGATGGAACGTTTAGACCAAATGGAACAATTACCTATGGCGAGTTTGTAAAAATGGTTGTCAAATTTGATTGCCCAAATACTACTTTTACGGAAAAGTCCGGAAAAAACTGGGCAGCGCCTTATTGGGAGCTTTTAGGCAATCCTTTTCACAAGCAATTTGAAACTAAGTGGTTCTCTCCTATTGGAATTACAATGCCTGATGATTGGGATTATATTTATGAAAATAGTCCCTGGTGGGATACTAAGCTTATAGATTCAATTCAAGCGCGTTCAGGGATAAATATTAAAAACACAAACAAGCCTATTACTAGAGTAGATATGGCAGCATTGCTGGGAGCTTCACAGACAACTGAGTTTTGTATGCTTTTTGTTGCTCCACAAGTTATTTATAAGGACTATGTTTATTATTACGATTTTACCGAATATAACAAGCTTTTAGAAAGAGAAAATATAGATCCTTATATTCTTCCTTTCGTAGCTAATGCAGTGCAACATCGCCTTATGAAAGGCTACCCGGATGGGACGTTTAAAGCTTATGGCTATACAACAAGAGCTGAAGCTGCACAACTTATAGCCAGAGCTCTTGAATACTCCATAACGGATAATTCTTATGCTTTCTTAAACCAAGATGAGAAAGAATTGTTGGAGGATTTACAAGGTTTGAACTGTGAAGAAGTGCCGATTGGTGGAATACTTACAACACTGTGGGAAAACTTCCAACTCTTTAACAACCCTGTACCTAATCCAGATGGAACCACAACCTACGATGTAGATTTCTCTAAGATTTGCGAGATCTTACATATCGAAGAACTATAAAGTGAAACAATAAAAAAGAGCGGATTCTGATGATGAAGTGGTAAAACAAAAGTAGACACTTCATTAAAACACTTATTCCTTTTTTCTATCTCGTCAGATATAATGTAAGCATATTGTACTTGTTCTAAAAAGGAGACCAAAAATGAAAAGAGAGCTAATTTGTTCGTTATTCCTCTGTATTTGCCTCATTATGTGTTCTGCAGTAGCAGTATTTGCGGACACAATGGTTGGAGACGCTTCGCTTGTCGGTTATAACGGCGGCACGACCTTTACAGACATGACCTCATCCCACTGGGCATATAACACAGTAGACAAAATGGTTGGTTATGGTCTTGTAAAGGGCTATCCTGACGGATCGTTTAAACCATCAGGCATGGTAACATATGGAGAGTTCTTAAAGATGGTAGCAACGGCATATTCAAGCTTTGAACTTAGAGGCAGCAATATGAAGCACTGGGCTTTTCCATATTACTACTGGCTCTATTCTAAGGGAATTGTAGATTCGTCGGTTATTCTAGAAAACCAGCTTAGCGATCCTATTACAAGAGACGTTATGGCATATGTGCTTGCCAGAACATCAAGCGAAACTCTTTCCACAGAAAGAATCAATTATGTAAAGAACAACCTTTCAGATATCAACTCTTCAAACCTCAGCAACTACATCATTAAAGCGTATGCGCTTGGTTTTTTAACAGGTTATCCAGACGGCACATTTAAGCCAAAGGGAACCCTTACAAGAGCAGAAGCAGCAACTGCAGTAGCAAGAATTGCACATATCATTAAAGCTAAGTCTGTAGATATCCCAACTGAAGATAATACTCCGGGATCTGGAGAGGAAAGCTACAATCCGTGGGCAGGATTTGAGCTTCCAACAGATGAAAACGGTGCTTTCATTGTTGAGAGCTGGTAATGTCAATGCATAAATGAACAAAATTAAACGGTATCTAGGCGGCCGATTACAAGGCGGGTTTGGATACCGTTTTTTATTGAAATTTCAACAACCATATATTGACAGATCGGGGGAGGATATTGTAAACTATAGGGTAGTGTGACTTGCTTTGTAATGGGCTGCAAGTCCAATGTATAGGAACGTAGAGTAAGGATAGAGGAGTAATATGGCAAGATATCAAATTACTATTGCGGATGTGGATGCAAATTATTGCGAACATTTCGTAAATTACGTCGTTGCTAACGAGAACAATCGAATAAAAGCAGAAAGTATAACAGATGCCGGGTATCTAGGTGAGTTTTTAAATTCCTCAAAGAAAACCGACATCTTGCTTTTACATAGAGATATGTATTCTCAGGAAATGGATTTCAGCAATGCAAAAACTGTAATAGTCCTTTCCAGTGACAATGCCAGTGACAATAATTTTACATATAGCGTAATAAACAAATATCAAGCAGCGAACAAGCTGATTGATGAAATATTAAAGATATACCTGAGGGAGCATCCAAACAGCAGGCTCGAAGGCGAAAAAAACGGCAACTGCAAATACATTGCCTTATATTCGCCGATAGCGAAGTCTGGAAAGACAGTATGTGCTTTATCGCTTGCCAGTGCGCTTGCAAACCAGGGAAACAGAGTTCTGTACATGAGTTTGGAGCCATTTCCGAGCGTGGGTGAGTATTTCCACTTGGAAGCTAAAAACTACATGAGCGAACTCATTTATTATGTTAAGGACAAAAAACAGGTAATAGGGGCTAAGATCGTTGAAAAAGCAGACCACTTCAGAAACGAGAATCTTTACATAATTGCTCCTTTCGAAAACACAAAGGAACTCGAGCCGATAACCGCAGCGGATTGGGAATTCTTGGCTTTGCAGCTCCGAAAGAACAGTCTGTTTGAGTATATAATCGTTGATTTACCGAGCACGTATGGTAAATTGGTTTTAGACCAGATGCGATTGGCGGACAAGATTATATTCATCGAGTCCGCAGAAAAATACGATCAGTCCAAGAGAGATGCATTTATGAAAATGCTTGGTATGGAAAGTAACGGCGACGAGATTAAAACCAAACTCGTGCGTGTAATGAACCAATATGACAGGAACATCAGATACGCAGCACCGAGTGGATCCGCATCTATCCCGTATGCGATGACATTGACGGCTGAAAATGAGGGCCTCAGAGCTGTAGATGATGTAGGCCAAATGGGTAGAACTTTGGTTGGACTGGTAAGGTGAAGAAATGTTGAACAAGGAAATTGTTAATTCCGTAAAAGAGCAGGCAATGAGGGATGTTTCCGGTCGCGGGAACATAACCGATGACGAAGTAAAGGATATAATCGAAAACATAGTTTTCGGCATCAACAATCAGATGTCTCTTAATCTGAGTCCTGCTGAGATTAAAGGCTTGGTTGATACAGTCTTTAACTCAATGAGGAGACTTGATGTTTTGCAGCCGCTCCTCGAGGACGATGATGTGACGGAAATAATGATAAACGGACCGACAAACATCTTTACGGAGCGTAAAGGCCGCGTATCAAAGGAAAAACTGGCTTTTGAAAGTAAAGAAAAGCTCGAAGACATTATTCAAAAGATTGTCGGCGAAGTAGACCGAATCGTAAACGAGGCTAGCCCTATAGTCGATGCTAGGTTAAAGGACGGTTCCAGAGTAAATGCGGTCTTACCGCCTATTGCGCTTAACGGTCCGATTTTGACCATCAGAAAGTTCGGCAAAGAACCTATGACGATGGACAGACTGATAGGTTACGGTTCCTTGTCCAAAGAGAATGCGGAACTGCTTTCTCTAATGGTAAAAGCAAAATTTAATATATTCGTATCCGGAGGAACCGGCTCAGGAAAGACTACGTTCTTGAATGCACTTTCAAATTTTATTCCTGCGGACGAACGTATTATAACCATAGAGGACTCGGCTGAATTGCAGATTACAAATGTCGCAAACCTAGTCAGCTTGGAAACCAGAAACAAGAACGCAGAGGGCACCGGTGAAATCCCGATGAGCGATCTGATAAAGTCTTCTCTAAGAATGAGGCCGGACCGCATAATCGTCGGCGAAGTCAGAGGCAAGGAAGCTCTCGATATGTTGCAGGCTATGAATACCGGACATGACGGGTCACTTTCCACAGGACATGCCAATTCTACCGATGATATGCTCAGTCGTCTTGAAAACATGGTGTTGATGGCGGCTCCGATTCCGCTTGATGCAATCAGGGCACAGATTTCGTCGGCACTGGATATAATAATCCACCTTGGCAGAATGAGGGATAAATCCAGAAAGGTACTCGCAATTACCGAGGTTTGCGGATATGAAAACGGTAAGGTACAGTTAAATACCCTGCTGAAATTCGAAGAACAATCTGTTGATGAAAACGGTAAAATACACGGATGTTTGGTTCCACAGGGAAACAAACTACAAAATATCTCGAAGTTCCAAGATGCCGGAATAGATTTGGAAAGGGTAGGTGAATTGCTTGGATACTAAAGAAAGAGCAAGTGACATAATCAATTACGACGAGTATATTATGTCAAAGAGCGAGCGGTTGAAATACATAATCGAAGCAGCGGCATTCCTGTTCGTATTCCTGTTTATTTTCTACCAAAGCATTATCTTTTCTGCAATCGGAATGTTGTTATCGCTGCTGTATCCCAAGATCAAGAAAAAGGAACTCATTGAGAGGAGAAAAAAACTTCTTACCTTGCAATTCAAAGAGGGTCTTTATTCATTGTCTGCGGCATTGTCGGCAGGCAGGTCTTTGGAATCCGCTTTTGTAGAGGCAGTAAAAGATTTAAAGCTTTTGTATCAGAACGATGATGAATTGATAATAAAGGAATTCGAATATATAAGTGCACAGATTGCACTTAATGTTCCTGCAGAGGAAGCAGTATCTAATTTCGCGGAGCGCTCGGGTGTGGAGGATATAAAGAACTTCGCCGATGTGCTGGTTACATGTAAAAGAACCGGTGGCGATTTAATCGAAGTAACGAGAAAAACCTCCGATACCATAAGCGATAAAATTGAGATTGAGCAGGACATTGAAACTCTCGTTACAGAAAAGAAGTTGGAGCAAAAGGTCATGAACATTGCACCGATTGCGTTGATAGCAATGCTGACGTATACTGCGGGTGACTTTATCAGACCGCTTTTTACGACTATAGTCGGCAGAATAGTAATGACTGTGGCTTTGGTTCTGATAGTAGTTTCGTATTGCATTTCAAAAAAGATAATGAATATCGAGGTATAACATGATATTTTTAATAGCTTTTCTGGTGGAAGCGATTTTAACGGTAATCCTTCTGCAAAAGAGCAAAAGGATTTTTCCGAATCTGTCAGGATTGGACAAGGATGAATACAAATTAAAGGCCTTGATGCCGCTTGGCATGTTTATTGTTACGGACATAATGAAGCGGAAGTTCGATAGTCCGAAAGATATGGCGACACAGAGCAAGTTAGCGCAGCTTTACGGCAGCAGAGATGCTGCTGCAAGGTTGAGGCTGAACGCGGCAAAGAAAATGTCCATTGCGGTTTTGGGAGTGTTGCTAATTACACTTTTGGCAGGTGCTTATGACATTACACACAAAAATGACATTGAGGTAATCCCAGACGAGGTCAATGTTAACGGAAATGTGTTGGAAAGACCTGAATTTGGCGAAGGCTCAAAAGAAACCAGATTGGAAGCGACTTACAAGATAGGCGAAATTGAAGAAACCTACTCTTACGATATAAAGGTTGGTCAACAGATTCCGAGTGACGAAGAATGCGTGAAGTGGGTTAGCGAAAATTTAGAGTCATCATTGCTGAACGGTAACGAGTCTTTGGATAAGGTAACCAAGGATTTAAAACCGGCAAAAACTTCGACTAAAACCGGAGCGGTAATCTCTTGGGAAACCAGCGATGCATCCGTTGTCGATGATGAAGGCAAGATAACCAGAAAAGAAAACGGCAAAGGCTCCGGAAAGGCTACTTTGACAGCAACTGTCAAGAAAGGTGAAGCTGTCGCAACAAAGGCATTTAAAGTTGTTGTGCTGGAAGCGGAACCTTTGAGTGAAGTTCAACAATTGGCACAGGCAAAGGAAAATGTAAATTATTCCCTAGAACAAGCCGCAGCAATCGATAGAGCAGGTGAGACGACGCTCCTAACTAAATACAAAGATGTAGAGGTAACATGGGAAAAGCCTGAACCTGCAAAAAATCATAAAAGCATAACGCTCTTTATAGTTGGATTGATATTTTTGGCATTGCTGATTTATCTGTCGGACAGAAATATAGACGGCGAAATAAAGAAAAGAAAGCAGATGATTTTAATCGATTATCCGAGCTTTTTGAATAAACTGAGCATATTGATTATGTCAGGAATGAACTTGCCGAAGTCGTTTGAAAAAATCGCGCACGATTATCAAACCGAGCGCGAGAGAGGGACAAAGCAAAGACCTTTGTACGAAGAAATTGTCAGGATGGTTGAAGGCATGAACGGCGGTGCTGTGTTTACCGATGCATTGAACGATTTTGCGTCGCGTTGCAAGACTCGTGAAATATTAAAATTAGCGTCAATTCTTGATACCAGCCAAAAACGCGGCGGAGGAGATTTGGTCAGCACACTCAAAACTCAATCCGTAGAGGCATGGGAATCAAGAAAAAGTGTTGCTAAGCGCAAGGGCGAGGAAGCCAGCACAAAGCTTTTGTTCCCGCTGCTATTGATGCTTGGAGCAGTACTGATTATAGTAATGGTTCCGGCGTTTATGTCGATTACAGGTTCTATGTAGATATACTAAATATATTTTCAAAATAAAAGTAAAAGGAGAACGGAAAATGAAAAATTTTATCAAGAACTTTCTCAAAGAAGAAGAAGGTATGGGAACAGTTGAGATTGTAATCATTATCGGTGTATTGATTGCAATTGCGCTTATTTTCAGTAAGAGCATAAAGGGTGTTGTTACCAACATGCTGGAAACTGTAACTAAAGGCGGCAACGATGCAGTGGAAAGTGCAGTCAGCGATGGTGTATAAAAGGGGAATGTAACATGTTTGTAGAAAAAGCAAAAAAATTTATTAAGGAAGAAGACGGGATGGGCACCGTTGAAATTGTAATTATTATCGGCGTGCTGATTGCAATTGCGCTGATTTTTAGCAAACAGATTAAAAATCTTGTTGGAAACATGACTTCGACAATGGATCGCGCAGGTGATAATGCAGCAAGTGAAGCAATCGATCCGGATGCATAATGTGCTGCTGGCTACAGCTTTCGTGCTGTCACTAGTACTTGAATCTTGGGCGATATATTTGCTATCGGCAGTAGTGATTTTTCTGTCGATTTTTGGTACCGAAGAAGAAAGCAAAGCTAAGTGCCTCTCAAAATCGCGAATATATGTGGTAGCTTTTTCGCTGACTACGTTACCGTCAATTCTGTTTTGCTACGATGTAGAGCGAGCCATTGCCGGAATTGCAGTGGTTTTGGGTGCATATCTACTGTCACTTTGCATAGCAAAGCTTAAAGGTGATTTCGTGGATATGTTTTGCGACATTGCCTTTGTAATTGTCGTTTTTGGCATTGTTTGCAGCATATTCGAACGCGGTGCAGAAACAGTGATTACCATGGGTAGGTTATCTCCTGTTATCAGATACCCAAATGCCTTTGGCATTTTTGTACTGACCGCGTGGATATTATCCCAAAATGATTCCACCCATAAACGCTTTGTTTCTAGGCAGATAGCTTTTGGAGCGGCAATAGTTTTGTCGTTTTCCAGAGGCACCTGGTTGATAGGGTGTCTGGCGGTGACTGCGGTAATTCTGTTAAGCGACGCGAATCGCGTTAAACGAATAGCATGTACTGCAATAGGTGTGATTGTTGGAGTGGTAGCTTCAATACTGCCAGCTTATGATAATCTTTTTGCCAGAGCGCAAAGCATAGGTGTGGACGTGAGCGAATGGCAGGAAAGGCTGTTTTACTACCACGATGCCGTCTTATTCTTAAAGGATCATCCATTTGGGGTGGGGGCGGGTAATGCTTTTCTTTTTCAAGGCGAATACCAAACCGCACTCTACTATGATGTTCCGCTTTTGCACAATGGATTGCTGCAATATGCCGTAGATTTTGGGATAATACCGGCGTTGCTGTTTTTAAGCATATTCATTAGATATTTGCTGCAAATTGCTGTTGGTAGAAAGATTACATATGCAAACATTGCGTGCATATGTCTTTTTCTGCATGGCCTAATAGACTTTGATTGGCAATATCCTGGGATATTGGCACTTTTGTATTTTCTTTATTATGAAAATGATGAAGTGGCAAGAGTATCAATACCGGAGTTTAAACCAAAAGTCAAGCTTTGGGCGAAGAGATGCTTTACTCTGTGTGGTTGCTTGATGGCATGTGTATCCCTTTACACCGGCATTGCTTATGCTATGAATAATATGAATCATCCTGAAATTACGCTGAAAATGCTTCCCGATAGCATTGAAGCTGTAAAAGCAATAGATGGTGATGCTTTTGATGATGCATATGTTTCTATGATCGAAGACGCAGCAACTAGGGTGTCATATGAGGATGAGGTCCTTATTTATAAACTTGAGTCCTGCTATCAGGCACGTGGGGACAATGGCAAAGCATATGAGATGGCGGAGCGAATGGTGAAAAAAAGGCCACTTTTTGTTAACTGCTATGTGACCTATGCAAGATTAGGATTGCCATATGCTGAGGAATTAGTGGAGAAGGGGAAAGAGTCAGAAGCTGCAAATGTACTCAGTGGGGTTTTAGATATAAGAAATCAAATAGAGTATCAAAAGACTAGGCTTTCGCCAAAGGCGAATAGGTTGAAACATAAACCGGAACTGTACATGAATGAAGAACTAATAGTATATGAGACAGAAGCTAAGGGATTGCTTGAATCCATCAAAACTGAATAAAGGTAGCTTTACAGTAGAATTAACTATAGTGCTGACAGTAGTGCTGTTTATCCTGTTCTCTTTTGTCTTCGGGATTATGGTTCTTTATCAGCAGGTGTTTTTGCAAAAGGCTGTTAATACGGCGATTCTAAATGTTGCGGACAAGCCGGGTTTTTCGGGAAACACCGGCGATTACACGGTACAGATTGAAACAGAGTTTAATAAAGAAATGGACAAATCCATATTCGGCCACGATGCGGAACCGGATGTGGTTTTTACACCTGCTACGCGCGATAGGCTAATCAAAGCTGATGATGTGTATTGTGTCACAGCCACGCAGAAAATAAGCTTACCTCTCAATTTTATGAAAGATTTTTTATCCGATACAGGATATATAAAAATAAAGGCCACATCATATTTCATAACAGATAATACGATAGATAATATTAGGAATGTGGACCTTTTGATTGAAATAGTGGATAGACTCAAAGATAAATTCTAAGGTGCATTAAAGGGTTGACGATGTCAAAGCATAGCGAAGATTTAGGCAGAAGACAAGTGAATAAAGGTGACAACAAAGGCTCCATCACGGTGTTTCTGACTGTGATTCTTTTGAGTGTTATCCTTTTTACAGGTTCCATGGTGGATGTATCTAGAATGATGGTCGCTGATAATAAAGTAGATTCAGCTATCAGAGCGGCTACAAAGTCATTAATGGCGGACTATGACAAGAACCTGATTGGCGCATATGGTCTATTTGGAAACAATATCGGGGAAAATCAAGAAGACTTTAAGAAGTATATGAAAGAAAACCTCGAAATGAGTTCTACGGGTTTCATAAAATACGAGCTGGTGGAAGATTCCGTAGCTGTCAGCAACGGAGGGCTGGGGTTGGATAATCTGGATGTTTTTCAACAGCAGATTGATGACTATATGAAGGTAAAAACACCAATCAATATTGCTGAGAGCGTTGTAACACGTTTCTTAAAATTGATGCAAGGGCTAAAATCGGCAGATAATATGCTAAAGGAAGACAATTTTAAAGTAGACGAGGAAGTCTTTAATGGTGATTATGATGACGGTGATAGCATAAAGGATATGAAGAAGACCGATGAAAACCTTCAGAATGGCATCGATCAGATAAATAAGGATAAGGAAAGAGCAAATGCAGTCGCTGCTTCGACGGGAGGAATTCTTGCGGAGGTTACAGGAGAGAGTGTGGCCGGTGCTCAAAAGGATGATTCAGACAAAGTTTTGAAAATTTTGTCTGAGATGAAAGAAATTAATGGAGAAATAATAAATCTTCAAGAAAAAATCAATGAAGAAAGCCAGAAAGAAGAGCCTGATGGCGATCTGATAGACGAATGGGAAGAACAAAAGGAACGGTGTAAGGAAAGGTACAAAGAAAAAGCCAAGGAAGGAGAAGCATACTATGATGACGACAGCAAAAAGGCAGAAGAGGCCAATAACGAGAGAGAATATAATAAACTAAGCGATCAGTTTAAAGCACAGAGAGAAATATCAGATGCATTTAAGGCATATCTTGCAAACAATCCCAGCGGGGAGAGAAGAGAAAAAGAGAATAAACCGGACGGAAGAAAGGACGCGTTAAAATGGCTTTCAGAGTTAGGTAAAGCTCTTGGCAATCACATGAATAATATCGAGTATGCAAAGGATCGTTTTACATATGCAACAATCGAGAACGGGAGAAAGCTGTCGGAACAGAATTTCAAAAACAGTGAAATAGAGTATATCATAATAGGCAGTACAAATGCATATGACAACATAGTTGCGGTTGGAGCTGAGATTTTAGCAATATGTTACGCGTGCCATGTTGTAGATTGTCTCATGGCAGGAATGCCTATAAGCCCACTCCTTTTTATTACGGCCGGAGTTTTCAGTGCTGCAGATATGGTAAGCATTTATAAGGGAGAGAGCGTCTTTCTGCTTCCTATGAGATTTCCTTCAGTGCTTGAAAATGAAAACCTTAAAAAAGCCGTGTCGCTGTCATATTTAGATTTCCTTGACATTATAATGCGAATTGACTATTTAATTATTGGACCTGACAACTTCCTAAGACGTATGCAGAATTTAATCGGATTTAATTGCTTGCATGCGGATAATCCGGAGGCAAGGCTTTCAGATATGAAAACCGAGGTTCAAACAGTTGCATCAGTAGATATGAATCTGATATTTTTACCGATGTTGCCGCTGGAGTCACTCGGTATAAACGGTTTCAGAGACTCAAAATATAGGATTACCAAAACATATGAGTTCAGTTATCAATACATCGAATAGTAAAAGTAAAAAGAGCAAAGGCGCGATGACTTTGGAGGCAACAATTGTTTTGCCTATTTTTCTGATGCTCTTTTTGTTCATGATGTATATGGTAAATGTATGTAACGCGTACTTGGCACTTAACAATGCAGTGGATCAATGTACGAAGCATTTGGGAAATGTTGCATATATTACAAATAAACTTGATGAAAATGCACCGGATACTATGGAGGATTGCATCACAGAGAATTTCAGTGATGTTATGGTAGGAGATATTACATTAAAAGAATATCTTACAAAAACCCTTAAAAACATTGCATTCTATGCAGCAGCAGGTGTGGAAAGGGCAATAGTGGAAAGCAGTACTTTGGATAAAATCAAAGTTATGGCCCAAAATAGTAAAATAATAGATACTGATAATTTGGAAATAACATTGTTCAAAATGCCTAACCAAGCTCTAGATGGCAAAAATGCATCCAAATATGCAGGAGAATTTGCCGATGATGATATAGTGTTGCAGGCAACATATACTATGCATATGAATCTGATGGTTCAGCAATACGATTTTGAGATAGTGTCCACATGTGTTGAAAAGGCATGGATTAACGGCTCGTTTAACGAACATATCTAAAAATAAACCGATGGAACAGGAAAAGAAATTCACAAATCTTAATATGGGCATCGGTGTCGCATTATTTGTAATTATTGCGATTGCCGGCTATATGCTATTGGGATTCACTATAGAATACTTAATCTATTTGTGTGCTTTGTCGCCTATGATTGTGATGGCGATTCAAGATATAAAAGAACACTATTTTTCGAACGAATTTGTTTGGTTGATGCTGGCATTCGGAATCATATTGATTCCGACAAATCCGTTTGTGTCGCTTTTGAATGTGCTGCTCGGCGTGGCACTTTTGGGAGGTGGCATGGCGGGCCTGTCTGTAATTACAAAAGGACAGATAGGAATGGGCGATGCCAAACTTTTTGCTATATTGGCGCTTTATTTCGGGGCAAAGAGTGCATTTATGATTTTGATGTACAGTCTGATTTTGAGTGCTATTGTCAGCTTGGTGTTGATTACAGTCAAAAGGGCGGGCAGGAAAACAGAGATACCTTTTGTCCCTTTCATTGCCTTAGGTGTGATTGTGGAATTATTTATGAAATTCTAAAGTATGGAGGAAGGATATGTCGGGAAAGAATAGTTACATATCAAATGCAAGAATTGAAGAGAACCTCAACGGCAAATACTTTGTCGTTAAACTTGAGGATGAAACAAAGGCAGTGGCGTACCAGATGGAGATGTTGTCACAGAATGCTGTACCGGGAATGGCAAAGCTCAGCACTCGAGTAAACAACGGGGAAACTGAACTGTGGTACGATATTTCAAGCTGCAAAGGGATTGCAGAGGTAGCTGACGGTAAGATTACAAAAGACCAATTCGTAAATCTGTTCGGCGGCATAACCGAGGCTGTTCAGGCAAGTGATAGGCTTTTTTTGGACCAATTCCGTTTTGTGTTGGACCGAGAAGTTCTCTTTGTCGACAAGGATATGAAGCCACATCTGATTTATTTACCTTTGGAAGATGTTGAGTCAGATCTTACTTCCGATTTGCGCGCACTTTTTGGCAGTGCAAGTCAAAATGTTGAGGTTGCACCAGGAGTCGGTGATATGCTTCAGGTCCTTTCCAGAGAGATCAACGATGATTCCTTTAATGTAAAGGCATTTGCGGAAAAACTGGGGACATATACCCCGAAAAAAGCACCGACAAAGGTTCCATCCGGCGCTCCGGTAAGCACGAGCACTCCTGCAAAGCCCGTAATCGACCGTATGGCGGTACCTATTCAAGCCCCAAATAAGCCGGCAGAGCCGCAGAAGATTCCGGAAATAAAGACTTCGGAATCCTCGCTTAATGCAATGCTTGGCAGAACTGATGGTGGCGTAAAGGCAAGCAAGCCGAAAAAGGAAAAGAAAGAAAGGCAGGCAAAGAATAGCGGCGGCTCGGGCAATAAGGCTGTTCTGCTCACAGTTTTGGTGCAAGTCGTGGTAATTGCGGCTCTGGCGGGCCTATATGTCTCCGGTCTGTTGGAGAGCCTTGAACTTACACAAAAGCTCGGCTTGTTGCTGTTGATTGTGGCGGTTGACGGTTATGCGGTATTCAAGATAAAGCAAATGCCTGTTCCAGAAGGCAAACCTGTCGTGAAGGAAAAGGCACCGAAGAAAGGGAACCAGCCTAAAAAAGCAGCCGCTACACCTGCAAAACAGGCATCGGCAAGACCAACACCTGCACCTAGTAGCGAAGCAACTGAGTTTTTAAACGAAGAAACTGCATTTATGAGTGAAGAAGCAGCACTGCTTCGTGGGCGAACTCAGGGATTTGAAGGTGATTTCTTTATTAGTGCTTCTCCGTTTGTCGTTGGAAAGAGCAAGGAGGGTACAAACATTTCTGTACCGAACAAACATGTCAGCAGACATCATCTGCAGATTGTGAATAATGCGGGTCAATTTTTGATTTCAGATTTAGGTTCCACTAATGGGACATTTTTGAACGGAAGCCGAATAGAAGCAAATCTGCAGTACCCTTTGAACTCCGGTGATTTAATCAAAATCGGACAGTGTGAGTACGAGTTTATAATTCTGTAAAGTTATGAAAAAAATATTAAAGAATTATGCTGTCGCGATAGTAATAGGACTTCTTTGCTTCTGTGTATTGCTTGCAACGGGCTTTGCGAGCAAGGTTTTTGCGTACAAACCGGAAGACAGAATCTTGTTGGCTTTGGACAGAACAATTGAAAATACACGAGGGATAGACGCGACATACAAGATAAAGAGCAGTAAAGATAACCAAGGCGATAGCGAAAGTGAAACCATGCTTTGGATCGTGCTGAACAGCGTTTCCACAGAGGGAAAACTGCGATTCAATTCGGGGCAAAATGTGATAGCGGTAGACGGTGAATTTGCCCTGTCGTTGGATGAATCAAGGCCTTACAGTCTTTATGCGGATTTTTCTGAGGAGAATCGGGAGAAACTGCAAGAAAGCTTTGAAAAACTCGATATTGAGAAAATCCGCAAAGTTCTATCAACGGCAGAGAAAAGCCGTGAAAAAAAGAGGATAGCGGTAGGGCAATTGTTGCTACCCGAATTCGTGGATGCGTATTCGGTGGTAGTCAGCAAAGAAAATATTGAGACGATTTTCGGGGAGATAACTTACATAGATGAAGTGGCCGAAGCCTTGGATGTGGGCGAGGTCGCTTTGAAATTCTATGTTGACAAGAATAACTTCTGCAGAGGCATATGTTTAGAAATAAACAAGGACGATGTCAATATCTCGGCGGAAGTCTTGGCAGAGAGACTATATACGAACTCTGCACCGGAGGAGATTGATCTGACGGATAGTAGGAGTATAGCGGAGATTACTTTGTTGGATTTTCTGGATGGATTCCGGTAGAAGGATAAGAACATATTATATAAAGGGTTATATAGAAAAGAGAGGATAAAAAATGCGTTTCATAGGAGTTTTGAAGAGGACAATTGTCACAGTTCTAACAGTAGCACTGGTAATCACAATGATGCCGATAACATTAGTTTCATCTGCAGGAACGGATGTAAATTTTGAGGATTTATCGGTTAGAGAAATCTATGATAATGGGCATGGAGGAATACTCATTGATACAGAAGGCAATGCTTATGCGTGGGGAGGTAATGCAGCAGCTCCACTTTATGATAGAAGAACGTTATTTGGGTCTGTAATATTTAGCTCTACAGGTGATGACGCATCTCCTGTAAAAGCGTACAGGGAAGGTCAATACGCTTCAGAATTAAAACAGCTAAGGTATTTTGATCATGATGTTAAGATGATTCAATTTCATGCATCTAGCAATGTCGTAGCATTACACAATGATGGAACAGTTAGTATTTGGGCGCATAACGACCCGATTTTTCCGGCTATGGGTGATAATGATGAAACCATGGAAGAAATGAAAAAACCGTGGGTGTTGCAGAATCCATCAAGCTTAGAAGGGTACGGGCGAATTAAATATATTAATTTGGATTGCAACACATTGTTTTTTGTAAACGAAGAGAATGAATTGTATAAGAAAGAATATGTCCATTATCGTGATGAAACCCCAGTGAAATTAAAAGACGGTGTTAAAAAGTATATCAGTATTGATATTTCATATGATAATGATGAAAACGCTTATACATTATGTACGGATGGGCATCTAGAATGTGCCGGAAAAACCATTTTTACAGGTGTAAAAGATTTTCAACTTAGTACAACAAACAAATACTCGCAACAGTTTGTATTTGTAACAACCGAAGCTGATGAACTTTATTGTATAAAGCTTAGTACAGAAAAACCACATGCGATTGAATCTGCAACAAAAGTTTGTGACGGTGTAAAGGCTTTGTACTCCGATGACAATAATTCCCAACGGTGTTATCTGCTAAAAAATGATGGATTCCTTTATTATGCATATGAAGACAAAATAGAAAAAGTTGCGATTGCTGAGAAATGCGCATTTGCGGATAGTGCTCAAAACAATGATTATGTAATTACGCAAAGTGGAAATATATATTTTAAGGGGTTCCCAAAATATGAAGAAGTTCCTTTTGACATGGCGGTATTTGGAAATGATGATGTATATCAAGTGACGAATTGGACAAAAGTTAAAGGAGCAGCACCGGTCAAATTACTTGAAACAACTGACCCAGCACAGGATTTGACACTGTCTTTAACCTATCTCGACAGCGTAAAGGACGCATCCACCGCGGGAACAGCAGTTAAGAATGCAACATCCTCAATGACAAGCGAGCAGAAAGAATCACCGCTTGGTGTGGACAAAGCTACAGTCTATGCCGAAGAGGCTGTTGCAAGAGCAGCGACTACAGAAGTAACAGGTGATGACATAGTAATAGATCAGGCGCTGGTTAGCGACCTTAATACAAAGTCATCCGAGGCAGTAAATACAGTTGAAAACAGCTTAAGCAACGTTGGAATCAATCTCGATAGAGAAATCAACGAGGCAGTAATCGTAAATACAGCAGGCGAAGGCAAAAGG
>JAEEGL010978492.1_pt1 | contig 16874 bp, 15 predicted proteins | sample 9134231 | NCBI WGS metagenome assembly JAEEGL01 (sample SAMN16246548, study PRJNA631951) | gut metagenome | biome: gut microbiome; feature: rumen; material: fiber-attached | host: Bos | place: Iran: Karaj | collected 2018-10
ACAGACTTGCGATAACTACGTCGACCAGATGAATAATCAGAAAAGCGTAAACCAATATACAGCATACACTAATTGTGTAGGCTGTTTTTTCAATAAAAGCCAGTTTGTTATACTTTTATATTAAGATATGTCATTAGTTACAAAAGATGAATTATAAACTCGGCATATTGCACAAACTTATAAATAATAAAAAAACCAGTATAAATCAGCGCGTAGTTTTTCAGTTTTTCTTCGTGTAATATATGAAAGCAAAAATAATGGCTTTCGGAAAGGAGATTGTCAATGGACAACGGTGCAAGTAGCTATTCAAACCCGCAAAAGGCTATTCGTGACCATGTTGACGATGAAGACAAAGGTATGAACGAAATGTTCACTCCTGGTGGAAAGCAGAATTTGCTCATCATTAATGAGTCAGGCTTTTACAGCCTTGTAATTTCAAGCAAGCTTCCGGCAGCCAAAAGATTCAAACGCTGGGTAACATCAGCTTGACTATGTTATGCCGTGGAATCTGGCGTTACCTGCATATTGCAGGCAGGTGTACAGTGAGATACATAAAAAACAAGTTCCTTCATGAAATAAAGAAAGGCAGCTCAGAGAAATATCGAACTTTATCGCTTTTTTATTGTTATTTCAAAAACAATATGTTATAATAATCTCAGCAGCTGGTACTTTACTGTCATTGAAATCCTGTAATGATATAAAATCACCCTAATTACATTCAGATAATGATATTATTGAAAAGTGACTAAACCGTCACCTTTTAGTCACTGTAATGAAAGAATGAGAGGGTATAGTAAGTATCATAAAATATTACACATAATACGGGAGGACAATATGGAAATATTAAAATGTGAAAACGTATCAAAGGTATACGGAAAAGGCGAAACAGAGGTAACGGCACTTGATAAAGTCAGCTTTACGGTTGAAAAGGGCGAATTCGTATCTATAATAGGCCCTTCGGGAAGCGGTAAGTCTACGCTGCTTCACATACTGGGAGGAGTGGATAAACCCACAGAAGGCAAGGTCTATATAGATGGTACAGATATCCACAGCTTAAGTGAAGACAAACTTGCGATATTCAGAAGACGACAAATTGGTCTGGTGTATCAGTTCTATAATCTGATGCCTGTTCTTAACATAGACGAGAATATTGCACTTCCTCATATTCTGGACGGAAGACCTTTGGATAAGGAAAGACTGGATCAGGTGGTCGGACATCTGGGGTTGACGGACAGAAGAAAAAATCTTCCCAGTCAGTTGTCAGGCGGACAGCAGCAGAGAGTATCGATTGGACGCGCCCTTTACAGTCACCCTGCAATACTGCTTGCAGATGAACCCACAGGTAATCTTGACCGAAAAACAGGTGAAGAGATAATCGATCTGCTTAAAGAATCAAATAAAATGAACAAGCAGACACTTATCCTTATAACCCATGATGAGGCTCTGGCAATGCAGGCTGACCGTATCATAAGTATTGAGGACGGCCGCATCGGCAGGAATGAAAAAGTCAGAAATCTGGTCTGAGCCGGAACGAAAAAAGAGGGTGACAAAATGAACAATAAGAAGATAATATTTCAGGTTACAAAGACCTATATGAAGAAGAACAGAAAACGCACAATGGTCACTTTTCTCGGTATTTTTGTCATGGTCATTCTGATGACTGCGGTGTTCATCGGCAAGGATACCGTTATGGGGTATATGAAGAATGCGGTTATAGCAAATAAGGGAAGCTGGCATTATCAGGTATATGATATAGATAAGGAACAGGCAGAGCAGATTAAAGCGCGTGATTTTGTTGATAAATTTGAGATCTCAAAGCCTCTCGGATATACTGAGTTTCCCGAAAGCGGAAATCCCAAGGTCACACCATATCTTGAAATTAAGGAATATTCGAAAAATCTGTTTGTACTAATGAACATAAAGGTTAAAGAAGGACGTTATCCGAAAAATTCAGACGAGGTCATTATCAGTGAAACAGCACTGAATGAAGGTGCTGATATAAAGCTTGGAGATACTATCGAGACAGAATTTTTTGAAAGATACATTCACGCATTCACAGTTGAAGAACAGAATGAACTCATAGCAGAAGGCAAAGAAGCAAAAAGTATATTTTTGCCGCTTGGGTTTAATCTCAAGCCAGGGGATACATTAAAAGTCCCAGATCATTTTCCCTATAATGAAAACAATGCTCTCATTGAGATGATACACAAACCTACGGGGGTGAGCAAGACTCTGACCGTAGTCGGTATAATGGAAGAACCTTATTTCGGGTTTCCGGGACAGGGAGGATATATAGCACTGACCGGAACAGAAAACACCATAAGCGGTGATGAAATAGTCAATGCTGTGTTAACAACAGATCTCAGAACAGATGAAGACTGCTTCGAAGAAATAGCAAAGATCCTTGACAGTTCAAAAAACTCTGAAGAAAGAGAGGATGCTATTAGCCGTGGCAGCAAGTATACAACACAGGACGGAGAAGTGATATCGTTTGATAAAGGCAGTATCGTTTCAAATGATGCTCTTCTGGCATTCACTGCTGACGGGCAGAATGACAGTCTTAATTTTCTTGTGATGTTTTGTCAGGTCTTTTTTGTAGTACTAATCACGGCTGCATCACTGGTCCTTATATATAATGTATTCAGTATGTCCTATCAGGAAAGATGCAGATATCTCGGAATGCTGTCGTCTGTCGGTGCGACACGCAGACAGAAAAAATGGAGCGTATATTACGAGGTATTCTCACTGCTTGTCCCCTCACTTCCTTTTGGGATTGGTATCGGGATTCTTGTGGTAAAAGTGGGAATGAAACTGCTCTATCCATATTTTTCAAAGCTCTTTGGTTCGATGCTGTTAAGTATAGCAACGGGAAGAAACACGGAAGTCACCTACAGAATTGTGATTAATCCTGTAAACCTTCTGCTTGTTGTGATATTCTCCACGGCTGCTGTATGGATATCGGCATGGATACCTGCACACAAAATAAGCAGGATCGGGCCTGTTGAAAGTATAAGAGGAAACGAAAATTCAAAGAAACTGAAGAAAAAAGGCTATAAAAGCTATCTCGGACTTATGCTCAGAGGAAAAGCCGAAAAGCTTTTGGGAACAGCTTCCGTAGAAAGAAATCTCACATCTACAAAAGGCATAATAAGAAGTATCACTACATTTATCGCACTTACTCTGATAACGGCTTTTGCGTCAGGAAGCATTGGGGATATACTTGCAAGTATGGAGAATGAGGTGGATCTGAATCCCGGAAATGTATTTACAGACTGTTCATACATGCTTGAAAACACCGGATACCTTGATGAGGAGCGGTATCTGTCATGCAGGGAGAATATCATGACTTCAGATGAAGTCAGCAAATATGAGGAAATGGATGTCGCTTATTATTATGGCGGTATACCGATAGAGTATTATAATGAAGAGTATATCGGTACGGTAAAGCGGATACTGGGTATGTGGTTCCCGAACGCAACTCCGGAACAGATTCAGGATCGTTTTTTCGTGAGGGGAGGTTACAGAAATGTGTACGGTCACCCCAAGCAGGCTTTCATAACTCTAGATGATGAGGATTTTAATAAAATAGCAGAAAAGGCAGGTATCAGCCTTACAAAGTACGAAAGCTCCGAAACCGGCCCTATGCTGGTATATGATAAGCTTAAGATCACATCGCATGATTGCACTTTTTTCGATAATGACGCAAAGAAGCCCAAATATGCCGAATACTCTCTGAAGAGACCACTCTCTGTAAATGAAGGAGATACAATAGAGCTTGAGCTCAGGGAATACGATAAAGATAAGGAAGAAGAATATGATGTCACTGTTCCCGTAAACTTTGCAGGCTATATAGATGCCGATGATGTAAAAGAGTATTTCACTTTAAACAATAACACGACCTTCATTATCATTTCGGAGCAGACGCGGGATAATATCATACTTAAAGATCCTGCATTCGGAAAGCTAGATATGTGGAAGTGTATATTCTTCAACACAAATACAGAGTATTCTCTGCTGGTTGAAGAGCTTTCAGGGATCAACGATGAATTCGGGCGCAGTGCACTCAGGTCGAAGGATGTTTTTGATCTGAAAGACTTTTCGGAAGTGATAACAAAGATAGTAAATGTCGTAGCGGTATGTTTTACATTAATGATAGCACTTATATGTCTTCTTAACCTATATAATTCCGTTATGGGCAGACGTCTGGCAAGACATAAGGAACTTGCGGTGCTACATTCGATGGGTATGACAAGAAAACAGAAGAATAAAATGCTTATGACGGAGAACATAAGGCTTTTAACAAGGTCATTTATTTATTCAGCGTTGATCATATCTGGCTTTGTGACAGGTTTATATTTACTGATCAATCAGCACTATGGAAGAGTTGGTCTTACTCTCCCTGTATGGGTGATATTAATAACGCTGCTTGTAAGTATGACCGGGCTAATGGTATTTACTAGGATATGCTACGGACATGAAAATAGTATGCAGATAATTGATGAAATACGGAAGGAGAGTATATGAGAGTATTGATTGCCGAAGATGATCCTATAATAGTGGAAGGGCTTAAAATAGCTCTTTTACAGGAGGGCTATGAGGTCGAAGCATTCGGAGATATGAAAAGTGCCATAGAGGCAATACAAGATGAGGTACACTTTGATGTGTGCCTCCTTGACATAACTCTTCCCGATGGCGACGGCTATCAGATATGCAAGGCAATAAGGGAAAGATCTGATGTTCCGATAATATTTCTGACAGCCTGTGACGATGAACTGCATACCGTTCTTGCCTTTGAAAATGAAGCTGATGATTATATATCAAAGCCATTCAGGATAAGGGAACTTTTAGCCAGAATCAAGGCAGTAGTGCGTAGAAGCGGCGGAATCGCTTCTCATGCAGATAAAGCAGAAAAAAAGCAGGAAGAAGAGCAGAAACCGATAGAGATAGGCAGGAATATACTGGATATCAGGAGCGGAAGAATCATGCGAGATGGTGAAGAGATATTCCTTTCAGCTGCTGAATACAGACTTCTTCTTACATTTGTAAGAAACAGAGGACTGCTCCTAACAAGGCAGCAGATATTAAACAGTATGTGGGATAGTGCAGGGGATTTTGTTAATGACAATACTCTTTCGGTTTATGTAAAAAGACTTAGAAAAAAAATGGAACAGGAAGGCGATGAGCCCATAATACAGACCGTTCGTGGAATGGGCTATCGTATGGTTTGATTTAAATGAAACTCAGGATTGGAATTGCAGTCATTTCGGTTATACTGTGCATCTTGCTAAGAAATCCGTGGCATATGGCGGCAGTGCTGGCATCTGTACTTATTATCATATTTTTAGTAGATATAATCGAAAAAAGAAAAACGGAAAATCAGATTGATGATCTTATATCATATATTACTAAAGTTCAAGACTACTCTTCTCTGCCTGAAATGCAGAAGATATCGGAAGGCCGCATGGGAATCCTGCAAAGTGAGATATACAAGGTAATAACCATATTGCTTGAACAGTATTCGTCCGAACATGATCAGAAAAAGTATATGTCGGATATGATGTCTGATATTTCTCATCAGTTCAAGACACCACTTACAGCAATATCATTGATGAATGAGCTGTTAATGAATGAAACAGTCGGTGATGAGCAGAGACTTGAATATACAGGCAAGATTGATGCCCAGATCAACAAAATGACATGGCTTCTTAAAAGCCTCCTTACTCTTTCCCAACTGGAAGCAGGGGTTCTGGAGATGAAAGCAGAGAAGGCTGAATTAAATAAACTGATCAAAGATCTTTCAGAACCGCTTTTGATTATGGCGGAGGTTGCAGAGGTGGAATACATATGCAGTATCCCTGACAGGATTGTTCTAAGATTGGATATACACTGGTTTAAAGAGGCACTTTCAAACATCATCAAAAACTGCATCGAGCATACGAATAAAGGGGGCTTTGTCAGGATATCTGCCAGCCAGAATAATCTGCACACTTCCATAGTTATAGAGGATAACGGAAAAGGTATCGAAAAAGAGCATCTTCCTCACATATTTGAAAGATTCTATAAGGCAGGCAATTCATCACACGACAGCGTGGGAATAGGTCTTGCAATGGCAAGACAGATAATCCGTGCCCACGATGGGAAAATCGAGGTTGAGAGTGAAATCGGTAAAGGAACAAAATTCACGATCAGCCTGTATTAGAATACGATGAGATTCTGAATATATTTGAATAAATTATAACTGTAATATTTTGATAAATATGTTATTTATAGAGTAAGCGCCAACCTATATAGACAAAAGATAGTAAAAACAGCCAATATCACAAATGATATTGGCTGTTAATATTATTAAAGAATGGAATAGTTAGCGCTCACTTATATTCATAAAAATAGTCACAGGTTCTTTGTTTCCTGTGACTATTTTGCTTTTCCTTAATTTGGTAATAGCTTGATGGACTATTTTTGCTAACTGCTCAATAATTGCTATTAATTTAATGTTTATCATTTATTTGCTTATTAGTCTTGTATTTTTTTAGATATTAGTTTATAATCAATATATAGTTTTACTTCTTATTGTAGAAATTATTTGTGCAATGTTATCTGGTTTAATTAATGCGTAAAGCCGCAAATGAAAGTAAATGTAAGGGAGGAGATGGAATATAGCTAATTAATTTTTTTTCTGCATTGAACTATCATGAGACAATGCTACTATAATAAATACTCGTAGTAAGAATAAGTAAGCAAAAAGAAACAGCCGCTTGAAGCGGCTGCTCGTGATAGTAATGCAATGTCAGACCTTCAGTGCCCACTTTAGTGGGTTAGCCTGTATTCGCCCCTTTTAGGGGCTGTGCAAACCACTACTTCAGTGGTGGTTTTGATTTATGTGGGGGGGACTGTGTCAGAAGCTGCCGTTTCAGAATCGATTGCCCGGGGCATATCTTCGAACGTCATCCGATGCCGTTCAGAGGTTGGTTCCGGCTGTATCTGATTAGTTGAAATCAACACAGGAACTGTGCACATCGCACAGATTTCCGTCCTGTCTGATTGTGCGATTGCCAATTGTTAACGAATATTAAATAAAATGTATTGACATATCTTGAACCGAATGGTATAATTAGTACAATTCAGCATAAAAAGATGTTGAACAGGCTAACAAAAATAAAATTTATGAGGTGAATTTATGAAAAGGTTCGTTAAAAAGCTTTCCGCAATTACAATGGCACTCACACTCGTCAGCACAGGAAATGTTTTTGCATTGGACTCAGCAAAAGACAAAACCAACACTTTGATTGCTTCTGCAGCATCGATCAACCAGAATCCGGGTTATTCGCCACATCATTGCGGGGAACACATGGTTTATGAGTTGTATCCGCTCGGCTGTGACAGGTATTGGGTATGCTATAAAAGAAAATGCTCCGTTTGCGGACAGGTTTACGGATATAAGTCGGTTAGTGTATTGGGCGACGTGATATACAACTGATACAGTGAGATACAGTAAACATTACACAGGTGCATATAGTTTCATACAGTAACTTACAGTTTCATACTTTTAGCGTTACATACAAAAAATGAGTCGAGGAATTTCCTACCTCGACTCATTTTTTTAACTTTGGGCTAGGTTTGGTTGGCGATTACGGCATTTTTGTTTTAAACAGAGAAATGTAATTGATTTGATATCCCAACATAGTAAATGAATAATACAGTATATTAGGAGTGGGAATAACGGAATGATTTTGTGCATATAAAGTTAGCATAAAATAACACAATATGTAGTGTTTAAACGCTGAAAACTACTATTAAAACACAATATATAGTGGTTTGTGATGAGATTTTAGACCGATACCTCTTTCGAACAGGATTCGAGTTTTAATATGCTTTTACATTGACTTTAAGACCGCTTTATGATACAATAAAAAAGGTATTTATATATTATGTCGCAAAAGTCTTAGGTCAATACGAAAATATTATTAACCCACACGGAAAAATAAATAATTTAGAAATTTAATTATTTGTTCAGACAGTTTGTAAGTTGAATTTTATAATTTTATCCTCTTGCGACAGCAGTTCATTATGAATATTATCAATATATGAAATGACTTCTATACATACTGTTTGTAATAAATAGAAAAGAACGTATATATTGTAAATGCAATGGAATGAATGAAGTCAATGTTTGATATAAAAGGAAGAATTAAGAATAATATTCGAAATCACAGTTTCTGCAAATCCGAATTAGCCAAAATCAATTTGGAACAACGTGGTTACAGATAATTATAAAGGAGATTGACAAGGTGGATTCAATGTATGATGTTTTAATATTGTACGAGCATAAAAACCGTGAGATGGAGTCGATTATATTGTTGAAATATGAACTTATGCGAAGGGGGTATAAGGTTAAGATTTCAAGTGTTTATAAATTTAAAAAGTTTAGTGAATTAAATATAAATGCAAATGTAATTGTTAATTTCTGTTTGTACGGAGATGTTGAGCTGAACAGATATATATATGAATTCTATGGCAATAAGAATAAGATCCTCAATCTTCAGTGGGAACAGGTATATGCCAATGAAAGAACTTATGAAAAAAGAATACCATCAGGTAATGCAAAAAATGCGGTTCATATATGCTGGGGTAAAAAGCAGTACGATCTCCTTAGAGCGTGTGGATGCAAAAATGCGATGCTTACAGGTCCTGTGCACATGGATTTCTTGAAACCAGTTTTTCGCAACTGGTATCTTGACCGAGAGAAAATTTTTGCTAAATTTGGTATAGATTCTTCAAAGAAAACGCTTATTTTCATATCATCTTTTACAACATTCTATAAAACAGATGAACAAATGAAAGATATACAGCGATTTTTTTCTTATGATGTCTTCAAATTCAGAGAGCTTTCAATTAATTCAAGAGATAAAATACTTTCTTGGTTTGAGAGACTTGCAAAAGATAATAAGGATGTTAATATTATTTATCGTCCACACCCTGGTGAGATTGTTGATGATAAGCTTAAAAGGCTCTGCAGTGAAAACTCGAATATATACTGCATTTCGGAGTTTTCTGTCAAACAGTGGATATGTTCCTGTGACGTTTTACTAAATTGGCTCAGCACTGCTGGAGTTGAGGCGTTTTTTGCAGGAAAAACTGAGATTTTTTTGAGACCGTTTGAATTGGAAGAATCAATGGAATATGATATGTTTAATAGTGCCTGCAAAGTGTACGACTATGATACTTTTGTAAGGTATGTGAAAGACAGCAATTTGATTGATCAATATTACAAGGATCACCCAAGAGACGAAAAGATATTGCCATATTATTTGAATGATGATGGATATGCATATCTGCGTATTTGTGACATTATTGAAAAAATGATTAAGACTGAACAATATACCATTTCGTATGAAAAGAGTTATCGTGTTGGTCGCCTGAAAAAATATTTTAAAGAATATGTAAAAATAAGACTGTGCAAGGGTAAAGAAAAAGGAAGTATAATTTGCAATAAGATTATTAGTTTTAAACCAACAATAGAAACATGGTACAATGATCAGAAAAGAATATTGAATGCAGAGTATATATCACCGGAAGAAGAAAAGCTAATGCTTAGGAAATTGGATAGGATCCTAAAAAAACAAAAATAGTATGGTAAAAAGTATATTAAAGTTTTCTTTGTCCAATATGGTAAATATGGTTATAGGACTCTTTTCGGCAGTAATCTTGACAAGAGTTTTTGTGCCTGAGGTTTACGGAGTACTGAATATTTTTAATACTACCGTTGCAACAGGCCTGAGCATAATTTATCTCGGACTTGATTCGTGCTATATAAGGTTTTATAATGAGCCACCTGATAATACATCAAATAAACAACTTGGCACGAAACTATTGCTGATGTGCATTGCGGCTGACATCTTGGCTGGGAGCGTTATTACGTTTTTCTTTTATGATAAGTTTACAAATAAAATGTTTGGCTTTGCCAGCAGAATAATATGTGCACTTATTTTTATAAGTATTTTTTCACAGATAGTGCTGCGTTTCCTGAATATAAAATACAGAATGGAGTTCAACACAAAAAACTATAATATACAAGCAATATTAACCCAGATAATGTTGAAGCTTTTTGTAATAATCGCTGCGCTTATGAAATTAAAGATTGAAATGATAGTGCTATTCAATGTTGCAGGAGTTTTTATTCTCGCTGTTGTTTTTATTTTTATACAGTGCAGAAATTTCTTTTCTTTCAGGTCGCTGATGGCATTTGACGGCTATTCTAAGATTTTTAAATTTGCTGTGTTTTCAGCTCCGCTTGCAATATGTATAAACCTGAACAATTCAATCTCACAGCAGTTTATATCCAGAGGCCTCGGTATTTCCAGCGTGGGAATATACTCATCAGCAGGATATTTTGTAACTATCTTCAACGCTTTGCAGGGAGGATTTGCTACGTACTGGTCGGCATATATGTACTCGAATTACAAGGAAAAACAGGCTGAAATAAAAAAGGTCAACGAATTCCTGCTTTTGGCAATTATCATTGTTTTTTCTGGATTGATTCTTGGCAAGGATATTATCTATTTGCTTATAGGAAAACAGTATCATGAAAGCAAAACTTTTTTTTCACTTGTGCTTTGTTATCCGATGCTCATGCTTGCGGCTGAAACGACATCTTATGGTATAACATTGAAAAACAGGAACCACCTTAACTTATTAAGTTTTGTGATATCCGTGTTTGTTAACCTTGTATTGGCGTTCATACTCATTCCAGTACTTGGACTTAAGGGTGCTGCATTTGCTTCAATGATATCTTCAGTTGTTCTTTATCTGATGAGGACTGTATTCGGGCAGAAGCTTTATTCTTCAATATCCAATGTATGGATAACAGTTGTTGATGTGATTGCAGTTATTCTGCTTTCCGTAATACCTGCCGTGGTTAACGGTTTTATGGTTAATTTATACGTCATTATGATACTCATGGCTGTATTGTTTGTAAATAGAAAATATATTTCTTTGATATTTATGAAAATTAGAAACAGATATTCCTGAACTTAATAGAATGGAGCGATGATAATGTTAAGAAACAGTACTATTCTTATTACAGGAGGCACAGGTTCTTTTGGAAATACCTTTGTTCCGATGACTTTGGAGAAATATGATCCGAAGAAAATTATTATTTATTCCAGAGATGAGATGAAACAGTGGAATATGGCTAAGAAGTTTCAGGGAGAAAAAAGGGTGCGTTTTTTTATCGGCGATGTGAGAGATAAAAACAGACTTTATCGTGCACTTAACGGTGTTGATTATGTTGTTCATGCAGCAGCCACAAAGATCGTGCCTACAGCGGAATATAATCCCTTTGAATGTATTAAAACAAACGTGATTGGTGCTATGAATCTGATTGATGCCTGCATTGATCAGGGCGTTAATAGGGTTGTTGCACTTTCCACAGACAAAGCAAGCTCTCCTGTTAACCTTTATGGCGCTACAAAGCTATGCTCGGACAAGGTTTTTATTGCCGGAAACTCATACACTGGAAGAAATACGAAATTTGCCGTTGTCAGATATGGAAATGTTATGGGTTCACGCGGTTCTGTAATACCATTCTTTATGGAAACAGCCAAATCAGGGAAGCTCACAATTACTGACAAGCGCATGACGAGATTTATGATTTCACTCGAACAGGGAGTAGAGCTTGTTTGGCATGCTTTTGACGATATGGAAGGTGGAGAGATATATGTCAAGAAGATACCTTCTATGAATATATGTGATATTGCGTCTGCAGTTGATGAGAACTGTGAACAGGTCGAGATAGGTATACGTCCTGGCGAAAAACTCCATGAGCAGATGATAGGTGTAGAAGATGCGCATTATACCTATGAATATCCTGAGCATTTCAAAATATTGCCTCAGATCTGCGAATGGACATCTACGGATAATATGATAAAGGGCGGTATAAGGGTGCCGGAGGGGTTTAGCTATACTTCTGATAATAATAGTGAATGGATGTCAATTATGCAGCTCCGAGATTGGATAGAGAAAAACAAAGAAAAAATAGGCAGTATATGATATATCTTTCGGGAGGAATTTACAGTGGGACAATTAGCAATAAACGGAGGCAAGCCAGTAAGGGAAAAGAAAATTTATTATGGCAGACAGTGGATTGATGATGATGATATCGAGGCTGTAAAGAAAGTATTGACAAGTGATTATCTTACCTGTGGACCAAAGATTTCAGAGATGGAAAAGGTCTTTTGTGAATATACAGGTGCTAAGTATGCCGTTGCTGTATCAAACGGCACCGCTGCTCTGCATTGTGCCTGCATTGCAGCAGATTTAGGAGCAGGGGATGAGGTCATTACTACACCACTGACTTTTGCGGCAAGTGTCAATTGTGCGCTTTACTGCGGCGCTAAACCTGTTTTCGCAGATGTAGATCCTGAGACGTACAATATTGATTCGGATAGTATAAAAGCGCATATTACTGACAAAACGAAGGCTGTTGTTGCTGTGGATTTTACAGGTCAGTCAGTAAAAAACGATGAAATAAGAAAGCTCTGTGAGGAGTATTCCCTTACATTTATTGAGGATGCAGCTCATGCCATAGGGACGTCTTATAATGGTAAAATGATTGGTAGTCTTGCCGATATGACGACTTTTTCTTTTCATCCGGTAAAAACTGTAACTGGCGGAGAAGGTGGACTCATAACTACTAACGATGAAAAATTATATAAAAAGCTTTTGCTGGCAAGGACTCATGGTATAACGCACGACGAGGCAATTATGGAGGACCTGCCACACGAGGGGCCGTGGTGTTATGAGCAGATAATGCTTGGATATAATTATCGCCTGACAGATATACAGGCGGCGCTGATCTCCAGTCAGATGAAAAAGATAGATATGTTCAAGTCTCGTCGTCAGAGTATAGTAAAAAGGTATGATGAAGCTTTTTCAGAAATTGACGGTATAATAGTTCAGAAGGAAATACCTGAATCGGACACCTGCCGTCACCTATATATAATCAGACTTGACTTTGAAAAAATAAAATGTACAAGAAGGCAGTTCTTTGATGCAATGAGTGCAGAGAACATTCAGTGTCAGATACATTACGTTCCTGTTTATTTTTTCCCGTACTACAGAAAATTAGGTTATGTAAAGGGAATCTGTCCCAATGCTGAGGAAGTATACAAGAGCATAATGAGTATACCACTGTATCCGAAGATGACAGACAGTGACGTGAGTGATGTTATTGAGGCGGTAACAAAAATAGTTGAATATTACAGGAGATGAGATATGTCGTCAATTGCAATTATTACTGCCAGAGGCGGAAGCAAAAGAATACCCATGAAGAATATTAAGGAATTCTGCGGAAAGCCGATTATAGCATATAGTATTGAAGCGGCGTTGAGAAGCGGAGTATTCAATGAGGTTATGGTCTCGACTGACAGTGAGGAGATCGCAGTTATAGCAAGGCAATATGGCGCAGAAGTTCCATTTATCCGCAGTGAGGAAACGAGTAATGACTTTGCTACGACAGCGGATGTACTTGCTGAGGTTTTGGAGGAGTATAGAAAGCTTGGCATGGAGTTTGATACGATATGCTGTATATATCCTACAGCGCCATTTGTTACAGCAGAAAAGCTTGGTGATGCTATGAAAGCATATAAAAACTCTGACTGTGATTCTTTGATGACTGTTGTGAAATTTGGTTTTCCTCCGCAGAGAGCACTGATAATAGATAATGGAAGAGTGCGCTTTCAGTATCCTGATAATGCATTGAAGCGCAGTCAGGATCTTGAACCTATCTATCATGACTGCGGTCAGTTCTATATTTGCGATGTAGCTATGTTCAAGGCTAAACACAGCCTCGTCACCGACAGAACGATGCCCTTTATTGTTCCCGAGGAGGAGGTACAGGATATTGACAATATTTCTGATTGGCTTATTGCTGAGGCAAAATATAAGGTTCTTACAGAGCGTTAAGGAGAATATATATGTTCAGACTTTTTGATAAGATCGGAAATAACGGTATATATATCATAGCTGAGATGAGCGCTAATCACGGCGGCAGTCTTGAAAATGCACTTGAAATAGTAAGGCAGGCTGCAAGAGCAGGAACTGATTGTCTGAAGATTCAGACATATACCGCCGACAGCCTGACAATAGACTGCGACAGGGCTGATTTCATTATCAAGGGCGGACTTTGGGACGGCTACAAGCTTTATGATCTTTATACCGATGCTGGTACACCTTATGAGTGGCAGGCGAGGATAAAGGCTGAATGTGAGAACTGCGGCATTGATTTTTTGTCCACACCTTTTGACAATGAGGCTGTCGATTTTCTTCATGATATTGGATGTGAAGCCTTCAAGATCGCAAGCTTTGAGCTTGTTGATATCCCCCTTATCGAGTATGCTGCTTCAAAGGGAAAGCCAATGATAATATCATGCGGTATGGCAAGTGCTGACGAGATTCAGGATGCAGTTGATGCGTGCAGACGTGTGGATAACGATAAGATAGTTCTACTGAAATGCTGCAGTGAGTATCCTGCCAACTGGAAGGATATGCATATTGCAAATATCCCGGATATGAAGAATAGGTTTGGCGTAAATGTCGGGCTTTCTGATCATAGTGCCGGCAGCATTGCAGCTGTGGTTGCTGTGGCACAGGGAGCCTGTGTGATCGAGAAGCACATAAGGCTTGAAGGTGTTGAGAGCGCTGATAGTCAGTTCAGTATGACTATGGAAGAGTTTGCCGATATGGTAATGGCTGTTAAAAATGCGAAACAGATAGTCGGAGATGTTTATTATGGTCCGACTGAGGGCGAAAAGAACAGCCTTGTATTCAGACGCAGTCTTTATGCTGTTAAGGATATCAAAGCAGGAGAGCGATTCACAAGTGAGAATGTTCGCAGCATAAGACCGGCGTTTGGGTTGAAGCCAAAGAATATCGGTAATGTCATAGGCAAAATTGCTGTGACCGATATCGTGAAAGGTACTCCAATAGAAACGGAGCTTCTGAAATGAGTAAAACAGTAAGAGCACCTGAGTTATATACAGAAAGACTTGTTCTTAAAGAAATTACCGAATCAGATGCCACATATATAGTTAAATTGAGAGCAAACCCGAATGTATACAGGTATTTTGTTTCACCTCACAAAATAACTATGGAGGAGCATTTGAAATGGTATAGGGATAAATATATTTATGATGACAGCAGATTTGACTGGATTGCCTGTTCTGAAAAAAATGGACCAATAGGTTTATTTGGCATAAAAAGGGAGAGTGCAGATTCTGATATTGTTGAGGTTAGCTATATGCTTTCTCCGGAGCATTATAGAAAAGGCTATGCACGAGAAGCTGTTGAAAGGCTTATTAAATTCTGCAAAGACGAATGGAAATGCTGCAGAGTTATTGCTGAGATACATAAAGATAATTCTGCCTCTATCAGATTTATAGAACGTCTCTCTTTTGTATTGGAAGAATACGATGGAGATTTTGTGATATATGGTAAAGAGATATGATAATATTCAGGACTGACGGAAATCGTGAAATAGGCACAGGGCATATAATGCGCTGTCTGTCGATTGCCGATGCATTCAGAATTTTAGGTGAAGAGTCTGCTTTTGCTGTTGCAGATGCGTCAATGCAAAAGCTGATAGAAGAACGCGGTTTTAAAGTTTGCGTTTTTGATACTGATTTCAGGAAAATGGCAGAGGATATGATGTTTACAAAGGACCTGATAAAAGAATTCAATGCCAGAATGCTTATTGTTGATAGTTATTTTGTTACTGATGATTATCTTAGGTCATTTAAAGAAATAATAAAACTTGTTTATATTGATGATCTTGCGTTATTTGCATATCCGGCAGATGTACTTATAAACTATAATATTTATGCAAAGAGGTCTGTATATGAAAAGCTGTATTCTGAAAAAGTTGAGAGTCTTCCGGAACTTCTGATCGGTATTGGATATGCACCTTTGCGGAAAGAGTTTTGTAATCTGCCGAAAAAAGAGATAAGAGAAAAATGCACTGATGTACTTATTTCAACCGGAGGTGCAGATCCTGCTCATTTGGCACTGAGAATGATCAGTTACATCGCCGCTGAATGCTATGACGACGGATTAATATATCATGTGGTTATCGGAGCTATGAACCAAGATAAAGCAGAGATAAATAATATTGCTTCTAAATGTAAACGTATCGTGCTTCATCATAATGTCAGGGATATGAAGGAGCTTATATGTTCCTGTGATGTTGCGATGTCTGCTGCCGGAAGTACATTGTATGAGATCTGTGCCTGCGGAGTGCCGCTTATAACTTATGTAATAGCTGATAATCAAATTGATGGTGCAAAAACATTTGAAAGCAAAGGGCTTGCTATTAATTTGGGTGATATCAGAGCAATATCCAATATCTCTAAATATTTTGAAATAATCATGGAACTATGTTCTGATAGAAATAAGAGATTAATGCTAAGAGATAAAATGTTGAATTGGATTGATGGTACCGGTGCTGAAAGAATAGCCTTATATTTAACGGAGAATAAATCCTGAGCTGATAGATATATGAAATAATTGAAGTCAAAATAAAGGAATGGTTTTGAGTCTATCCTAAAATTTGTGTAAACCTCTGAAGTAGTGTATAATAGAAGAGACACTACTTTGGAGGTTTTAATTATGAGCAGAAAGAGAAGGAATGAAACAGAAGAGCAGCGAGCAAGAAGAGAGCTGATAAGCGATTTTCTTTCGGCGGTAAATATCCAGAGCATGGACGATATCCAGGAGCTGTTCAAGGAAGCACTTGCAGGATTTATGGAAGGCAGCCTTGAATCAGAGCTTGATTCTGAGCTGGGATATGAGCCATATGACGTTAAGAACAAGGAAACCGACAA
>JAEEGL017099555.1_pt1 | contig 16874 bp, 16 predicted proteins | sample 9134231 | NCBI WGS metagenome assembly JAEEGL01 (sample SAMN16246548, study PRJNA631951) | gut metagenome | biome: gut microbiome; feature: rumen; material: fiber-attached | host: Bos | place: Iran: Karaj | collected 2018-10
AGGCGGAAAGTGATGCTCTGGAGTGCCTTGTTCTCACGGTGGGGGACGCTGTGGAAGCGTCGGTGCCAATCTTTTATTGGTGATACGGGCAAGGTGCCCGAATCCCCGAGGTTTACGGGCAGGGTGCCCGTACTCCCGTGGGTTACAGGCTGGAAGCCTGTGCTCCGGATGGTGCCGACTAGGTACCAGCGGCGGCGGAAGAGTTTGATGCAATAGGGGGCTATCGTCCAGGAGGCATCGGTCGTAGAGCCGTAGCGGCGATAGGTGATGTTGATGAGTACGCCGCGTTGCATCGCTTCCACTATCTGTCGTAACATCTCTCCTTCGGTGGGGATGCTTTCAAGCAGGATACGGTCGTGTAGGTTTCGTGCTTCGCCAACAATATTGCTTACTGTCAGGGTGTTGAGCATCCATTGCTGGACGCTGTCGGTGTGGAGTACGTCGCTGCTGACGATATAGTAGCGGTTGTCGGCGTCGCAGCCAATGATGATGCCGAATATCTCTTCCACTTCGCTGCGGTGGCGGTTGAAGGTGGTGCGGCTCAGGGGGCGGCCTTCGCTGAGCTCGGTGCGCAGCCAGCGTTCATTCAGCTCGGCCAGTGTTATGCGCTTGCAGCGTTGGATGGTATCGACCAGCCAGACGTATTGTTTGAAGAGTATGGAGGCTTTCATTTGTCTTGGTATTCAATAGAGTCTTCGGCGGCGAGGGGGAGGGGTTCCTCTTCGGTGGTGAAGGGGTTGGGAGAGTGTTTGTAGCGGGCAAGCATGTTGTTGTTGAGCAGCAGCTCCACTTCGCGCATGGTGTGTTCTATCTGTTTGGGGGTCAGCTGGCATTCCCAAACGACGATAACCTGCCAGCCGTTCTCCTGCAGCAGTTGGTAGTTCCGCTGGTCGCGCTCCTGGTTGCGCCTGATTTTCGCCACCCAGAACGCGCGGTTCGACTGTGGAATCTTGCAGCACGCGGAGTTCTTGACTCCAATTTGTGCAGCTTCGGAGTTCTTTACGGTGTTGTTTTTTTCAATTTTCAATTTTGAATTTTCAATTTGTGCAGTTGAAAGCTGCACCCCGTGTCCGTGCCAGAAGCATCCGTTCACGAAGATAGCCGTGCGGTAAGGCCGCATGACGATGTCCGGTTTGCCGGGCACGCTCTTCACGTTCAGGCGGTAGCGATACCCGTGATGCCACAGCCAGCGGCGCACCTTCAGCTCGGGTTTCGTGTCCCGGCTGCGGATATGCGACATGCACTTGTGCCGCTGCTCAGCTGTCATCGTGTCGGTCATGGAATCAAGTGGTCTAATGTTGTGTAGCGGAAAGTATCAAGTATTGTCAAAGTAGTCATTCTATAGTAGTCTGACAGTGGTCTCAGATAAGTGAGGTCGAATGTGATACGCAGTTTGTCGTCAGTGTCGCCTTTAATCTTCCTGCCAGTATGGATGCCATCCACTCTGTACAAATCCTTGATGCCTTTTCCTTTGATAAAGGGAACGAAGAGGTCTATGCCGTCCAATGGGATAGTGGTTGGGAAAGTGTTGCCTGAATAGTATTGGGTTGCTGTACCGTTCAGGAGTGCGGACAATTGAGGGTTGTCCTCCTTCACGAGTCCGACCAGTACATGTTTCTTCACCTCGAGGGTAGTGCCTTTTTGAGGTATCACCTGTTCTACAATCTCGACGGCGTGTTTGTTCAGCAGGTCTTTGATAAAGTCAGATAGCATCTCATGTTGGTTGTCGCCGGGTCGCATGGGGAAAGCGCCGATGTTCACCTCATCGATGCTTTGACGAAAGCGTGAGGTGTCGTCCATGTGGCCGGGGAAGAGAATATAGCCGCCGATGACCTCTTTCTTTATAGTCTCGTCAGTGTGTTTACTGTTATAGTAGATAGCATCTCGGTAGCGGTGCATCTGGTTGATGGCATCGTCGGGTGGTACATCATTGCCACCATCTTTTTCCAACCGGTATTTGGCATCGAAGAGGTAGGTGAGTTTCATGCCCTTTTGCAGGTCGTCTTTGGTCAGCTGCAGCACGATGTCAGGCTTCTGCGGTACAGTCCTCGACTCCAGTTCGTCAATGCCTTTCACATCATCTTTGTCACTGTGTCTGGGGTTGTAAACCAGTTCCGCAAGTGTCACATCATCTTTCTTGAAGATGATTTTCGAGCGCTCGCCCTTGCCCAGTCTGTAGGTGAAGAGACCACTCATCTCCGTACGGCTGTGCTGCTCGGGTTCGGTACCGGTCAGCTCCTTGACCACCTTCGCCACTTGTATGAAGCACCATATCTCGTATAGGGTGGCAATGTCCTTGGTCTCCATGCGGTAGAGGCCGTCATTCAGGCTAAAGGACTTTTGCAGAATGTTGAAGATGCTGAATATTTTGGAGTAATTCACATCCTTTTGCAGGATGAGAGATTCCTGTTTGATGCCGTCAAAGGGGCCTACGGTACGGAAGAACGGGTGGCGCGACAGGAGGTTCATCTCGTCACGTATGCTGGCAATCCGGGTCCGATGGGTTTCGGCCAAATTAGAGTCCTGCGCCAAAACCCTTGCGGCAAGGGATGCATAGCGTTTCTGCACGGTCAATAAAGCATGCTTCAGGAAACGGTTCTCCGGGGTGTTGTAGGTGTTCTGTTGTTCCTCCACGCGGTATAGGCGGGTTTCCTCCATGCGGTGCTCGGCCACCTGTTGCTCCAACTGTGGGGTGAAACGAACTATCTGGTCGGCACGCTTGAAGGTCTCAATACCTTTCAGGCGGTGACGCGGACGGTCTATGATGTTGTGGATAGTGCGCAGAAACTGCTCCTGCTTCCCGGCAAAGATATTCCACCAGATGATGTCGTACGACTCGCCTTGTTCCTCCTTGATGCCGTGATAGGTGCGTTTCAGGTAGTCCAGCGAGAGCATGCGGTATTCCGCCTCGATGTCCTCGAGTATTTTCTTCCAGTCGCTGTGGTAGTCCAGTTTTGCCGAGACAACATCATAGGAGAAAACAAACCGTTTCTGCACCCCGTCAACCGTGTAGCGTATCGGCATATCGGCGCGTCCCACCTCGTTCCCGTAGTTGAGGAACCCTGCAAGCAACAGCTTGTCCTTTTTCCACGAGAAACACTCGTTGACATCTTTGCGCTGACTGTCGAAGCAGGCATCCGTAACCCCCTTTGCAAAGTCCACCCACACACTGTAATCGGTCTGCTCGAAAAACACTGCCGGTTGTCCTTTGTCTTCGGGCACTATGGGTTTCTCATCAAACATTGCACTCTCCACCCCTTCGCTCCAGCGGTAAGTGGAGGTCAACTTCTCCTTACCCAAGTTGGCAACACCCTTGTCCCACATGCTCTGAAACCGGGTACTCTCAACTGTGAGCGTGAAGTCCTCGTGTATGATGCGCAATAGGGTCATGAAGTTATATTGTGTTGAATTATCTCAAGAGCCATACCCATAGTTTATTCCCATTTTAATACAAAACAAAGAGACATTTTGTGTATCAATGTGTTGCATTTTTTATCATCCACTTCTTTTGTTTCATTATCAATTTTTCTGCCACAAAAGTGAACTTAAAGAATATCAAAATAGTATTTCCTGAATTTCCTTCCATTATCATGGCCAATATCACCATCTGAAGCCATTTTACGAACCATCTTTTTTAGTTCCTTAAAATCAACATCAGGTAATCTAGAAGCAATTTCATCCATCATACTCATAGGGTGACTTTTCAAATCCTCCAAAATCAATGCTTTTAGTCTATATGGCTCAATTGTTTTTAGTGTTGTTTTCTTGTTGACTTTTGAGTTGATGATTAATTGGGGATTAACTTTGTAGAATGTCCCTTTACCCCTTCCGTCTTTTACAACAATTTCATCTTTTAAAAGGGTGCCAATGTAGCTGCGTAAACGTTCTTCATCGGATAATTGCAGATACTCAGTTAAGTCTATGGAACGCATCTTCTCGGCTTTGGCGATTGCCCCAAATGCGATAAAGTTCTTCTGCGACAGCATGTAATTACGTTGAGTGTAATCCAACAAGGGTATTATATCAGTGTTCTGAATCTCAGAATACACTATTACTTTGGTTTCGTTGAACGAGGACTCTATTATTGGTGGCCTCTTGGAGTCCATAGAGGTGATTTCATATATTAGGTCATAGCCGGACCCTTCACCCTCCATCAATTTTAAATCGCTCATGATAGTGGTGAAATGAGGGTTTCTGCGGTGACGTTGATGCAGGATGTTGTCTTTGGTTATTCCCAATGGAAGGCCACCAGGACTCGATACCTCCATACGATCAGGATACACACATATCATGATGTCATTCGATATGGTGAAACAATGATGCGCAAAAGCATTCAGAAGAAGCTCACGAATAACTTTTGGGTGATAGTGCCTTATTTGTTTCCTGAAAAGACCGTCAGGTATTTCATAAGCATAGTTGAGTTCAATAGCTTCATCTTCAATGGAGAGCAATAACTCTTTAGGGTTCATGTTGTTGTCATGCCACTCTACTTTCCTCACCTTCTGTTCAAGATGGTTATATACCAAATACTGAACAGTTATCGGATAGGATATCCTGCTTCTTTGCCGACTTGTTCCCAACCAGAGAACACCCAAGTTTGTGGCCTTTTCTCCATCAATCAGATTATAGTGTTCGATGATTTCTTCATCAGTCATCTGCTTTACATGTGCTTTCACACGATCCGAATCACGAATGTCTTGTGCAAATCTCTTAATGTTGTCTTGTGGTATATCCTTGTAATTTATTGTTGTTGGAAGCACTTCCCACTGATAAGCACCTTTCTCGATGGAAAGCCGCTGTATTTCTTCGTTTCGGACGGGTTCGCACTTGTCTCCAATGCGTATGTATATCTTTGCATCGGATGTTGTTGCTATTGATTTAAGTGAAGGGGCAATGTATATCTCAAAATATTCTCCTCCGTTGGGGTGAACCATTATTTCCGATGCAGAAATGCCAACATTGAAGCACAACCCGCGAAGCCTGGTGAGGGTGTCGTTTATCTCTTTTAAGTCGATATGCTGTGTCGGCAATGGTTCTCTTGTCTTGTCCTCATACCCGACAAAAATCGTTCCCCCTTGGGCATTTGCCAATGCCACACAGGTGACAGACAAGTCACGGAATCCATTGTCACCTGTTCGTATCTTGCGGATGCTTTTGTATTCTATGGTTTGATTTTCACTCATCGTTAATGGCTTTTGATCAAGTCCAATAGCTGGTGAAGCTGGAGGATGTCAGTTTTCCCAGCATCTCCTCTATCTTGGCGGCGGAGATACTCCGGAGCACGAGCGCCTCGCCCGTCTCAGAAGGGTGAACGGACGTCTCGCCCGTCTCAACTGGGAGCACGGGCGCCTCGCCCGTATCAACAGGGTGCGAGGGAACCAAGCCCGTATCAACAGGGTGCGAGGGTGCCAAGCCCGTAATATTGTTCATCTTCGCAACAATCTCTTCCTCTACCAAAGCTTTCAATCTCTCCAGCACCTTCTGCGTGCGGTCGCTGTCGCCCTCTATGCGTGAGAGAATCTTCATGCTCGTCATCTCGTCCAGTGTCTGCCACAGCTGGCTCTCCTTTGCAAGTGTCTGCCGGTTCACGGCATACATCAGGAACTCGTTCCTTGTGCGGTAGGCAATCTTGAAGGGGGTGCCCTCCAGGATGGCGTTCACCTTCTCCAGGTAAGCCAGCACCTCATCGCACAACTCCTTGTTCGCCTCATACACGTCGCTGCCCTCGGCAGCATTGCCGATGATGCTATTGCCGATATAGCCTATCTCGTTGTCTGAGTCTTTCGCCAGACCGCCATGCAAATCAACCTCGTTCATCTCGATAGTCATCGCCCTGTCCAGCACCTTACGGCTGAACGAGAAAGTCGTCTCGTCCATATTCACCGTACCCACCACAAAGAGGTTTTGCGGGATGGTCAGCCGACGGCCTGCTATGCGATCCTCCTCGTCGAAGAGTTGGGCTATAAGGCTGTGGTACCACGGCTCGTCAACATATTCAATGATAGGATCTGTGGTGATGGTGCCGTCGGGGTTCAGTTTGCGGCTCTCGATTACTGACAAGTATTCTGCGAAATACTGTTCCACCGGAGCGAGGTTCATCTCGTCCAAGCAGAGGAAATATGGAACATTGGGTTCTTTAAGTGCCGCTGCCAAGAAATGCAGGAACGGCCCCACCACAAACTTCTCACCACTCAGGCGGCTAACATATCCTATCAGCTCACTGCTGTCGTGCCAGTTGGGTTTCACCTGCACCATGCGGAAATTCCTCGGGCAGTTCTTCCCAAACTCCTCATCACCCTCCTTCCAGCAAGCCTTAGCCATCTCTCGCACAATCCGGCTCTTTCCCGTCCCCGAAATCCCCGCCAGTAACATAAACGGCTTCGTCCGTAGGGCGGTGAGATATGGCATATAATAATCTGCAACTACTGTTATTTGACTTTTTATATTGGTGTTTTTTATTCCTATGCTATATCTTTCATTAACAAGATTTCTTAACCAATTTACAAAATTAGTTTTATTATCATGTTTTCTTCCTTTGCCGTCATACCATTCTGAGGAAAGAAGTACATTCTTACCGCCCAAATAAAAGACATTATCATAGTATCGTTGACGTCCGGTATTATCCCTTTTTTCTTCAACTAATAAATCTGAAACACTTTTTGATAACGGCTTTATTATTGTATATTCGTGTTTAAATGTATCTCTGCACCAATCATGGTCTTGAAGATTCTCGAAATCATCTTTTTTGAGCAAATCGAAATCATTAACAATCCCAGCAAAGGAAGTCATGAAATCTTTATTTCCAAGACTGCTGAGATTGTTGATTCTGTAAAGAAGCATTTGCTTTTCAAATTCATTTAGATGTTTCATATTGAGGTTTATTGTATTATCTTTATCCTATTTACCAACAAACACATGCTCGTTGCCCCAACAGAATGCATGGCCTGATGGAATCCCCCAATGCCAGCAAACAGGTAAAAAAAAGTAATTTTTTGTACCATTCCTATTTTTAGTCAAAAATTGTCATGGCTTTATTATATACGATGATTCGTAACGCTTGTTTGTTTTTTAATAATGCAGCAGAAATAGGGTTTATCTCCCCATATATTTTTTTTGTTTCTTTAATTTGACAATTGTATTCTTCGATTAAGTCTCTCATTGAATCAGCTGTGGATTTACCATGCAAGAAAGAAATAATACCTTTTATTGCACATTGAACAAAATAGTTTTCTAATTGTGGGTGTACAGAAGCCCATGCTTTATCAAGGTATCCGCAATAACATGGAATTGAGGCTGAATCGAGTTCGGGTGAAAAGTAAATGGCCGACTTGCAAGCAAAGGTATACAGAATTGAATTGTAAAAGTTTTTGAGATTATTTGCTGCTTTAATATAGTGCTCTTTCTGTCCCCATAATGCATCTGGGGATCCATGAGAAAAAGCAACGAAAATATATTTATCTGCATTAGCGGTATGTGCATTTATGGTTTTTACATCTAGGCCGTTTGAGTCAATCAAAACACAGTTCAATCCAATTAAATCAGCAACTTTTTTTACTTCAGTTGCGCATCTTTCAAAATAGTGTCCTAGCGTTTTATCAGTATTATCGTATGCAATATGAATGATTCTATTCATCTTTTTTTGTCATTAATTCAACTGTTAAATTGACAAGGTTTTGTGTGAACTCCTTCCCCTGCGTGGTGTCTTTTCGGACTTCTTCTATCATTTCGTTTAGAGAGAAAGACTGTCCGTCCAAACTAATTAAATAGGGCTCATTAGGATCTCCAGGCTGAGCCAAAATCCATTTCTCCAATGCATTGGAAAGTCCATATTCAATGTCAGCGTCTGCTTGTTGAACAATCCTAACAATCTCGGCTACAGAAGTGTCTTTGTCTCGTATTGCATATGACTTCAGGTTTATCAATTGAAATGATTCGGTATTCCTCTCATCTAAAGCAGTCCAGATAATAACAGGTATCTGATACGAAAGTTCTCTGAGGTCTTTCAATGCTGTATAGCCAGTTTCTCCACCGGATAACTTCAAATCCAAAATCAATATGGTCTTTTCTCCAAGTTTTTGTTTAATATCAGAGATGGCTTTAACTGCGATAGAATAGAGCACAACTGTTTCAAAATGTTGCCTTAGTTTAATTATAAGGGGATGATTCTCTTTTATTTCGTCATCAATAATGATAACTTTTGTTCTAGATTTCATAACATTATTAATGTTTAAAGGGTAATGTAATCAAAAATGTTGCTCCTGGAGTATATTCTGGTTCAACAACCTTAATTTCTCCTTGTAAAGCCTCTATTCGCTTCCTTACGGTAAAAAGACCAATTCCGGCTCCACCGTCATTTTGTGTTGTCGTTTTGAAAATCTCAAATATTCGTTCCCAATCGTTTTTTGGTATCCCGCACCCATTATCGGAAAAACGAATAGTCATTTTGTCTTTGGCAACAGTACCAGTACACTTTATAACTTTGTCGGACGTATTCTTCAATGCCTTTACTGAGTTTGAAATTAGATTCTCAAAAATATCCTCAAAAAACTTTTTATTATGAGTAATCTTTAACTCTTGTGAATACTCCAGAATAGTATGAATGCCTGCCCTATCAAAACGATCTTTGTATATTCTTTCAAACAAGTATTTAATTAATGAAAAAACTTCAAATGTTTCGAAATCACTTCCTGATGTAGCATAACTAAGCATGAATTTCACACCAATACTGAGTTTCTCCATCTCATTATAAATAGAGGTCGCATAGTCTTTAAATATATCGTCATATTCAGGATTAGGGAAGTCTGTTTTGAAAAATTCCGCCATGGATTTAATGTTCCCTATTGTCGTTTTTACCATATGAGATAGTTCGGCGGCATAATCCTGTAAGGACAATAGACTAAGAAACAAATCTTCTTTTCGTTCAGACTCTTGTTTTAATTGCTCGACATGACGTATTCCTTTAGAAATATCCCGCTGTACGGCTTTCGTTCTCCGGTCTATTTTTTTTAACTGAGTACGGACTTCCGGTGAAACATCGTCATAAATCTCATTAAGAGTGTCTGAGATGCGGGAGAGTTGATTATTTGCGACTTGGAGTTTGTTGATAGAAGCTTCAGAATCCTTTTTCTTCCAGTAAGATAAATACCGTTCAATGACCTCTATCTGATCTATAATAAAGGCCTTAAGTTCTCGATATTCTGTGCAGTCAATGAAATCCTGACGGTTTGTTGCATCTTTTATCAGGGGATTCCCTTCCTTTGTGATGTTCAAAAAACCAACAAGGTTATTTGAGCTTATCTTATCAAAGAAACCAGAATAACGCCTTTTGTCGATTCCTAATATATCTCTTTTCTTGTCTGATTTTTCCTCTGTTTCGGCAAAAGGAGTTGTGATAATTCCATCTCTATAAATGATAATACCATCAATTCTACTTCCTTTATATGCAGTTTTGTACTTTCGAATATCAGCTTTGTCAAGATAGTAAAAATCCATTGAGACAGGCCCAAAACTGCATATATCTGTGTTACGTATAATTACCTCACCAGATTCCGAGTTAAAAAAAAGTTGTTGTTGAACCAGTTGTCCCCTGTCTTTTACACAATTTAATACATAGTGATGTTTCGTATCAATTGCAAAATTATTAATGACTTCTGTTTTCTGATATTTACTATAGATGTTGCTGCAAATAACAATCTTGAAAGGGTAGGTGGGCTTGTATAAAGGAGAAACTAATTTCGACAATTCAGAGTAGGCTCGGTCAATATCCGCTTCTGACCAAAGCTGGTCTGCCCTTTTAAAAAAAATCTTTATTGTTGTACCCTGTTCTTCTAGGGGACATGTTGAAATCCAGCAATTATTTTCAACATCAGTAAAGTAAGTGGGTTTTCGGCCATCGGGGTTATTCTGAGTGTTTGAAAGCGTTTCGTAGCTAGTCCAGTCTAGTTCCAATGTAATTTTTCTGGAAGTACCTTTTTGAGTTGTTTCAATTGTAACTTTTGATCCAAGTTTCTCTACGGCAAATCGGCCGACCCCCTTTTCGCCAACGACTGTTCTATTATATGGGGCAGGAGAGGTTCTCTCTTTACGTTTACTATTCGTTCCTACAACCATCCATTTATATCGAATGTCATTTAAAGACATCCCAAGTCCATCATCCTTAATGGTGACAGAGCTATCGTCTGTAAGAGAGTCTGTATTGTGGAAAATAAGGGTTGTGGTATCTGCATTCGCATCATAGCAGTTTTTTACCAGCTCGAATAATGCTGTAATTCGGTCGGTAATTAATTCTCGCCCTAATAGACGAAAGGTGCTGACGTCAAAATTCCATTTTAATTTAAATGGGGTTGGCATAATTTTGTATGTGTTGGAATATTGCTTTACCTAATAGAGGTGGAACAGCGTTACCGATTTGTTGTTGAATATGCATCAGACTTCCTTTGAAAATAAAGTTGTCAGGGAAACTTTGAAGGCGAGCAGCTTCTCGCACGGAAAGTCCTCTGTCTTGGAATGGATGAATAAGCATGTTCTTACGGTAGTTTGAAATAACTACTGAGGGTCTGTCGGCAACTAGTCTTTTGTATATGCCACTGTGGCATTTGTTCCTGTCTTTATAGTTGGTCATCAGTTCTTTGGGGATTGCACGCCAGTTCTGACCTTGGCCAATGTGTTCGTATCGTTCAATGACATAATCGGCATTTCGTGAGACAAAGTTTTGTTTCGATTTACGAGAGCCTTTACGCATTAATTGAGCATATTCTCCAGCCTCTTTCTTAGAACACCTATAGGGTAAGGAATTATCCATTTGGCCATTTATTAGTTCGGGGAGGTCTCCGATTGCGTCCATTACGGAATATATTTTCTTCTGTTTCTCTGGAAACTGGAATACGATGCCGTTTCGATTTCCAACCATAATGAAACGATTTCGGTGTTGTGGTACACCATAATCGGAAGCAACTACGATTGAATCATTTACAGTATAACCTAATTTCTCAAAGCAATATTTTACCTTATTTCGAAGATTCCCTTTTTCGAATCTGTAAAATCCTTCAACATTTTCAAACAAGAACCAATCGGGTTTGAGTACAGAAACAAATCTTAAAAACTCTTCAAACAGGCTGTTGTTTGGGTTCTGCATGTTACGGGTTACCGTATTGGATGTTGAAAAACCTTGACAAGGAGGTCCACCAAAAATAATTAGTTGGTCATCCGTTCCAATAGGGGTATAGTATTGTAAGGGGTTGATATTGTGTATATCGTCACAAATTACTGGTGTGTTATTGTGGTTAAAACGATAGGTTTCTGCTGCACTTTTGTCTTTCTCGACGGCAAATATAACAGATACACCAGCCATCTCAGCACCTAAACTGAGACCACCGGCTCCACAGAATATGTCAATGCCGTACAGCATATTATTTTAGTTAAATGTCTGTTAACCTGTTTCTTGATGCTATTAGTAATAAATTATTATATTGCAAAGATACGTTTTTTTCCTGACTTTTTGTTTTTTTCATGAGGGTATGCTGTTTTTTTGTATGTTTGCATGGCGGATGTTTTTGGTGTGTGTGTCCTGTGGTAGTGTTTCGGTTGCTACAGTGCTACAGTTTGATTTTTGTTTTCTGTTGTTTTTGGGTTGAATAATCCTCTTTTGAACTGTAGCACTGTAACACTGTAACACTGTAACACATTGGTGTCGCTATGTCTTTTCCTGATTTTGGTTGACAGTTTTTTTGCTTTTTCCTGATGCGGTTGTCACTCGTCGTACTGGAGAGGTTGACATTTTCCTGACATTGTTGACAGTATTCCTGAAAAGGTTGACAACTGCAGGGTGTTTCCCTGTTGCAAAGATACAGATTATTTTACAATCTCAAACTTTTTTCTGATAAACCTTCGTTTTCCACATCCTCTTTTGTTCTCCTGTCTGCCCATGGGCGGCGTCCGGAGTCTGCATTCCGATGCTGTAGTGGGGGCGCTGACCGTTATAGAAATGAACGAAGCGTTTTATCTGCTCCAAGGCATCCTCATACGTCGCAAAGCGACTTGCCTGCCGGTAAACGCTCTCTCCTTTGATGATTCCGTTCACGCGCTCGGCAATGCCGTTGTCAGTGGGCTTGTAATTCTCAGTCATCGATATCTGTATGCCGTGTTTCTGCAGCTCTTCCACGTATAAGTCGCAGCAGTACTGCACACCTCGGTCGGAGTGATGGACAAGCCCTGTGAGGTCGCCTCCGCCAGCCTGTTCTATGGCCATACGGAGTGCCCTGAGCGTGAAGACTGCCGCCAGCGATTCCGCCAGGCACCAGCCGACAATCTTTTTCGAATATGCATCGGTGATGAGGTTCAGGTAGCAGCATCCACAGGTGAGTTCGATGTAGGTGATGTCACTCATCCATAGCTGGTTGGCAGATGTCGGAACAAACCCCTTGACAAGGTTCCTCCACTTGTGGTAGCGGTGGTTGGAGTTTGTGGTGATCCGGCTCCTGCGCGGCTTCTGCATCAGCTGGTGGCGCCGCAGCATGTCCAGAAACGCATCCCTGCCGGGCATCCATCCGCAGTTGAACATTGTGGATACCATCAACCAGAGCTTCACCCCTCCGATGCCGGGATCCACTTCGCGTATCTCGCGCACGGCATCGAGTATCTTGATCTCCCGCGCCAGTCTCCCGGCTCTGTCCTTGTTCTTCTTGTAAAAGGCCTGACGGCTGTGGCCAAGCAGTTCACAGGCGGCACTTATGGTCAGGCCATGCCGCCCGTGAAGCTCCTCTACTGCTTGGCCCCAGATTTTTTTCTGATTTCAACGCCGTTCCTCTCGGCCACGTCAATCAGTGTGTTCAAGGCCAGGTTCTGCAGCTCCAGTTCGCGAATCCGGGCTTCAAGCTGCTTTATCTCGGCGGTCTTTTCCGGCTCTTTCTTCTTGCGTGACATATCTTCATGCGGTTTGGATTTCGACTGCAAAGATACGACTTTTTTTGTTTTCCTGTACCTGCAGACCCATGTCCTTATCGTACTTGGCCAGACTTTGTAGTATTTGCCCAGCTCTTCATAGCTGTTCTCGCCATTCAAATACATCGAGACTATCTCGTCTCGCATTTCCAAAGGAATAACTTTTTTTGAATTTCTCATACTTTTTTACACATTTATTTTGTCCCTAAATGTGTCAACCTTTTTCAGTATAAGACATCTGACGTTTCGCAAGCCTTTGTGCTGGGAGTTGTGGGGTGCGTGGGGTCGGTAGAACGGCTTCTGAAACCCGGAGTAGGTCTATTGTGCCTTCGCTCTGCCTTCGCTCTAGCTTCGCTCAGGGTTCGCTTGAAGAAGTGAGGTTGCAATGGCGAAAGGATGCGGTTACAGAAACTGCCCGGCGATGGCACGCAAGATGAATGGCGACGCTTCACAATCGTGACAGGTCGATGCAATAAAACGGGTTTTGTGACGTTTATGGGGGAGAACGTTTTAAATGATGAATGCTATGAATGTTTATCGGCATGAGGTGAAGTATTATGAATGCGACCGGATGGGGATTACGCACCACTCGAATTATGTGCGCTTTATGGAGGAGGCACGTGTGGATTGGATGGATCAGCTGGGGTACGGGTTCGACCGTATGGAGGCCGAGGGGGTGGTGTCGCCTGTGGTGAGCGTGGAGTGTGTGTATAAGCATCCCACGACGTTTAAGGATGTGGTGGAGATTGAGGTGAAGGTGGCGGAGATGAGCCCGCTGAAGATTACGTTCGGGTACACGATGCGTGTGGGGGACAAGTTGGTTTGCACGGGTCGTAGTGTGCATTGCTTTTTCGAGAACGGGCGGCCGGTGAAGCTGGCTGAGCGTTTCCCGCAGCTGTATGAGGGGGTTTTGAATTCGTTAACGTGTTAATGTGTTAATTCGTTAGTCTGTTGATATGCTAACTTGAATGTGTTAATGCGTTAATGCTTGAATGTGTTAATTCGTTAATGTGTAAATTCGTTAGTCGGTTAGCTCCCAGGTTCGGGTAACGCTCTGCCAGATTATCTCGTTGTCGCGTTCCTTCGGGACGCTGGGGTGTGGGGTTATTAAGATTCAGCATCTTCGAGGCTGTTGAAAATATATCGACTAACACATTAACGCATTCCAACATTAACACATTCAAGCAATAACACATTCCCACATTAACGCATTCAAGCAATAGCGCATTCAAGCATTCTTAAAGCTCTTCGTAGCGGTAGGAGACTTTGTCGGCGCAGGTGACGACGAGGTAGGAGGGGGAGGCTTCCTGTTCGTTTAGGTTGTCGGTCATGACGTAGGGGGTGTTGCCGATGAGGTGCTGCTCTTTGTGGTGGAAATGTCCCATGAGGAAGAGGCTGACGTTGTGGCGGCTCATGAGGTCGATGAGTTCGTAGTATTCCTCTTCGGGCAGGTTGGCGGCTGGGGTGGTGCTGTAGTTGTAAGAGGTGCGGAAGAGGCAGGTGTGGGTGTTGACCACCACGTGGCGGTATTGGTCGCGCTGCTGCAGGAGTTGTTTGAGCCAGTCGAGCTGCCGGCGGCCGTGGGTGGCGTTGCCGCTGTCGAGGAAGACGAAGAGGTCTTTGGCACCGCCGACGGTCTGCACGGTGACGGCGTAGGTGGAGGTGTGGAAATACTGCTGGAAATATTGCTGGCAGTCGAAGTAGATGTCGTGGTTGCCGATGGTGACGAAGCAGGTGTCGGCGGCTTGGGGCAGCCGGAGCAGGCTGTCGAGCTGTCGGAAAGGCCGCGGGCCGCTCTCGTTGGCTATGTCGCCATTGACGATGCTGAAGAGGCCGAGGGGGTCGGCGTATTCGTGGCGCAGGAACTGTTCCACACGGCTGACGTCGCCCTCGAGGTGGATGTCGGAGCAGACGTAGATGTTGTATTGGTCGGGTGCGTCGGTGATGATGACGGCGGGGTGCTGGTCGTTCCATTCGAGCCATTGGGCCACGCGGTCTTCGGTGTGGGTGCCGCTGGAGAAGAACATGCCTGCCACATCGAGGCGGTTGCAGGAGGTGAGAGCCAGCGCGGCGAGGAGGATGAGGTATCGGGGTTTCATTGGCATTGGGTATTAAAGGGGGCTTCTATTTATCAAGAATTTGAGAGTTAGAGAATTTGTAAATTTCACACCTTGAATCTATTAAGAATTTAAGACCATAATTGCAAGCAATTAATAGAACTATCTTAAAGTGTTTTTACTGCTCCGAGGTGGAGAAACCAGCCGTCGTAGGAGGCGGTGAGGTTGAGCGAGCCGACGGGATGGATGCCCACTTCGGCGTAGAGGTCGGTGTTGTGGGGCAGGCGGTAGAGGGCTTTGGCGCTGAAGAACCAGTTGGCCACGCGCTCGATGACGAAGTCGTTGTAGTTGCTCCAGCGGAGGCCTATGTTCCATTGGTTGGGAAGTAGGCGGTTGTGCCACCAGCCTTCGGCGGCAAACAGGACGTTCATGGGCTCGAAGATGGTGCCTTGTCCGCCGTTGCTGCGCTGGACGAGTTCGGCGATGTAGCGGTTGCAGAGGCCGAGGCGGAGGATGATGTGGCGTGCGTGCCAACCCACTTGGAGGGCTCCGGTGAACTCCTGCAGGTTGAGGGCCGGGAAATGGCGCCAGAGGTAGCTGTTTTCGAGGGTGAGGCGTTGCTGGCGGGCGGTGGTGAGCAGGGTGGCCTGTCCGGTGAGGCGGGCGGAGATGCGGTTGTTGCTGGCGTATTCGGCCCCTATGCCGAGTGTGAAGGCGGGAGAGACCTGCCAGTCGAGCATCAGGGCGCCGCCGCCGTTGTCGCCTGTGGCGTAGTGGGTGTCGTAGAAGCCGTAGCCGGTGAGGGTGAGGGGATGGCTTTCGGCGGGTTGCTCCTGGCTGTTGGCCGCCGGGATTGCAATAAGAAGCAACAGGAGAGGGAGGAGGTGGTGTTTCATTGGATAAAGGGCATTGATGACAGAAAGGGTTATTGGCGGGTTTGTAGCAACTGGTCGGCGAGGGTCTGCATTTGCCGGGCGAGGCGGGTGTTGTCGTCGAGGAGGTTCCAGATGCCGTCCTCGCTGAGTACACCGCGCTTGAGGTCGGGAGGCAGGAAACCGCGCTCGTCGTCGGCGAGGTCTTGTCGCCATTCGTCGCTGTTGAGGTAGGTGGCGAGGATGGTGATGTCGGCTTGTGCCGCCTGGTAGCGGTCGAGGGCCTCTTCCATTTGGCGGACGGCTTCGAGAGAGCTTGTGAGGCGTTGCTCCATTTCGCGTATGCGTATCAGTTGTCCCATGTCGGTTGTTGTTTTGTTAGAGGGTGCAAAAGTACGCTTTTTTTGCGAATTGGCGCGGAAGTTTTTCGTTTGGGGCGCAGAATTAAGAATTGCCCCCTTTTACAGCTTTGGTATGATACATGCCGAAGATGCCGCGGCGGAGGGTGAGGCTGACGGTGTCGTCGATGCGGAGGGAACCGTCATGCTGCATACGGAAATAGATGGTGCCCTTGACGGGGGCGGTGACGTCGATGTAGTAGCTGTTTGAGCCTTTGTTTTCAATATGCCGGGTGACTACGCCTTGCCCCACGACGGGGTCGCCGGCGGGAATGAGGCGGTTGGTGGTAAAGAGGGCGACCATCAGCAGTCCCGTCACAATGGCTGTGGCGATGGTGCTATATACGAAACGTCCCCATAAGTTGTAGTTTTTGAACGTCACGTTGAGCAGGGCGAGAATCAGGCCGACGGCGGCGAAGCAGATGAACGGCGCAAGGTCGGGGATGGAGAGTGGCAGCACGGTCTCGGAAAAATCCCAGGCACCCAAGATGGCAACGATGATGAGGGCGAAGAAGGCGACGATGGAAAGGATCGATACGAGGCCCACTATCCACTCGGAGTCACTTTCCCACATCTTCTCGTATAGGCGGCGGAGGCGTTTGAACGGG
>JAEEGL011736819.1_pt1 | contig 16873 bp, 17 predicted proteins | sample 9134231 | NCBI WGS metagenome assembly JAEEGL01 (sample SAMN16246548, study PRJNA631951) | gut metagenome | biome: gut microbiome; feature: rumen; material: fiber-attached | host: Bos | place: Iran: Karaj | collected 2018-10
AGATGAACTGCGTGAGATATATGAAACAGGTCAGGGAAAGATCAAGGTCAGAGGAAAAGTTGAGATCGAACCTCAAAAGGGAGGCAAGACCAACGTAGTTATCACCGAGATTCCTTATCCGATGATAGGTGCCAATATATCCAAATTCCTTTCGGATGTTGCAGCACTTGCCGAGTCCAAGAAAACACAGGATATCGTTGATATTACAAACCAGTCATCCAAAGAAGGTATAAGGATAGTTATCGAATTAAGAAAAGATGCCGATGTCGATAACTTCGTCAATATGCTTTACAAAAAAACAAGACTCGAGGATACCTTTGGTGTAAACATGCTTGCTATTGCTGACGGCAAACCCGAGATCATGTCATTAAAGCAGATAATAGCTCATAATGTTGAATTTCAGTTTGAGATAGCAAGACGCAAATACACCACATTACTCAATAAGGAACTTGAGAAAAAGGAGATCCAGGAAGGCCTTATAAAGGCCTGTAATGTCATTGACCTTATCATTGAGATATTAAGAGGGTCGAAGGACAGAGCAATGGCTAAAAGCTGCCTGGTAGACGGTGTTGTTGACGGGATCAGCTTTAAATCCAAAGAATCCAAGATAATGGCATCACAGCTGAGATTTACCGAAAAGCAGGCAAACGCGATCCTGGAGATGCGTTTATATAAACTGATCGGTCTTGAAATCGAAGCACTTATAAACGAGCATGAGGATACGCTGGCCAATATCTTTAAATACGAGGATATTCTTGACAGACGTGATTCCATGGCTACGGTGATCATAAATGATCTTGAAGATTTAAAGAGTCGTTTTGCCACCAAGAGAAAGACTGTCATAGATAATGTTGAAGAAGCCGTTTATCAGGAAAAACAGATAGAAGAGATGGATGTTATCTTCCTGATGGACAGATTCGGCTACTGCAAGACAATAGATGTACCTACTTACGAAAGAAACATAGAGAGTATTTACAGTGAATACAAATATGTTGTTAACTGTAAAAACACCGGAAGGATATGTATTTTCACTAATACGGGTGACATGCATACCGTAAAGGTACTGGATATTCCTTTCGGAAAATACAGAGACAAAGGTGTTCCGATCGATAATATCAGTAATTACAATACCGAAAAGGAATATGTCATTGCATGTGAATCACAGAGCAGACTTAACCTTTATAATCTGATATTTGTTACTAAACTTTCCATGATGAAGGTGGTTGACGGAGGAGAGTTTGACGTAACAAGAAGGACAATAAGTGCGACCAAGCTGCTTGATGATGATGAAGTTATATCCGTATGCGCTCTTACCGATCAGAAACAGATCGTACTTCAGACATATGACGGCTACTTCATCAGATTCGGTGTTGAAGAGATACCTGAAAAGAAAAAGACCGCAGTGGGTGTAAGGGGGATGAAACTTTCACCTAAGGATCAGATAAAAGAAGTATATTTTACAAGTGCCTCCAAAGATCCCAATGTCATGATCGATGAAAAACCCTTTGATCTTTACAGGGTTAAATTATCAAGAAGAGACGGCAAGGGAACAAAGATCCGTATGTAGTATGAGAGTAATAGCCGGCAAATGCAGATCTTTACAATTAAAAACTCCCAAAGGTGCCAACACACGTCCGACACTTGACCGGATAAAGGAAACACTGTTTAATATTATACAGAGTGAGATTCCCGGTGCTGTTGTTGCAGACATTTTTGCGGGCAGCGGTGCATTAGGCATAGAGGCATTATCCAGAGGCGCTTCATGTTCATATTTTATTGATAATGATCCCGAAGCCCTTAAATGTATAGAAGAAAACCTTGTTTTTACAAAACTCATTTCTTCTTCGTTTGTCCTTAAAGGTGATGTTTTTTCAAATCTTGACAGGATAAATTCCGATCATCTTGATATAATCTTCATTGATCCCCCGTACGAAAAAGGTTATGAAGAAAAACTGTTCGAAAAGATCAGAATGATGGATAATGTTGATAAAGACACTCTTATCATCCTCGAATCCGCCATCGATAAGGATTTTTCTTTTGAAGGATTCGATGTAGTACGTACCAAAGAGTACAAAACCAACAAACATACATTTATAAGGAGATCATAAATGAAAAAAGCCGTTTATCCCGGAAGTTTTGACCCTGTTACATTCGGTCATATCGATGTTATCAAACGTGCAGCGCAGATGTTTGATGTTCTTACGGTCAGTGTTCTTGACAATAAACGCAAGCAAGCATTGTTTTCGGTAGATGAACGTGTTAGAATGTTGAAGGAAGCGCTTAAGGATTTACCTAATGTAGAGGTTGAATCCTTTAGCGGTTTGCTTGTCGATTATTGTGCATCCAAGGATATTCATGTTATAATCAGAGGTCTCAGGGCTATCACTGATTTTGAGTATGAATTACAGAATGCGCAGACCAACAGGCTGATATCTAACGGCAAAGTTGATACCGTATTCCTGACAACAAGTCTTGAATATGCATACCTTAGTTCAAGTGCCGTTAAGGAAATAGCCTGTTTTAAAGGCGATGTCAGCCCCTGTGTTCCCAAATTTGTTGCTGATGCGGTCTATGACAAGTATAAAGATGACAGTCGGGGGATATTATGAGTAATATAATTGAACAGCTGATCGATGATATCATAGAGTATCTGGATAACTGCAAATACCAGCCTCTTTCCAATACCAAGATCATCGTCAACAAAGAGGAGATAGATGAACTTTTACGTGAACTGCGTAATAAGACTCCTCAGGAGCTGGCCAAATACCAGAAAGTAGTTTCCAACAGGGAAGCTATCATTAAAGATGCCAAAGCAAGAGCTCAGGCACTTATTGATGATGCTGCTCAGCGTACAAGTGAAATGCTTTCTCAGAATGCCATTATGAAGCAGGCATATGCGCAGGCTGACGAAGTAGTTAAAAGCGCTTATGTTCAGGCTCAGGAAATTCTTACCAACGCTACTTACGAAGCCAACTCTGTAAGATCTGCTGCTGTAGAGTATATGGATAATATGCTCCTTGGTTATGAGCAGATAGTTGCCAATACAATGAGGGTAACACAGTCTACTTATGAGAATTTCTATTCACAGTTAGGCCAGTATTATCAGACTGTGGTTGAAAACCGTGCTGAACTCAATCCGCCTGCAGTTCCTGAAGAAACAGCCGATATGCAGCTTGAATATATGGATCTTGATGAATCGGAACAGCAGTATGACGATTTTGAAGGCGAAGAGGAGAATCCCGCACCTGCCCCGGCTAATACAGGCACTCCCGTTTCAACAAACATCCCTCCTGCTCCGGGTTTAAAACAGGGCAATGATGACCTTAAATTAGATCTTTTATCTTAGTTAATATCACCGGCGTTATGCCGGTGACTTCATTTACAGGAAAATCTGAGGAAAAAATGAGTTATGTAATAGTATTGGATCCCGGACACGGCGGTGATCAGGACGGGGGAACTTATGGCCCCTATGTCGAACAGAATCTGAATATAGCTGTTGCTAAAGCCATGAAGGAATACCTTGATAATTTTGAAGGTGTTACCGTTTATATCACAAGAGATTCCGGTCAGGCAATGACAATTCAGGAAAGACTTGACTTTGCCAAGTCTGTTAATGCTGACTATTTTATTTCTCTGCATTTTAATCTTTCAAGTTTTCATACATTATACGGTTCCGAGGTATGGATCCCCGCTCAGCAGTCTTACTATAACAAAATGTATCCGTTTGCCGATATAGTAATGCAGAATTTTGATGAGATGGGACTTTTTAACCGCGGCATCAAAACCCGTATCGGTAAGACCGGTGATAATTATTACGGTGTTATCAGGATAGGTACGAATTACGGCATACCTTCATGTATAATAGAACACTGCCATATGGATAATTCCAGGGATACATTTGCGATCCCTTCATCACAGAGTGCATTAAATGCCTCACTGGTCAATTTCGGAATAAAAGACGGCGAAGCTCTTGCTAAATTCCTGAAACTCAAGTCAACAAAACTCGGTTTGGATTATTCGTCATACAAGGCAAGTACATACAAAACGAAAAAGAGTTTGGTAACTCCCGATGAGACTGAGCCCGAAGAAAATGAGATCTCTCTTGTTTCTGTAGATGCAGCTGCAGGGAAAGTTACGATCAATATGCACGCCACCGATAAAGACAGTTATATTTTGTACTATATGGTCAGCGTTGACGGCGGACTGACATTTGCCCCTTTACAGGACTGGCCAAGAACATCATGGAATAAATCTCTGACCGATAATGTTATTACAATAGATGTTCCTGCTAACAAAGAACTGAACATAATCACCGGTGCAGTAAACAGTTTTGATAAGATCGCTTTAAGCAATGTCCTTAATGTTAAAGCTTTAAGCCTTACAATAGATAATAAGACTGTTGGAGAAAATAAAACCGAAGATATCACTGTTAACAGTCTTGTTGAAGATACAGCCGATGCCATATCGATCAACACGATCACTTATGACGATCTTGTAAAGGAAACCGGAACACAGCAGGTGCAGTACACAGGGAGTATTTCACTGTTTTGCACAAGTGCGGTCCTTCTTTTGGTTGCAATGCTTTTTGCTTACTTCAGATTCGTTAAAAAATCCGGAAGAAAAAAGAAAAGATATGAATAGCGAAGTTATTTTCAGTGGTTTTGTTCCGCCTGAACTTGATGATATTAAAGCGGTATTTTTTGACCTTGATGGTTCGCTGGTTGATTCAATGTGGATCTGGGGAAGCATAGATGATGACTATCTTGCCGGATTCGGTATCGAGCGTCCTGCGGATCTTCAAAGCCAGATTGAGGGAATGAGCGTTGTTGAAACCGCTCTGTACTTTAAGGACAGATTTGATATATCAGGATCCGTTGATGATATCATAGGCATATGGAACGATATGGCTCTTGATAAATATACAAATGAAGTATTTGTAAAAGAAGGCGGTGTTGAATTTCTTGATCATTGCCGCAAACACGGCATTAAACTTGGTGTCTGTTCGAGCAATTCCCGGAAACTGCTTGATACGGTACTTAAGAAACGTGGCATTTATGATTATTTTGATGTGATCATCTCAGGTGAAGATGTAAACAAAGGCAAACCTGATCCGGAATGCTATCTTACTGCTGCAGGCAAAGTAAATGTGGATCCTCGTAACTGCCTGGTATTTGAAGATCTTGTAAGGGGGATTGAAGCAGGAAAAGCTGCCGGAATGACTACCTGCGCCGTTGAAGATGATTATTCCAAAGATCAGTGGCTTGATAAAGTCAGGATCGCCGATTACTGTATATCGGATTATCACTGCATAATTAATTAATATGTTAAAAAGAGCTGTTAAAGGAACTTACGGATATATTAGAAAAAAAAGAGTGCAGACCGCACTTGTCACTGCGATGATGTTTATCATATCCCTGGGTATAATAATCACGGGATATGTTACAACCGGCAGTAAGAGAAATATACTCACGATAGTCGGGATACTGGGTCTTTTACCTGCCAGTAAAAGTCTGGTATCTCTTATTATGTTATTACGTGCCAAATATGCATCAGCAGATCTATACGAAAAGATAAGCAAATACGATGATTCACTTGTTTCAATGTATGATATGTATTTTACATCATACAAAAAAAACTATGCTTTAAGTCATATGGTCGTACATGAAGGCGTTATTCTGGGATATTCCGAAGATAAGGCTTTTGATCTCAAAGGATGCCAGGATCATATTGAAAGTATGCTGAAGTCAGCCGGTCATAATAAATTTACAGTCTGTCTTAGTGTTAAAGAAGATGAATATATCGATATGATAAAAAATCTCAATGACAAGGCAAAAGAGTCTCAGGGAACTGAGTCTGACGACAGTTTAAGAATCTCATTATACGAGATCGTTCTTTAACGGAGACATACGTGAAAGAATTTACGATTGTTAGCAGCGAAGAAGGACAACGTCTTAACAAATATCTGAAACGGATACTGCCCGAAGCATCCGAATCATTCCTTTGCAGAATGATCCGTAAGAAAAACATCAAGGTAAATGATAAAGCCGCTGATGTAGGAACACGGTTATCATGCGGGGATGTCGTTAAGATATTCTTTTCAGATGAAACATATGAAAAATTTGCCGGTTCGTCATCCGGGGCTGACACATCTGCATATGATAATGCATTTAAAACATTAAAGGGAATAAAGATCGTTTATGAAGATGATGATATGGTGATCCTTTATAAACCTTCTGGAATCCTCGCTCAAAGATCATCGGAAAAAGATCTTTCTATAAATGAATATCTGAAAGGATATCTGCTTGATAAAAATGTTGTTTCATCCTCCTCGCTCAGATCATTTCGTCCATCAGTTATAAACAGACTGGATCGTAATACCAGCGGTCTGATTATGTGTTCCAAAACCCTTAAGGGTGCTGATGAACTTTCCTTACTTATCCGCGAAAGAAGGATCCGAAAATACTATAAAGCTGTCTGCAAAGGTATCATAAGTAATGAATCCGAGATGACAGCATTTCTTAAAAAAGACGAAGAAAACAATAAAGTACAGGTTACAGATCAATACAGGAGCGGATATTCAAAGATCATAACCGTTATAAAGCCCATTAAGACCTACGAGGACAGGACTGATATAGAAGTAGAGCTTATCACCGGTAAAACACATCAGATAAGAGCACATCTGTCTCATATAGGACACCCGATCCTCGGAGATACAAAATACGGAGATATGTCTTTTAATAAAAAATACGGAAAATATTATCAGGAACTTTGTGCATACAAACTTGTTTTTCCCGATGATTGCAGGATAAGATCCTGGAACGGACTTAATGTGACTATCTGATGAGTACATGGAAAACACGCGGGCTTCGAGGATCTTATCTTGAAGACCTGATCAACAAAACAAACGAAAAATACAAAGAAAAAGGACTTGCAATAGTTCAGAAGATCCCGACTCCGATAACGCCGATCAAAATGAGTCCGAAGGGCAGTCAGATAACTCTTGCATACTTTGACCAGAAAAGTACGGTCGATTACATCGGTGCGGTCCAGGGGATCCCGGTATGTTTTGATGCCAAAGAATGCAGGGAAGATCGTTTTCCGCTTGCCAATATACATGAGCATCAGGTGGATTTCATGGATCATTTTGAAAAGCAGGGCGGAGTAGCGTTTTTTCTTATATATTTTTCAACACGTGATGTTCTTTATTATCTTCCGTTTGATATGTTTAAATTCTTCTGGGACAGAGCATTTAAGGATAATGAGCGTAAATCCTTCAGATATGAAGAACTTAACCCCGATTTCATAATAAAGCCGAATGAAGGGGTTTTCGTTCCTTACCTTGAGGCTCTGAAAAAAGATATTGAAGAAAGAGAAGTGACCGGTTAAACAGGTTGTTGACATAATTGATTTAGCATGGTAGCATGATAATGAATTAGCACGTTATCATACTAAAGTGATCGGAGGAAATATGAATTCAGAAAATCTTTTACATACACCTGAAGGAGTAAGGGATCTTTACGGAGATGAATATAATAAAAAAGCCGGTGCGGAAAATGCGATCTTTGAAGTTCTTTCAAAGGAAGGATATAAAAAGATCCAGACACCCACATTGGAATTTTCGGATGTTTTTTCATCCAGCATAGGAACAACTCCGTCAAATGAGTTATACCGGTTTTATGACAGTGAAGGAAACAATATAGTATTAAGACCTGACTTCACGCCTGCTATTGCAAGGTGTGCCGCAAAGTATTTCATGGGTGAAAAATCACCATTACGTCTTTGCTATTCAGGCAGCACCTTTTCAAATACCAAGTCATTAAGAGGTAAACTTCGTGAAGTCACCCAGATGGGAGCAGAGCTTATCTGTGATCCTTCTGTAGAAGCTGATGGTGAGATCATAGCTCTTTCAATAAAAGTTTTAAGATCTGCAGGATTGCGTGATTTTAAGATAACAGTCGGAAATGCTGATTATTACAGAGGTTTCTGTCGTGAGGCAGGTCTTTCTACCTATACAGAACATAAGCTCAGAGATTATATTTCTCAAAAGAATATATATGCAGCAATTAATTATCTTAAAGAGCAGAATATAAGTGATACCGACAGACTTATACATATCACAGAGTTTTTCGGTAACAGCGATGTGCTTGATCAGGCACTTGAATTTGCAACTAACGAAACATCAAAAAATGCAGTTCTTAATCTTATAAAACTTGACAAGGTCCTTGATTCACTCGGTGTCAGTGAATATATAACTTATGACCTTTCAATGCTTAGCAAATATGATTACTACACAGGTGTGATATTCAGAGCATATACATACGGTGTCGGTGAGCCTCTTGTTAAGGGCGGAAGATACGATAACCTTCTTTCATATTTCGGTAAAGATGCTCCGGCTATCGGTTTTTGTGTTATAACCGATGATCTTATTCAGGCTCTTGATCATCAGGATGATATTAAAAGATCATCTGATGACAGATATCTTACATTTGCGCTCGGTAAGGGCAGGCTTGCCTCCAAAGCGATGGAAATGCTTGAAAAGATGGGTATAACATGCGAGGACATGAAAGACAAGGAAACCAGGAAACTCATATTTGTGAACGAAGATCTGAAGCTTAAGTTTTTCCTTGCCAAAGGTCCTGATGTTCCCACATATGTGGAATACGGTGCCGCCGATATCGGTGTTGTCGGCAAAGATACGATCCTTGAAGAGGACAGAGATGTATTTGAAGTACTTGATCTTGATTTCGGTAAATGCCGTATGTGCGTATGCGGTCCTGAAAATGCCAGGGAATTGCTGCTTCATAAGGACCGTATAAGGGTTGCTACCAAGTATCCCAAGATCGCCAAGGATTATTTTTATAATGTGAAACATCAGACTGTAGACATCATTAAACTTAACGGTTCGGTAGAACTCGGACCGATAGTGGAATTATCCGATGTAATAGTCGATATAGTCGAAACCGGATCAACGCTTCGCGAAAACGGTCTTTCGGTTCTTGAGGAGATAACTCCTTTATCGGCACGCATGATCGTTAATCCCGTTTCAATGCAGATGGATTCTGCAAGAATTAAAGATATAATACAAAAGCTTAAAGTATTATGTGAGGAACAATAAAATGAAAAAGGTATTTTTAAACGAAGAGACCAAAAAGAATATACTTGAAGATCTTCTTAAAAGAAGTCCTAATTCTTATTCCGAATATGAAAAGACAGTTGACGATATCATTAATGATGTCAGAGACAATAAGGATGAGGCAATATTTAAATATACGATGAAATTTGACGGTTTTGATCTTAACAAAGATAATATCAGGGTAACCGAGGAAGAGTTCAAAGAAGCTTTTGACCTGGTTGATGATGAACTTATCGAAGTTTTGCGTCAGGCAGCTGATAACATCAGATCATTCCATAAAAAACAGCTTCGTAACACATGGATCGAGACTAAGGATGATGGTTCGATCCTCGGACAGCGTATAACTCCCATAGCATGCTCGGGTGTATATGTTCCCGGCGGAAAAGCAGCTTATCCGAGTTCTGTGCTTATGAATATTATTCCGGCTAAGGTTGCCGGAGTTTCAAAGATCATCATGACGACTCCTCCCGGCAAAGACGGAAGAGTAACACCCGGAACTTTGGTCGCTGCAAGGATAGCCGGTGCTGATGAGGTTTATAAGGTGGGTGGAGCCCAGGCCATTGCTGCAATGGCTTTCGGAACCGAAAGTATACCCAGAGTAGATAAGATAACAGGGCCCGGTAACATTTTTGTTGCTCTTGCCAAGAAAGCATGTTTTGGATTTGTCTCTATCGATTCGGTTGCAGGTCCTTCGGAGATCCTTGTACTTGCCGATGAAACCGCAAATCCCCGATATGTAGCGGCAGATCTGCTTTCCCAGGCAGAACACGATGAAATGGCTTCAGCAATACTTATAACAACTTCCGAAGAACTTGCTGACAAGGTAAATGATGAAATAAACGGATTTGTTGCAAAACTGGAAAGAAAAGAGATAATCGGCAAATCATTGGATAATTACGGTTATATGCTTATTTCAAAGGATATTGATGATGCAGTTGATGCAGCTAATGAGATCGCATCAGAACACCTTGAGATACTGACCAGAGATCCTTTTGAAGTAATGACCAGGATTAAAAATGCCGGTGCGATCTTTTTGGGAGAATATTCTTCGGAGCCTCTCGGGGATTATTTTGCAGGTCCCAACCACATTCTTCCGACAAACGGAACTGCCAGATTTTTCTCTCCTTTGGGAGTTGATGATTTCATTAAGCGAACCAGTATAATATCATATTCTCAAAGCGGTCTTTCAAAAGTACATGACAAGATAGAACGTTTTGCCAGATATGAAGGACTGACAGCTCACGCTAATTCAATAGCTGTCAGATTTGAATAAAGAGGTGAAAAATGAAAGAAGCAAAGATCAAAAGAAAGACAAATGAAACCGATATCACATGTAAACTCAAGCTTGACGGAGAAGGTAAATACAACATTTCCACAGGCATCGGTTTTTTTGACCACATGCTGGAAAGTTTTGCCCGTCACGGTTTCTTTGATCTGGAATTAAATGTCAAAGGTGATCTTATCGTTGACGGACATCATAGTGTGGAAGATGCCGGCATCGTACTCGGAACAGCTATAAGGGAAGCCCTGGAAGATAAAAAAGGCATTAAGAGATACGGTAAGAGTCTTTTACCTATGGATGATTCACTCTGCCTATGTGCGATAGACCTGTGCGGAAGGCCTTATCTTTGTTATGACTGTGATCTTACTGTTGAAAAGGTGGGGTATCTTGATACAGAACTTATAAAGGAATTCTTCTATGCCATAAGCTACAGTGCGGGTATGAACCTTCACATTAAAATGATCTACGGAGACAATAATCATCACATGATAGAAGCGATGTTCAAAGCCTTCGCAAAAGCTCTGGATGAGGCTGTAAGCCTTGAACCCAGAGCGAATGATGTAATATCAACGAAAGGGACTTTATAATGGGAACAAAACAGTTAATTCCTTGTATATATCTTAAAAATTCCTCAGCAGTATCCGGTTTTAAAGACGATACGCTGATAAGCGCCGACCCGGATAAACTTGCTGCTTCATATTTTGAAAACGGGGCTGATTCCATTATAGTTTTTGATCTTTCGGATGATGATGCTTCCCATGACAAGGCGATCGATGAGATAAAGCTGATCTGTAACTCTGTTGCGATCCCTGTGATCGGAGCCGGGAACATTAAAAGAGCGGAAGATGTTAAAAAACTCATTTATGCAGGATGTCAGGGTGTGGCTCTTAACTTTTCAAAGGCCGGAAATATTGAGCTTTGCAAAGAAGTAAGCCAGCGGTTCGGCAGAGATAAGATATACTGCTGCATAGACAAAGCATCCGAAGTTACCGATAATACCGCAGTGATCGATGAATTTGTAAGCAGGATCATTCTTCTTAATGAGCATTCCATCAAAGAGATACTCGGTCAGAAGGATTATTCATTTATCATAATGCTGCCCGATGTTTCACTTGATAAGATAATCGAGATATTCAAAAAAGATGAGATATCCGGAATGACCGGCAGTGCGATCAATTCAAACTACAGGGAATTTGTAAACATCAAAACCTTGTGTGTTGAAAACGGGATAAACGTAAATATCTTTAAACCCGAGATAGAATGGAGTGAACTTAAGCTTAATTCTGACGGAATGATCCCCGTGATCGTACAGGATCATAAGACCGATGAAGTCCTTATGCTTGCATATATGAATGAAGAAGCATACCTGAAGACCTTAAAGTCCATGAAAATGACATATTTTTCAAGGTCAAGAAACGAACTCTGGATAAAAGGCGAAACTTCCGGTCATTACCAGTATCTTAAAGAACTTAAGGCCGATTGTGATAAGGATACATTACTTGCAAAGGTTCATCAGATCGGTGCTGCATGCCATACAGGTTCATATTCATGTTTCTTTAATGAGATCGTTAATACCCAGGAAGGCGCATCCAACCCGCATAAGGTATTTGAGTCCGTAATGAATGTGATCCTGGACCGTAAGGAACATCCCAAAGAAGGATCATATACGAATTATCTCTTTGATAAGGGCATTGACAAAATATTGAAAAAAGTCGGTGAAGAAGCTACCGAGATAGTTATCGCCGCCAAAAATCCCAACGCAAATGAGATAAAGTATGAAATTGCCGATTTCCTTTATCATATGATGGTACTGATGGCCGAAAAAAACATCACATGGGATGAGATAACGGAAGAACTGGATAAAAGATGAATAATAACCTGGCTTTATCGGATGACATTCTGATGAAGGTTGAAAAACCGGCAAGATACATCGGTAACGAAGTCAATGCGGTATATAAAGACCCTGATAAGGTAGATATCCGTTTTGTAATGTGTTTTCCTGATGTTTATGAGATAGGAATGTCACATCTTGGCATACAGATACTGTATGATATGTTCAATAAATTTGAGGATACATGGTGCGAAAGAGTATACAGCCCATGGACAGACCTCGATGCGATCATGAGGAAGGAAAAACTTCCTCTTTTTGCATTGGAATCACAACAGCCGATCAAAGATTTTGATTTTCTCGGAATAACTCTGCAATATGAAATGTGTTATACAAACATTCTGCAGATACTTGATCTTTCGGGGATCCCATTATATTCAAAAGACCGTACCTGGAATGATCCCATAGTATTCGGAGGCGGACCTTGTTCGTATAATCCAGAACCTGTCGCCGATTTTTTTGACATTTTTTATATTGGAGAAGGAGAGACCCGATACAGAGAATTCCTTGATCTTTATAAATCACTTCGTAATACCGGAATCAGCAGAAAGGAATTTCTTCTTAAAGCCGCAAGTGTTCCCGGTATGTATGTTCCATCGCTTTATAACATCTCATATAACGAGGACGGGACTGTTCGTTCCATAGATACGATAGATCCTTCGGTTCCGAAGACTGTAAAAAAAGAGCTCGTAAAGGATCTTGATCACACATATTTCCCGACGGCTCCGGTCGTTCCCTACCTTAAAAGCTTTTCAGACAGGATCAATCTTGAGATACAAAGAGGATGTATAAGAGGGTGCCGGTTTTGTCAGGCCGGTCAGTTATACCGCCCCGTAAGAGAAAGAAGTGTCGATTATCTGCTTGATACCGCTGTAGATTCGCTTGAAAGTACCGGATTTGACGAGATTACCTTAAGTTCACTAAGTTCATCCGATTATTCAAATCTTGATGAACTTATCGACAGACTGATAAAATACTGTAACGATAATCATGTTAACATCTCACTTCCTTCGTTAAGGATCGATGCTTTTTCCCTTGATATAATGTCCAAGATCCAGGATATCAAGAAATCATCACTTACGTTTGCACCGGAAGCCGGTTCTCAAAGGCTAAGGGATATCATAAACAAGAACCTGACTAAAGAAAACATACTTAATGGATGCGAACAGGCATTTTTAGGCGGATGGAACAAAGTTAAGCTGTATTTCATGCTGGGCCTTCCGTTTGAAAATGATGAAGACATAAAAGCTATCGCAGAACTTGCAAATGAGATAGCTGCATTGTATTACGAAACCGTCCCCAAAGAAAAACGTATGGGACGTGTTCAGATCACCGTAAGCACATCATTCTTTGTTCCGAAGCCATTTACGGCTTTTCAGTGGGTTCCGCAGGATACCCAGGACGACTTCAGGGATAAGGCTTATAAGACCAGAAAAGCAATAAGTGAAGTACTTAACCAGAAATCTATAAAATATAACTGGCATGAAACCGATACTTCTGTTCTTGAAGGTGTGTTTGCCAGAGGAGACCGCAGATTATCCGACGTCATCATGACTGCATATAAAAAAGGATGCATGTATGATGCCTGGTCGGAGACTTTTAAATATGATCTGTGGCTTGAAGCATTTGATGAATGCGGTATATCGATGGATTTCTATACCACGAGGCCCCGCGGTGATGACGAGTTATTCCCGTGGGATATGATAGATTGCGGTGTAAATAAGAGTTTTCTTTTAAGAGAGTATCATAAGGCACAGGAAGGAGTTCCGTCTCCTAACTGTAAAGAAAAATGCAGCGGCTGCGGGTCTGCCGCATTCGGAGTTGGAATATGCAGGACACACCAGCAGTAAAATACAGGATAAAATTCATAAAAGACGGTGCATTAAGGTATATTAGCCACCTTGATGTGATGCGTTATTTCCAGAAGGTATTAAGAAGAGCAGACCTGCCGGTAAAATATTCTGAAGGTTTTTCTCCTCATCAGCTGCTTTCATTTGCTTATCCTTTATCGCTTGGCTATACTTCAGAGGGTGAATATCTTGACGTAGTCATGACCGATAAGGTCAATGAAGAGGCCGCTTTGAAGTCAATAAATGAAGCTTCGATGGACGGACTTAAAGTCACTGCGATCAAAGAGCTCGGTCCCAAAGCGCCAAATTGCATGGCTTGTGTATATGCGGCATCTTACGAGATAACGGTAAGAGAGAAGATAAGTCTTTGTGATGATTTTGTACGGAGATCTCTTGACTGGCTCGGTCAGCCGACCATCCCGGTCAATAAGCCTAAGAAAAAGGGCGGCGGGACTGTTGAGATGGATCTTAAAAGATATATCTATGATTATCGATTCAAGGATGAAAGAACATTATACATCCTTATTAATTCCGGCTCCGAAACCAATATAAGACCTGATTTTGTAATGAATCTGTTATGTGAGAATTCAGGTGTTGAATTAAGCGAAAATCCTTACTATATTCACAGGATAGATATTTATGAGAACGTTTCAGCCGATGATGGCATTGAATTGAGGGCACTTATTTAATGGGTAAAGTTGTTATAACCGATCTGTATGATACTAAAATACTGTTCCTGTTTGATGATGAGTTTGAACTGCAGGGATTAAAGGCCTATTCGAATTCCGATGTGGATTCGGTTTATATAGGAAGGATCGAAGAGATGAACAAAGGATTAAACGCCGCATTTATCTCTGTCGGTAAAAAGAAAATGGTATTCGTTCCTTTAAATGAGATCGACAAAAAAGCCGCAAAATGCGGAAATACCATTCCTGTTCAGATTAAAACCGATGCTTTAAAAACTAAACTTCCTACAGCAACTACCGAAATATGTATTCCCGGAGAATATTCCGTGATCCATATTGGCGGAAAAGGCGTCCATTATTCAAAAAAGATCTCTGCAAAAGATAAGAGGCTTCTTTCTTCATCTATCGTAGGGGCCGGGATCGGCGGGATTGATACTCACGGTATAGTCATAAGGACGAACTCGGAATATCTTGCAGGAGCTGATATCGCGCCGTTACAAAAGGAGATAAAGAGCCTTATAAAGACGGCTGACCGGATCGTGCAAAGATCGAATACCGCTAAACTTTATACAGTTTTATATAAAAATGATAACAATATCGGTAACGAGATCCTTAAACTCAATACCGATGATTACAGCGACATAATTACCGATGACAAAAAGACATACGAAAAACTTTGCAAAATTGATGTCCTTAAGAACAAGAACATCAAGTATTATTCTGACGATGCTGTCTCTTTAGTTAACCTTTATTCGCTGAGAACACATCTTGACCGGATACTTGATAAGAACGTTTATCTTAATTGCGGCGGCTCACTTGTAATAGAAAATACCGAGGCATTTACTGTAATTGATGTCAACTCAGGTAAACTTCCAGGACGCAATAAAGACCCGGAAAGCTATTATATGAAGGTTAACCGTGAAGCGGCATCAGAGGTGGCAAGGCAGATAATACTGCGTAATCTTTCAGGCATCATTCTCGTTGATTTTATCAATATGAGCAAAAAAGAAAACAATGATAAGCTGATGCAGATAATGTCCGATGAACTGGCCAAAGATAAACTCAAAGCTGCCGTTATCGATATGACAAAGCTCGGGATCGTTGAGATCACGCGTAAAAAGGTGGATCTGTCTCTTGACAAGATAATTTCACTTTGATATAAATATGTAGTATGCCGCTTAGTGGGGCCAGAAGTGCGAAAGCCGCCGAAACTAGCGAGTTACTTAAGGTTCGGCCTTAAGTGAAAGGAGGTAGACCATATGTACGCTATTATTGCAACAGGAGGAAAGCAGTATAAGGTTTCCGAAGGTGATGTCATTAAAGTTGAAAAACTTGATGTCAAGGAAGGCGATGCTGTAACTTTTGACAGTGTTGTAGCAGTATGCAATGACGGAAGTGTCAAGGTTGCCGGTGATGTTAAGGGTGCATCTGTTTCAGGTAAGTGCTTATCACAGGGACGTGACAAGAAAGTCATCGTATATAAGTACAAGAGAAAGTCGGGCTATCATAAAAAGAACGGTCACAGACAAGCATACACTCAGGTAAAGATTGAAAAGATCAATGCATAGTGTATTAGTATGACTACAGTTACCTTTTATAAAAAAGATGATATCTATACCGGATTTGAAGCAAAGGGTCATGCATTCTTTGACAGTTACGGCAGGGATATCGTATGTGCTTCGATATCAGTATTGATGATAAATACGATTAATTCGATCGAAGAATTATGTAACGGAAGTTTTGACCTTAAAGAAAATGAAAATGACGGGATCCTCGGCATCAGACTTAACGGTACAGATGATAAGGATATCCAGTTGCTCATAAGGTCATTAAAGCTCGGACTCGATGGTATCTGTAGCGAATACGGAGAAAAATTTCTTAAAGTAATCACGAAGGAGGTAAACGATAATGCTAAAGCTTAACCTTCAATTTTTCGCTCATAAAAAAGGAATGGGTTCCACCAAAAACGGAAGGGACTCTGAGAGTAAGAGATTAGGAGCTAAGCGTGCTGACGGTCAGTTTGTTAAGGCCGGA
>JAEEGL012798775.1_pt1 | contig 16873 bp, 8 predicted proteins | sample 9134231 | NCBI WGS metagenome assembly JAEEGL01 (sample SAMN16246548, study PRJNA631951) | gut metagenome | biome: gut microbiome; feature: rumen; material: fiber-attached | host: Bos | place: Iran: Karaj | collected 2018-10
GGGCGTCCATTCCGTTGCCGTCCGACGGAGCGACTTTGGATTTTCTAACTTGAGTTTAGTACCACCATGAAGCAAATAAGATGTGGAACATAACTTTTTGTGAATTATATCAATTTGAACCATTATATTCAAGTATATTTTTATGATAGAAGTCATTTTCTTCGGCAAATTATATTATTTTGCGCCTTTTTATTCGCCGGGAATGATACAAATCGACAGTTGAGGACGGTATGGGACACCGGCAGAGCGGGTTTGTTCCCTGCCGGCTGTACGAACACGCTCCTTGGTACTTTTCGACCCTGCGTCCCTGACGGGCGTTGGCCCGCCCGCGTCCGGCGAGCGGGAGACGGACCTTGACTCTTCGCTCTTCTCTCTCTTCACTGTTTTCAGAGAAAAGATAGTAGAGAAAAGAAGCGGTGTTTTTCCGCACTTTCCGTTTTTTTTATCCATATTTTGCCGAAGAAAGAGACCGCTGCAAAACTCACGTTTTGCAGCGGTCACCTGTACCGGCACGCTTCAAACGGCGCTATTTCGGCGCCTCCGCCCTTCGGGCTCCGGCTCCAAAGCCCTCCAAATGCGATGCCATATACCGAAGCCTTTTCTTTTTTGGGAAAAATGGTTCACATCAATTTACATCGCAGAGCAGTCGATCCCAAGAATGATAATTGTCGATCCCAAGAATGATAATTGTTTGTTGACATTATACACACGGGACGGTAAAATACAATGATTTACTGTTAGCAATTATAGCCCATTGAGCATAAGGTTTCAGATGTCATGAAGAGTAAAGGCAAGGCGTGTTTCCCTTATCAACGAGTTTGTGAGAAGGTGCAAATTTGGCAAAGATAATATGGGAAAATGAAGCTGCATTCTATCGGTGGCTTATCCCTGAAGTGTCGCCTGCAAAACTGCCGATACTTAGAGAGTGTTTTAAAGAGATCGAGAAGCGCTGCAAGAAATATAGGATCATCAAAAAGGATTTTTTTACAGATTTGACCCCTCAGCTCGCCAACAGAATAAAACAATCGATAGGAAGCGATAAGGTTTTCCGGCTGTTTCATCTTTCGCAGATGGAAACCATTGAGACCGCACTGCAACTTCTGCTCAAATACGCCGAGTTCCGGGAACGAGAGCTGATTGAAAAGTCCTCTGCGGCGAATGTGCCAGAAAAGAACCATCAAAGCGAACAAGGCATACCCGCGCAAGCCTCCACGGAAGCGCAGACAACGAGTAAGAAAGAGCCTGTCAGTACGGTGACAGCCCACGAAGGATGTCGGGAGAGATCGGATGATGAGCCTGTTGGGATTTATCCGGAACTTGCAGTATCCTCTGCAGAAGGGGCAGTGAATCAACATAATGATGATGAGGTTCGTGAAACTCATAACAATCATGACGGAACCTCTGCAGCTTCATCTGAACCATCGAAACCTAAGCGCCCGGAACTTTCCGACGAGCTGCAGGAGCTCCTTCGCGGCGATGAGTTTGAGCCGTTAAAAAGGGTCTTGATCCGACAAGGTGTGCTGACTCTTGAGGAATTCAAAAAATATCACCTGGATCAGGTCCTGAAGGCGAACGACCTATACACTCTAGAGCAGCGGAACGATATCTGCCGCATCGTGACCGCCCGGATGAGAGAGGCAGCACGACTCGCAAGAATCAAGCAGTTGTATGGAATGCCCGGACGCGGCGAACAAGGCATACCCGCGCAAGGTCCCACGGAAGCAACGATTCAAGACGGGGAAGAGCCAGACAGTATTATGATAGCACACGGGGTCAGCCGGGAGGTCCAGAATGCCGAACCGATTGAGGCTGTTTCGGAACCTGATGTTCCCCCGGCCGAGGCGTCGTCAGACCGATCTGACGATGCCGGGATTTGTGAAGTAAAAAAATCCGCCGAAGAAAACTCTCTGGCATTGTCCGGGCTGCCGGAGCCCAAACAGCCGGAGCTTTCTTCCGAGCTGCAGGAGCTCCTTTGCGGTGATGAATTTGAACCATTAAAAAGGGCTTTGATCCGACAAGGTGTGCTGACCCTTGAGGAATTTAAAAAATATCATCTGGATCGGTTCCTTAAGGCGAATAACGTATACACACCCGATCAGCGGAAAGACATCTGCCGCACTGTAGTTGCCCGGATGAGAGAGGCTGCACGGCTTGCAAGGATCCAGCAGTTGTATGGACGGCCGGAACCCGGGGCACAAGAACAGTCCCGTGCGGTACCCGAAAACGCAGCTGCGCAACCGAACGCCTCTGATCGTGAGCCTGCGGATCAGTCTGTTCTTATGGGAAACCCGCCAGAGGCTTCCTCCGTTCAAACAGAAAACAAGACGGAACCGCAAGAACCCGCTGCCGCCCTTGAAAACGTCTCGAAAGCTGAATCCCCAGCTCTGTCCACAGAACTGGCTGAACTGTTGAATGATCCGGAATTGGAACCGCTCAGAGGGAAACTGGAAGAGCTTGGTATCAAAACCGTAGAGCAGTTTGAGGCGATCCGCCTGTGGAGCTTTTTAAACGATCAGGGGCTTTATCCCTATTTGCAGAGAAATGCAGTCTATGAAAAAGTCAGAGCATTACTGGGCAATAGAGATAGCGGTCATAAGGAAACGATACAGGATGGAACCCTGCATTCCGCAGGAAAAGAAGCGGCAGCAGAGGAACGATCTGTCGGGGAAAACGCCGAGGCGATGACAAACCGGCAACGGGCGGGCAAAGACAATGCTGAAATTTCACAAGATGCTGACGTGACAAGCAGCCAGCGTGTGAAAGCAGAAGATCAGGAGCCGGTTCCGGAAATTCCATCTCTTCCACTATCTGCAATTGAGAAAGAAATTTCTGCTCCCTGTGTGCCTGATAACAAAATATCCGAAGAAAGCACAGGGGATGTTTTGCTCGCAGAGGAGCAAGTTCTGGCTGCCGATTTGAATGGGCTGACTTACGAGGAACTGGCAAAAGCGTTTTCGGGGAATATCGCACACGCGAAGCGTATCGTAGCAGCATCAAGGCATATCCTTTCCGTCCACGGAAAACTGATCCACGAGGATGCCCTTGTGGACTGGGAGGAAACACAGGAACAGCTGGCGGGAATTGTGGAAAAGCTTCTTACCCGCAACCACGGCTATGCAGCAGCAGCTCAGCTATATGAGTTCGTGCGGGCAGATATGCAGATGTTCCTCAATGACAACGACATAGACACGGCGGAATGTGTCTATTCTCTGACCAAGTTCTTATTTGAAAAACACACGCCGAATGGACTGCGGCTGGTGTTCCAGGGAAACCATATTTCCCGAGCTAATAATGTGATCAGCACAAATCTGGATCTGTTCAGAAGTTTTGCCAGAGAGCAGGGCGGCATTTTCAAAAAGGATGACTTGGTGGACTATCTCCAACGCGTGAAAGTTAAAACCGGCAACCTGAATACCCAGATGCAAATCAATACCAGTCCAATATTCCTTATTTATAATGAAGGAGTATTTATAACTTCCGAAAGCATTGGGATAAACGAGCAATGGCTGGCAGAAGTGAACACGGCCCTGAAGAGACTGTTTGACGACCAGGGTGACCACATCGCCTTGCGGGATATCAACGAAAATTGGTTTTCACTTCTGCCGACGCTTCCTCGACGGAGCCCCTGGACGCCGCTGCTTCTGCAGAGCGTTTTGTCCTTTTATTCCAAGCGGCTGGGAAAGGCACACACCATTCCGGCGATGGATGGACAATCGTTTGATACACTTCACGCGATGCTGGTAAGCGCGGACAGTCCGATCGAGACCTTCAGCGATGCGGTGTTCGCGGTCTTGCGGGATGACGGGATCACGCAAAGCAGCTTTCAGGCTGAGGAGCTTCGTCAATTGCTGGTCAGACGCGGACTCATCTCCGGCGGTGAATTAAGTGGGAATATGCCAAAAGCATTGTCCAAGGACGAGAGATTCGGATGGTCCGCTGATGGCCAGACTGTGACAATTAGGGAGTGATCCGATGGCTAATGCCAAGTTCACGCGGGATGAAGTCATCCTTGCCTTAGATGTCTTGTATTTCTCTGATGGTTTGCACCTTACAAAGAATGATCCATCTATAAAAGAACTTTGTGAATTACTTCAATCTCTTCCCATTCACCCAAAGGAGAATCGCGCGGCGAATTTCAGGAACCCATTGGGGGTGAGTGAACAATTGGCGAAGTTTCAGGCTGAACGAAAAGGGATTGAATACAACTCTTGGAAGGTTGGGTCAATTTTTCATATAGTTGCAGACGATTATGGAAGTGATCTTGATGAGTTACACAGTGTTGCCGAATCCATAAAACGCAATAGCCGGTTTATTTCAAAATACTATTCACCATATCAGATTACAGAAGAATTCAGAGAGGGACAGCTCCTTTCTTGGCTTCATCAGCAAATTGAACAGCGCGAACTTAAGAAACTAGCTCCAAGCGGGCGGTGTAGAATATGTCATATTGCACTTGAAGAAATATACTGTAACGGAAACCCATTACTTCAAAAGCATTTATTAGTACCACCTACAAAACTTGATGCAAACAAACAGTATTCAGGTAATCAATTCATCGAGGTCTGTCCAAATTGCCATGCAGCCCTGCATCAGTATCGGCCATGGCTTTCATCAGAACTCGTTGAAAACATAATTCGTTAATTCGGGGGAAGATAACGTGTACGGTTATGACTGGACTGATGAATATGGAATCTTCCGCCTAAACATTGATGCTAAGGTTCAGAAAGAGATTCGCCCAGTATTCCATGAGGAATTAGATTTTTTCGGACTAGATAAATACTGGGACTATCCGAAAGATACAGATTATCCGCTTTTGTGGGCTGAAGGTGTACGACGCTATGTCCTCAATGGTAATTGTGTTGCAGAGGCACAGGGAGGCGGCTTTTATACAAAACCTGAAATCGAACTCGCATCGAATGACCGGCTCATTTTACAACCAATTGATGTCGATAGACTCTATGAAATAAACCGACACCTGCTTATCACTCTAGAGCAAAGAGCGGTTCAGTTTATCCAATCCAAGTTAGCAGAATACCAACCTTTAGGATACGCTTTTGTGTGCGCATTCTCTGGGGGGAAAGATTCTCTAGTCTTACTTGATTTGATGGCTAATGCGCTATCGCCCAGTGATTTCATTGTGATATTCAGCAATACCGGAATGGAATTATCAGATACCCTTGCGGCAGTCAAACATGCTCAATCACATTGGGCAAAGTTGAGGTTTGTTGAAGCAAAATCGCATTTATCTCCTACGGAGTCGTGGGACACCTTTGGGCCACCAGGACGTCGCATGCGTTGGTGTTGTTCTGTCCACAAGTCAGTTCCCACAATATTGAAACTCCGAGAAATACTTAACAATTCCAATGCTAAGGCTGTTGTTTTTGATGGGGTTAGAGCGGAGGAGAGCGCCCGTAGAGCGAAGTATGGAGACGTAAGCGAAGGCGCAAAGAATATTAACCAAGTCAATGCTAGTCCGATTTATAATTGGAATACTGCAGAATTATACTGTTATCTCCTTAAGAAACGAATCCTTTTCAATAAAGCATATAGGCTGGGTCTGTTTAGGGTGGGCTGCATGGTTTGCCCGTTGTCTTCCAGCTGGTGGGACGGAATTGCAAATTCATACTATAAGGAAGAAATGCAGCCTTTACTCCAACGAGTGGAGCTTTACGCAAATCGCACAAAACCCGAAAAAGAAGTCCCAAATTACATTGAGGGTGGCGGCTGGAAGGCTAGAATGGGAGGCCGTGGATTGCCAAACGGTGGTAATCGGGTTGCTGAGCAAGTCCATAACAACGAGCTGCTTTTAACAATCAAGGCCCCCACACAAAGATGGCTTAACGTAGCACCACTTTTAGGCCCGATTACGGAACAAGGAGAAGAATGTGGCATTCAAAAGATCGGAAGCATTGGCTTTGAATACAGCATACGCGAACAGGCAGATAGTTTGACTATTACTTACAAGCCTTTCAGCAAAATGGATCGATTCTGTATTAGTCATTTACGCGGTGTCGCTAATAAGGTCGCATATTGTGTTGGTTGTCGAGCGTGTATGGTCCAATGCCCGACTGGGGCTTTTACGATCCAGGATAATAGTCAAATCCTCATAAGGCAGAATAAATGCATTCATTGTGCCAACTGTTTAGTTTTCACTGACAAAAGCTGCTTATTGGCCAAATCGTTGAGTATTACAAATGGAGGGAACAACGGCATGGATATGAAAGGGTTAAATCCCTACCAGCATTTTGGACTAAGACAATCCTGGCTGGAACACTTCTTTGATGATGGTATCGATTGTTTTGGAAAAGGCGTTCTTGGGAATAGACAGTATGAGTCGCTGAAAGTTTGGCTTAAAGAAAGCGGCCTAATCGAAATCAGGACAAAGGAAAAAACAACAATTGCAACCCCTCTTACTGAAAAGCTTTTGCACTTTGGGGCTTATAATCCTTTTACATGGTCTATTATATGGGCAAACCTTGCTTATAATTCTACCATATGCCATTGGTACTGCCTTAACGCAGAAATTGGCGCAACCTATGAAAAGGGCGATTTAGTTGTCATGCTTGGCGAGGGAACATCAAGATCGAATCGTGAAAATGCAGTCACAGCATTAGCTGAAACTCTTCGGCAATCTCCCATTGGTTCCGCAATCAAGCAGGGAATTGCAATTGAATTAAGTAAGAACACCTATTCTTACCTACGTGCTGGGTGGGACTATCCTCATGCTGTGGCGCTGCTCTACGCACTATATCTTTACGCTGAACATACCGGACGAAAGAGTTTCACATTCACGGAACTGGTGAACGCGCATACGAACCCCGATGCCACCGGTATTTCCCCATCAGATATCTACGGGATCGACGTTAAGGCTTTTCGTGAAGCTGTACAGGGTCTGGCACTGAGCTACCCAAAGTATATTCGCGTTTCCTTCGTCGCAAATTTGGACAACATCATCTTGGAAGACTTCACATCGCTGGAGGTCCTCGATCTGGCCGAAGAGTAATACAAAAGGAGAGCATACGCTATGCCTGTGAAGAAATATAGTGATTTTCTTGAGATCAACCCCTCCTTTGAGTCCGTCGTGGATATCGATTCTGACAAGCGCAACAAGAACCTGTGGCGTGATTATATCGTCGGTGATGATATGGTAACGCTGATGGAAGCCTTGTGTGCTTCCCTGGGAAATGAAGCGCCCGATCAGCGCCGATCTTTCTGGATCCACGGCTCTTATGGCACCGGCAAGAGCTACGCAGCCATATTTGTCAAGCACATGATCGAAGAGTCTCCGGAAGCAGTGGACCAGTATCTCGCCGGGTCAGGGCGGCTGTCCCAGTTCCGCAACCGTTTTGCGAAATGCCGCAAAAACGGAGACTATCTCGTGATTTGGAAGACCGGCTGCACGGGCATTCGCTCCGGCGATATGATGCTTCTGGAGGCAGAAAAAGCGATCCAGGACGCGCTTATAGCGAAATATGGGGAAAGCGCTTATCTTGGGAGCAGCTCTCTGATGGCCGCTGTTAAGGCAAAGCTCGACGACCCCTCTATCAACTGGGAGTACCTTCGCACCACGACGACTCTGAGTGATGACTACGCCTCCGTGGATGCTCTGCGGCAAAAGGTCTATGAAGGCAATATTACTGCTCTGCAGCGAACTGCGGCAGTCATCCGTCAAAAAGGGTATGGCATGGTCAATAACCTGGAGACCTTCAAGGGCTGGATCACGGACATCATCGAAGGGAACCACCTCACAAAGAGCGGGATCTTCTTCATTTGGGATGAGTTCACAGAGTATGTGGCTCACAGCGACGATCATACGGTTATGCAGCAGATCTCCGAGTTCTGCAAGGAGAAGCCTTTCTTCATGCTCTATGTCGTCCATCGTTCGCAGGAGATGGTTGACAGCATGGGCAAAGAAAGGTATCAGCTGATTACGAACCGCTTCCACCAGGTGGAATTCCATGTCAGTCCGGATGCGGCCTATGATCTGATTGCCGGTTCCATCAATACCAGACCGCATATGGACGACCACTGGAAAGAAGAACGAGTCCCCGTTATTAACCGCATCAAAAAGTTTATGCCGGATATGACGGGACTTGATGATCGCGTCAACGAGATGCTGGACATACTTTGTCCTATGCATCCCATGACGGTTCGGCTTCTTTCGCGTGTGGCGGAGAGTTTCGCAGCCGCAACGCGAACCATGTTCCGGTTTATGAAAGACCAGTCGGACATCACCCTGGGTTTTGTTGGGTACATAAACAAGTACGGTCCTGATGATCAGGCGTGTTGGCTTACCCCGGAATGGTTGTGGGACTATTTTTTCACCCGTGAGAGCGATTTCAGCGACAAAGACACCAAGGCTGCAGAGTATATCATTCATTATGAAGAGAGCAAGCACTTGGTTGCAAACGATGAGAACGCCTTGCGTGTGTTCAAGATCGCCATGCTGCTCCTGGCGGTAATGTCCTCTACTCGCGGCGTCTACGGGGGCTCCCGGGCGCATGGCGGAATCTCAGCTACGGTGGAGTGTCTGGAAAACTGTCTTGCCGGCGTTATGAGCAAAAGCCAGGTCAAGGATCTGCTGAACACGATGGAGGAAAGCAAGATCCTGCTCCAGGACAAGGCTGCCAACGGGGTCGTTCGGCTTCAGCTTCCTTTCCGGAGCGGCTCGGGGGATGACTTCAACGCTCGGTTAGACGCAAACGACAAAAAGTTTACCCGCTATCAGATGTTCTCCAAGGACGGCGCTTTTTCTACCGCCTTTGAAAAGCAGGCCTGGGATGAGAATGACGCGGTTCTCAAACGCATGAAGATCTGTGCCTGCTGCGCCGAAACAGCGTCCATTCAGTTCCGCTTGGACGAGATACGCAAGGAGCTTGACAAGTTCGCGTACAAGCTCGGCCTTTTGATCGTCACGGTGAAGGATGATAGCCAATATCTGTCCATACAATCCGATCTTGCTTACCGCACCGTTGAAATGAACGAACCCCGCCTGACGATTGCGTTGGTTAAGACGCCGCTCACGGACGAAAAGCGGAAAGAATGGCTCACCAGCCTTACTCGGCAGGAAATGGCCAGCGCCGGAGGCCAGACCGCCTCCGCCTCACAGCACAAGTTGGAAGCAGAGGTTGCCATCCGTAAATGGGTCAGCGAGGCGGTAAGCGGGGGCAAGATCATAGCATGGAATGAAGATCAGTTTTTCAGCAATCTGTATGGAATGGCCAATCTTCGAAAAACGATCAAGACCCAAGTGCTTGAACGGCTCTTCCCATACTCTCCGGAAACCGTGGTCGTTACCAACACCGCTTACAAGCCCTGCAACGATGCGGCACCGCTCGCGGGCATTGCGCGCGACAGCGGTAATTCACAGCTGAAAAGTGTCCTTAACGTCCTGCAAACGGAAGGACTCTTGGGACTGACTACCATCGAAAGTATGACGGAAGCAGACGGAAGCAAGGCGGCCGCTTCCATCGCCGAGCTTGCCAAGGCGATCCAGGCAGAGATGCTTTCCGGGCAGAGAGTCGTGCTCTCCGACCTTTGGGACAGACTCCAACGGCCCCCGTTTGGATATTACAACACGATTGCCTGCGGCATTCTCCTCGGATACGTGTTTTCGTGTTATAAAGACAGCATGTTCAGCTGGACGGATAACGTTCAGAGCACGCACGTTTTAGGCGAGGCCACTCTGAAAACGATGGTACTGAACATCTGTAAGGGTGTGATGACCACGGACTACCTTTCCGCCGGGTCGGTGACGTTCCAGCGGTTCCGCGATTATGCAAAGAGAATACTCCATCTCACTGATGCCCAGGTCGCAAATGAAACCGAATGCTGGCACAGTTCCCGAGAGGCGATCACCGTGGTCGGTGCGCCGTTCTGGGCTCTGAAATACCTTCCTGATGAGAGCTATGGGAGTGTCGAACTGAAGAAGGCCGGCCTGGAGATCATCGACAGCTTCCAGCAGTTCGTTTCCCTTGAAAGCGATCGGGAACCTGCCATGAGCAATGTGGTCCAGTTGTTTAACGGCCGCGGAAAACTGCGGCAGTCATTGGAGAAGGCTTTCCAGGACAAGGCCGTAATGAGCTTGGCCTTCCGTTCGTTCCTGTTCGATGCTTCCCCTGAGTTGAAAGAAATTGCTGAGAAGCTCACAATTCCACCGGAAGAACTCAGCGACAAACTGCATATCGCGATGCAGAATGCCATCTATACCTGGACTGAAGATCAGGTAAAAGAGAAGCTGGCAGACATTATCAGCGAGTATCGGTATTTGGATAAGCTCAACTCGGTACTCGGAAAGGTATACCACAACACGGAAGAAGCGAAGAAGGATCTTGAGAATCTGTTTAGATTTGTCCGCGTACCTCTGGCAGCCATCGAAAAGCAAAATGAGCCATGGTATCCTGCACTGAAAATCCTTCACAAGGTTAGCACCAACGGTATTTATCATCTGCCCCAGGAAGAGCGCGTTCAGGACATTGCAGCGCTTACGCAGGGGGGGAGTCCTGCCGTAGACTTCCTCAGGGATGGCAAGCCGGTTCTGGCCAGCATTCTTGACGCGCGGGGTCTCGAATGCACCTCAGCAGAACTGAGCAGCGTTTATTCCGGCCTGAAGGATTTAACTGCCGATTCGACCCTTGCGCAGTTTGATCGCGAACTCCAATCTCAGATATGGAACATCAGTCGCGCCCGTAATCGCATTCTTTTGCAAGAACGTTGGCGCTCCCTTACTGGCACTGATAATGTGAAGGATTGGTGTACCAAATTCGGTGCCCCAATTAAATGGGTAGTAGGCAAAGACCTGCGTCAAGCGGTATCCACTTTGTTGGATATGCAAGCTGAAAAGTCTGTCCTCGACAACGATGTTCAGAAGGCGATCCAGCTGCTGGGAAGTGCAGATCCTGCCGTGTTTACCGATAGTGCGAAAATCTCTGAAGCTTTCCTCACTACAGTTGGCACCGATTACCGTTCGGTATTGGAGAATGAACACGAATCTGTGATCGCGCAGGCTAAATTCAAACTTGGAAACGACATGAGCACCTGGGATGTCGAGGATCTGTCTGCATTCCAGCAAATCTTAAAGAAAGCTATACAAGAGAAAGCTAAAAAGGAAAAGCTCGAAACGACCAAGAATTCTGTAAAGACCATGCAGGATGCGCGTCTCCGCAGTCTGGTGACCGCATTCCTGGAATCCCATCCAGAGTATTGTGACAACTTCACCGAATAAGGGGGAAGTAAAATGACGATCGACATGGTCATCGGGCAATTGACCAAAGAAAAACAAGAGGGCCTTTCCTCTCGTTTTCCGTGTCGTGCCATAATGGTTAAAAACCTGAAGCAATACTGTGAACTGCTCACGAAGCTTCAAACAATACCGGATACATACATGGTGCCATCCAAGCTCCTGTTTCCGGATGCAGACGTAATGCCCCAGTACGATGCTTTGCGGGATGAACAGTTCCGGAATCAATGGCTTATCTTGCCCGGTGTAAGCGAGTATCTGCGGCTATTCGGAGCCAGCGAAGCAGAAAAGCAGCGCTTTGGCGCTCTGTGGCGCTATCAGGCACCTGCGGACAGTACCGGAAGGATCCTGATCCCCTTATGGGGCTGTGAAGCGCAGTGGCACGACAAGTCACTCCGACTGGTAAATGATATACGCCGTGATAATGATTACTTCAACTGTATCGATACCGATGAGGCTGAAGAAGCCATGGAGATCATCGTTTTGTCGAACAAGTTCGAACAGTTCAAATCAAAGCTATACAGTCTGAACGGCCAGTTCTTCACAGGACTTCAGGAATGGTACGGTTATTGGTCTTCCCCAGTTCTTACTCGTAAAGACTACGTGCTGATGACAGGGCGCGAAAACAGCATCCAGGCAACCGGCGGGAGCATCAGTATTCGGGTAATAAAGGATACGCTCTCTTTCATTCGCGAAACCATGGAAAACGGTCACATCCTCACCAGAGAAAACTGCCCCCCTGACGCAACAGATCTTCTTTTTGAGTTCGCGTTAAAAGGGGAAACAGTTGAGAATGCAATCGCTGCCGCATTGAATATCCACTCCATTTCCGGTCAGGACGTCGCAGGGAAATGGAGCATCCTCTCAGCGGGTCAAAAGCAGCTCGTTAAGCTCTGGTATACGCTGCACTCAGACGATTCCTACTTTAGCTATTGCGTTCTGAAAGCTGTTTCGGAGGCAGACCTGTTTAACCGCATTCTTTCTGAGATTTTCTCGCTCAGATTAGGCCACCCGGATTGGGTCGAAGAGAGTCAGAACCTGGTTTCGTTGATGGGGCTCCAAAAAGGCAAGGAATTCTTCAAAGCTCTGGATGCGATTCCGGACTTTTCAAATCGGCTGCCGTTTCTCAGAGGAAAGAGCAAAGAAGAGCATATCTATCTTCTGCATATGACGGGTTTGTGGGCCAGGCAGGACGTGGATGACCTGCTGGAGAACAAACAGCTCGAAAGTCTCTATCCTGAGCTGTTTGCTTATTTGGAGCACGAAGGATCTGCCGTAAATGCTGACTTGCGCGAATACCTCTCGCGATACAAAGCCCACAAGTTGGCAAATACCCTTCCTGAGGATGAATGGATGCATTTTGCCGGTGTAGATCCTGACGCATATGACTATCGCTATTCCGCATTGAGCGATGCTCTGACAGACGACTGCCTGGTTCTGTGGGTCGATGCGATGGGCATGGAATGGACCTCGCTGCTGGTCCACGAATTGAAGAAGCTTCCGGACACGCATATTGACAGTGTGCGGATCACGCAAGCTACCCTTCCCACGGAAACCAGCTTCAACAGCCAATGGCTTCAAATGGCCGTCCCGCACGAAAAACTGGATAAACTGGACAAGCTTGCCCACAAAGGCATTATTGATGATCCGGATTACTACGCCTGTGTGGAGGAGCAGATCTCATTCATCTCGGAACTTGCTCAGAAGTATGTAAAGGACTTCTTGAGAAACTACCAGCGGGTCATACTGACAGGCGATCACGGAACCAGCCGGCTCGCAGCGCGCTTCTTCCACAAACGGGCAGGGATGCCGGTTCCGCCAGGTGCAAATGTTTTTAGCCATGGCAGATACTGCTCCAACGTCGGTAACGCTATTGCTGATCCCAATTTACGCTCAGTCAAAGCGGCAGACGGCTCGGTTTATAGTGTCTATGCAAACTATGATCACTTTACAAGTCCTGGTTTTGCAGCAGGCGCTGATGACGAAAATGCACTTTACGGAGAAATTCATGGCGGTGCTTCTCCGGAAGAAATGCTCGTTCCCGTTATCGTGATCGATAGCACCAAGGAAAAACCTGTATCAGGAACATGGAAGAATTCCAAAATTCGCATTATGGCAAAAAAAGCGCGTGTAGTTATCACCTTCAACAAGCCTGTGCACTCGCTCCAGATGAGGATCAGTGGGATTGACGGCAGCTGCTCGGTGGGGTCCAATAACAAGGAGTGGACCGCAGTGTTTGACGGTATTAAGCCAAACACTTATGATGTAACTCTTCTGGCAGACGGCGCTCTAGTATCCATGCCAATGCTGACGATCGTTTCTGCGCTTGTCAACGAGGAAGGTGACTTGCCGTGAGCAGAAAAAAAGTGTGCTGTGATTGCGGAAAAGCGTTAAAGAAGGATGAAGTTGCTCTCACAAAGAAACTTATTGATCTGGACACAGAAGAATTCTATTGCATTGACTGTTTAGCAGAGTATATCGGATGTGCGGTCTCGGATCTGGAGATAAAGATCCAGGAATTCAAGGAACAAGGCTGCACATTGTTTTTGTAACGGAGGTTCGCCATGCTTGAAGACAGAATTCGAGAAGTGTTTGCGGATATGGTAGTGCTCAAGGATCCCCAGCGGAGCGAGTACTTTTCCAACCTCAGCATCCCCTCTTATATGCGCGATTGGCTTGTCATGAAGTTCTCCGACGATGATGGCAGTATCGATTTTGACGGCGTGAAGCGTTATATCCAACGTTATATCCCGTCTCGGGAGGACTTTGAGCAGTACAAGTTTCAGATCGTTAACGGTGACACGGTCCAGTTTCTTGCCCGCGTCCGTGTTACCGTGGATATCAAGAGTGGGAAAACCATTTTTGAACTGCCAGATTTCGGGGGTGCACGCGGCGGGGCCAGCGGCAACATCGCGTTTGAGGTTGTAGAAAAATGGCAGGCGACCTTGCTCCATGAGAGTGAGAACTGGGGCATCATCACCCTGATGTGGACCATGGAAGGAACCCCATCAAAGCCGAAGGGGTCGATCACGATGATCGGTTATAAGCCCTTTTGCCCCTACTCTGTCGACTTGGACTTCTACCGAGACGCTCGTCGCGAGTTTTCCATTCATGAATGGATCGATACAATTATCAGCGCAGTCGATTATAATCCTGCTGGCTATACTGACGACAATGGAGATCCCAGCGAAGAGAAAAAGCTGATTTTTCTTCGCAGGCTCCTTCCCTTTGTGGAGAAGAGAGTTAACCTGATAGAACTGGCTCCAAAAGGCACGGGTAAAAGCTATGTGTTTGAAAAAATCAGCAAACGTGGGTGGCTGATCAGTGGCGGTACCGTTTCCAGAGCCTCTCTCATCTACGACAATGCAAAAAAAACCGGAGGCTTATTGACACGGTTCGATTATGTCGGATTTGATGAGGTCCAGTCCATCACATTTGAACAACCCGGGCAGATCCAGCAGGCGCTCAAGCACTATATGGAATTCGGTGAAATCAAGGGCTTTGATGCTGCGCTTTCTGCTGATGCCGGCGTAATCGTCCTTGGCAATATAAATGCGGATCGGTTCGACATCAACAAGAACATGGTCGAGAATATAAGCGAAGTCTTCGGGGAATCGGCAACGTTGGACCGATTTCATGGTTTTATTCCCGGCTGGCAGATCCCACGCATGACTACTGGACTCATTGCGAAGGGCTGGGCGATCAATACGGAGTATTTCGCCGAAGTGCTTCATGCCTTGCGTGAAGATTTGAGCTATGCTGCTATCGTTGAAGATTTGATTACTTACCCGGCAAAGGCCGACAAACGCGACATGACGGCTATCAAGCGGCTTTGTACTGCTTTGCTAAAGCTGCTATTTCCCCATGTTCAGTCTGCTGCTGATGTTGATCGGGAGATGTTCATGCACTATTGCCTACTTCCCGCTATGGAAATGAGAGCCGTAATCAAAAAACAGCTCTGTATTATCGATCCCAAGGAGTTCGATGTCCCGGGGAAACGGAACATCCCGGAGGTATCCTGCAAATGATCTATGCGGATAATGCGGCAACGACCAAACTAGACCCAACCGTCTTTGAGGCCATGAAGCCTTTTTTGCTCGAAGAATACGGGAACGCGTCACAACCGTATTCCTTATCCCGGCGACCCAAAGAGGCCCTTGCGGAAGCAAGGGCCATTGTTGCAGAATGCATACACGCAAAACCTGAAGAGATCTTTTTCACTTCAGGAGGTACGGAAAGCGACAACTGGGCGATAAAGGGTTCTGCTTTTTCAGATCCTGATCATCGAGCCACCATAACATCCGCGTTTGAACATCATGCGATTTTGCGATCCTGTGCGGCTATTGAACGGCTGGGGTATCCGGTTGCTTACCTTTGTCCATCCGCAGAAGGGATTATTACTGCTAACAACTTGGCTGGATGCATTACCCACCAAACAAGGCTCGTTTCAATTATGCTTGCAAATAATGAACTTGGCAGCATTCAGCCAATCAAATCTTTGTCTGAAATTGCCCACTCGCACGGTGCACTTTTTCATACTGATGCGGTGCAGGCAGTTGGACACATTGAGATTGATGTTCGGAACCTTGGCGTTGATATGCTTTCTGCTTCAGCGCACAAGTTTAACGGCCCAAAAGGTGTTGGATTTCTGTATGTTCGAAATGGGACGAAAACGGCTGCATATGCTAACGGCGGCACTCAAGAGCATGGCCTTCGTGCGGGGACAGAAAATGTTGCAAGCATCGTGGGAATGGCAGTTGCGCTAAAAAACAACTGCGAAGAACTGGATCAGAACAGAAAACATCTTTTGGCACTGGAAAATGCACTTTTAACCAAGCTTGACCAAAGCGGTATTTACTATCAGCGTAACGGCGGCGATAGAGTTCTGCCGGGCTTGCTGAGCCTCTCTTTTCCCGGTTCAAGTGGCGAAAGGCTTTTACATAGGATGGATTTGCTGGGAATTTGTATTTCTACCGGCTCTGCATGTGACAGTAAACGTACTGAAATCTCACATGTTTTGAAAGCAATTGGGTTAGATGATAAGGCCGCTTTAGGGACAATTCGCATTTCATTGGGCAAATACAACGATATGAAAGAAGTTAATGAAATTGCCGATATGCTGATTAGGATACTTAGTAGTTAAACACCTGTGGTGACAAGAAAACAAGAAGTTTCGGAAAAAAAGAAAGGACTGCACGCAAGAACAACGCGAACTTTCTTTAATATGAATTCTCAGAAGCAATAGAATGCAAAGGATGACTCAGCAACGAAACGACCGCAACTGATCTGGTTTGGGGCTGCCATCATTACCCAAGCCAAAATCTATCCGTTTTTCCAACCTCTGTGTCCGCTCAGCCGAGGGCGCGTCAGTTCGAACTTTTTCCGCCTTAAATTGTCAGTAATAATGCAAAACGGCGGACGCAACATATATGCGGGACACCGAGAAAAAGAAAAGGAGTTTCAACTCAGATGGATAAGAACAGCAACAGAATTCTTAATCCCAACGCCCGCGACGCCATGGACCGCTTCAAGATGGAAGCCGCCGGCGAGGTCGGCGTGAGCCTGAAGCAGGGCTACAACGGCGACATCACCTCCAAGCAGGCCGGCAGCATCGGCGGACAGATGGTCAAGAAA
>JAEEGL012963832.1_pt1 | contig 16873 bp, 16 predicted proteins | sample 9134231 | NCBI WGS metagenome assembly JAEEGL01 (sample SAMN16246548, study PRJNA631951) | gut metagenome | biome: gut microbiome; feature: rumen; material: fiber-attached | host: Bos | place: Iran: Karaj | collected 2018-10
GTTGTGACTTGGTAAGTCCGCCTGTCATTTCGATCATCGGTCTGATGATATCGAAAGCATCAACATTGTCTGAATATCTTATATTTGTTCCAGGTATCCTCTCACTCAACATAAATTAATTACCTCTTTGCTATACTTCTTTATCTTTCTGCCTGATCGGCAATTATCATCTATCTACATTATATAATTGCCGATCAGGGTTTTTAAGTCATCCTTTTCTAATATTTTTCACGGCTTGCCTGCCTTAAGATGTAGATCACGAAGATGATCGGGAACATCCATAAAGCAATTCTGAATAAGAAGTAAACAGCACCGAATGCCAAGTCAAGCATTAAACCAATAAAACCGAATAATAACATCAACATGACCTTTTTACCTCCTTTACTTAGTTGTTCAGATCAATAATCATTGAATCCGCGCCTGTAACCTGCGGCAGTTCACCGTTCCATTTCTGGATCTTGTTGTATTCAATGATATTGTTTGTCAAAGATTCACTTAGGACTCTGTTGGCTTCAGCCTCCGCTTCGGCCTTGATCTTGATGGCTTCAGCTTCAGCCTGTGCGATCGTGATCGCCGTCTGTTTCTCGGTTTCGGCCTTCAGCAGCTGCTGCTGCGCAACCTGTTTCTCTTCGATCGCATTGATGAACTCTTCCGAGAAATCAAAGTCGATGATATTGACGTCTGTTGCATAGAGTCCGAAGGCATTCAGTTTTTCATTCAGACCATCCAGCAGACCGTCTGAGATCAGCGCCCTGTTGCTGACGGTCTCTTCAGCGGTGTATTTTGATACGATCGCCTTGAGAACCTCATTGACAGCCGGAACAACCAATACGCTTTCATAATTTGATCCGACATTCTTATATATAGAATATGATTTGTTGGAATCGATACGATAGTTGATAGCTAAAGTCGTATCAACAGTCTGCAGGTCTTTGGAGAATGCTTCAGTTTCGACTTCCAGTTTAACGATCCTGTTGTCAATCTGAATTACTCTTTGCGCAAACGGAAGCTTGAAATGAACACCTTCCTGCATGACTTTTTCTTCAACTTTACCCATCGTAACCACAACACCAGTATGTCCCGGTTCTACCACGACAACTGATGAGAAGGCTGGAATAATTGTTATCAGGACAACTACTGCAGCAATAATAAGAACCTTGTAATTAACATTAACTCTGTTCATTGCCCTTTCCTCCTTTTTTAGTTAAGCAATTTTCGCTGAGCTGTTTTACAGCTGTTTTTCAAAGAACTCTGGTCATTTTCCATAACAGCCCGCCTCCTTCTTTATGATTTGATTGTATAATACATTCTTTTGAATGTCAATACATTATTATTGAATTATTTATACATTCATATGAATGGATAGATAATAGAGAAAAATACGCATTTTGCTGCGTATTTATGCAATTACAGATATTTCTCTAAAGTATTTCTTACCGCTCCGGCTTCAGAAAGTTCCTCATTAAGATAGGAGACAACTTTATCTGCCAGGCCGTATTTTTCCAGATCTACCCCGAAGATCTTCTCATTTCTAAGCAGATCGATGATATCTTCCTTTCGGATCGTATCACCAAGCTGATATTTCGCAAAGATCGGTGTAAGTTCTTCCAGCATCGGATCGGAAGGAAGCTCAAATCTGTTTCCGTTATCATCAATAGCGGTCAGATATCTGAGCCACCCCGCAAAGACAAGCGGAATATAGGTAAGCTGAGCGATATCTTCACCTCTGTTCAGATAGGCCTTGAGTGTTTCGCCGAATCTAACCGGAAGTTTCTGCGATGTATCCATGGCAATACGCTGCGGTGCATCAGGCATGTACGGATTGGTAAGTCTGACATTTATGACCGTATCCAGGAAATCCTTCGGATCCATGATCTTTGGATCTATGACTACCGGAAGTCCTTCATCATAGCCGATATGTCTGGCCAGTTTGCTTAATACTTCATCACTCATCTCTTCAAAGATCAGTTTATGATCAAGCAGACAGCCATAGACCGCCAAAGCGGTATGGACCGGATTGAGACAGGTTCCGACTTTCATCTTCTCAACCTTGTCGACTGTTTCCCTGTCGGTAAAGATGATGCCGGCCTTTTCCCAGGCTGGTCTGCCGTTGGCGAAGTTGTCTTCAATGACCAGATACTGGCTCTCTTCCGCATTGACGAAACAGTTCATGTAGTAGCTGATATCCAGCTCTTTTAGATCCTCTACTCCATCGGCAATAAGAATCTCCGCTATCCTTCTGTCCGGTCTAGGAGTGATCTTGTCGATCATTGAGATCGGGAAGGAAACCTTCTCATTGATGTAGTCAATGAATCCCTGTTCATTATAGCGGCCTGCATAATACATGATCGCTCTCTTAAGCACATCACCGTTATGTGAACAGTTATCATGTGAGTTCAGAGTCAACGGATAGGCACCATTGAGATACCTGTGGTGCAGCAAGGCAGTGAATTTTCCCAAATAGGTCGTTTCATCGTCGCCATCCTTGAAGGCATATCCTTTTTCCGTGATCGTGAAGGATGCGACCTTGAGGCTCTTTTTGGTGAAGATCTCCTTAAGTCTTTCCACATCTTCGATCTTCAAGGATTCGGCGATCGAACCGACAACTCTCTTATCGGCTTTGCCCGAACTTCTTAAAGTTACCGCAATATGCAGATTATCAAATCTTCTGAAGAAGTCATCAATCGCTTTTGAATCGAGACCTCCGACCATCGTGATGCCCTTTGTAAGAACACCCTGATCAAGCAATTGATCACAAAAGACCGCCTGGAAAGCTCTGAAGAGATTTCCTGCGCCGAAGTGGATCCATTCAGGATTTTCCTTTGTTTCCTCGATCATCCTATCGCGATCATAGGAGAATACTTCATATCCTTTTTCAAGCCATTTTTCTTTTTCGTTTACAACATTTACCAGTTTCATCTTCTTGAGTCCTTATCTATTGCTTCCCACAAGCCGCAGATATATGCGGCACCTAATGCTCTGTCATAGAGTCCATAGCCAGGCATGGCCACTTCATCCCAGATCATTCTGCCATGGTCCGGTCTGATCGGTCCTTCAAAGCCTATATCATGCAGGGCTCTGACGATCTCACAGACATCGAAGGAGCCATCTTCCGACAAGTGTGCCGCTTCTTCAAAGTCATCAGGTGAATTGAACTTCAGGTTTCTGACATGAGCGAAGTGGATCCTGCCTTTGAGATTTCTGATCATGGAATGAAGATCGTTATTGAGGTTTGTTCCATATGAGCCGGCACAGAAGGTCACGCCGTTGTGAGGATCATCGACCATCTTCATCATCCGGTTGATGTTATCCATATTGGTTATGATCCTAGGAAGTCCGAATACAGACCAGGCCGGATCATCGGGATGGATGGCCATCCTTATATCGTATTCATTGCATACAGGCATGATCCTCTCCAGAAAGTATTTGAGGTTTTCAAAGAGTCTTTCCTCATCGACAGCCTTGTAGAGTTCAAACAGCTCCTTTACATGGGCCATTCTTTCAGGCTCCCAGCCGGGCATTACTGTACCGTTCATATCGGAAGCTATCGAATCAAACATCTTTTCAGGATCAAGTTCATCGACAGCCTTTTGCGTATAGGCTAAGACAGTTGAACCGTCAGGTCTGACTCGAGCCAATTCGGTTCTGGTCCAGTCAAAGACCGGCATGAAGTTGTAGCAGACCAGATGGATGTCTTCCTTGCCCAGGTTTCTTAAACATTCTATATAGGTATCGATATCCTTGTCCCTGTCTTTGGATCCGGTCTTGATCGCATCGGAGACGTTTACCGATTCTATGCCGGCAATATGAAGTCCGGCATCTTCCACTTCCTTTTTAAGGGCATGGATCTCCTGCCTTGTCCATAAGTCACCGGGCTGTTTGTCATACAGGGTGGTGATGACTCCTGTTACATATCTGATCTGTCTTATCTGCTTAAGGGTAACGGTATCATGTCCCGGACCATACCAGCGCATTGTCATTTCCATATTTTTCTATCCTCCATTTATATAGACATCAGAATTATTCTTGTGATGTGTGATCCTATTTATCTGCCCAGCATACAAATAATACTTTCTTCATAATTGCACATCTCTTTTATATGATTTGTCTTCATTAAACAAAGCCGACTTTAAGAATGCTTGAGGAAGCTCTTTCCATATTGTGTTTTATTCAAAGATATCCCTCTGTTCTTCATTCAAATGCGTTTTTCATAAATTTTTTACGGTTTTCTAAGATCATTCACCCTGCGGAACATTTTTATTAAGACTCTTATTCCGGTAATTTATGTCGTTTCGAAGCGTGTAACCGCAGTTTTCCCAGAAAGCGTTAGCCCCATCGTTGTCCTTATATACAACGCAGAATACTTTACTGATTCCTTCTTTTTCCAGAGCTTCTTCAGCCTTTTTCAGCAGCAAGGCGGCAACCCCTTCATGACGGTGATCCTGATGGACACAAAGATGATGAATGAGACCTCTTCTTCCATCATGACCGGAAAGGATGATGCCGATGAGCTTATCATTACTGCACGCAAGAAAACAGGTCGAAGGATTGCGTCTAAGATAGCGCTCTATCCCTTCCCTGCTGTCATCAACGGGATTGAGTGCTCTTCTGGTCTGCTCAGTATAATTCCACAGTTCATAGATCGCATCATAATCAGCGATCGTGACCGGTCTGATCTCAATATTCACTTTAGTATTCCTTCTTCTTTTCTATATCATTGTTCAGCACAGATGCTTTACTGCATAAAGGATTGTTCCATCTTCCCTGACAATCTCTTTTATGATTTTAAAACCATTTTTCTTCCAGAAGTGATTTGACTGCGGATTATCCTTGTCGATGCCCAGCTGTATTTCCTTTATTCCGATATCTTTAAGATAGGAAGATGCTTCGTCAATGATCCTGGTCCCGATCCCGCTTCCCTGATGATCATGATTCATCATGAAAAACCCGATGAAGGCTGTATCTTTTTCAGGATAGCCGTCAATCAGATCCATAACAGCCATCAGTTCTTCTTTGTCATAGAAACCGACATAATATTTATCGCAGGCATCTATTCCGGGAGGTGTTATGCGAAGATCTGAAAGGATCAGCTCTCGGGAATTGTCTTTTCCGCACCATCGGTAGTATTCCTTGTTTTTCCGGCATAATTCAAAAATGACGTCAACATCGGCATCATCCATTCTTTTTACTTTATAATCACTGCTTAGCCTGCTTATATCAAGCACCGCATTCTCCTACCAGATATAAGGAATCATCCGGTATCTGATTTTTTTCTCATATTCCCTGTAGCCGGGAAGCCCTTCTTCCAATACCTTTTCTTCGTTTCTGATCCTCTTCATGATCAGCGGAATGTATGCCAGCATGATCAAAAAGGAATAGAGTGAATTAAGCACCAGCGGCATGCTTAAGAAGAGGGATGTTGAAGCTGAATACATCGGATGTCTGACGATGCCGTACAGACCGGTGTCAACGACCTTCTGGTCATCTGTTACCTTGATTGTTCTTGAAAGATAGCGGTTTTCTCTTAGCACTTCGCCAAACATCGCATAGGAAAGAAGGAAGATGATTATCCCCGCCCACACAACGATATCAGGCAGGCTGTTCCACTTGAAACGATAGTTAAGTCCCGCGACAATAAAAGCCGCAATAAACATGATCCCGCTGTAGCCGATTACATCCTTCTGTTCTGCTTCCTTTTCCTTGTTGTCAAGCCGGCTTCTTAAAAGATCCGGTGCCTTGAGATACATTATGATTCCCGCAAAGAACATCGGTATAAAAAGAATGGCCATGAATATCCAGCCGTTTCGCCATTTCAAAGTACCGGCCGGAATAAACAGCAGTCCTGACACAAGCAGGACACCCGCAAGATATTTCATTAATGCTTCAGTCAGCAGTTTCTTCTTCATAAGACCTCCATAAATATAATCCCGATCCTGAGGCAAGCTTATCCAGCAGTTTCAGAATCTCTTCGTCAGGATTATAGACACTCATATGCGAATCATCCGTATCAAGCGTAAGCAGACAATCCTTTTCTTCTATATAAATATTGAAGTATTCTTCGTTGCTCAGAATCCTTTCAGCCAGATCCTGGATCTCTACATATTCATCATTGTTGACTTCAATGCTGTAGTAGCAGTTAAGCTTCAGAATGACATCCAGAAATCTTTCTCTCAGATCTTTATCCAGATAGTATCCTTCGATCGCAAAAAAATCGCCTTTGTTTTCTTTTGCCACTCTGAAAGGCAGGAAGTCGATCACATAACAGTCTTTTTCAAACAGATAGTCGATATCTTTCATGTTTTATTCCTGATAAGTTTGATGATCCACATGATCAGATAGACGATCAGAAAGATTAAAAGCCAGGTAGCCAGGAAACACAGGATCGAAAAAGAAAGACTGACGGTGTCGCTTTCATCTGCTCTCATGGAATAGATGTGTCTGTAGATCCAGCCAAAACCCAGCTGTCCCATGAACTCTCCGCCATACATCTTGATCGATAAAGGCAGCCACCTGTCATTTTGAAATCCCAGATAATTGATGCCTGTTCCGATAAGCGTCAGTACAAATGATATGCCTAAAGAAAGACTCAGCTTTTTCATTTTCTCATCTCCTTATCTCTATTTTATAATTATAATGTATGAACAATTATAAAGAATATTATCCGCGGCCATTACTGAAAAGAGATTCTTTTTTCTCGCTTTGCGGAACCTGGAAACTCAACGGAAATGACATCGAGATCCCCTTTCCTCCCGAGTCCGATCTTTCGGGATACAAAGGTGATCTGAACACTCTTGAATACACCAGAGCGTTTTCCTTGCCCGATAGTTTTCATCAGGAAAATGAAAAACTGCTTTTACATTTCGGGGCTGTCGATCAGACATGCGATGTCTATCTTAACGATGTATTCCTGCTTCATCATGAAGGCGGATATCTTCCTTTCAGTATCGATATCACTGATGCGATCAGAAAAGACAACATTCTTAGAGTAAGCGCCAGGGATGATCTTGATCATTTCTATCCTTACGGCAAGCAGACAAAGAAACCTTCAGGCATGTGGTACACACCGGTTTCCGGCATCTGGCAAAGCGTCTGGATCGAAAGCTACGACAGAAACGGCATCGATGGTCTCTCTATAAATACCGGTAAGGATATACTGAATCTTCAGATTGAATCAGGAAGCGATTTTTTTGAGATTGAAATCGGTGAAGACAGATATACCTTCAATCAGAAAGATATTTCACTAAAAATAGATAATCCGCATCTGTGGTCGATCGATGACCCGTATCTTTATCCTCTTAAGATAAAAACCGGAAAAGATGAGGTTGAGTCCTATTTTGCCCTGCGGGAGATCAAAGTAATAAACAATAAAATCTATCTCAATGATGAACCGCTGTTTATAAACGGTCTGCTGGATCAGGGCTATTTCGAAAAAGGCATCTTCCTTCCTGAAAAGCCTGAAGATTATCGTCAGGATATTCTGAACATGAAGGAACTGGGTTTCAACTGCTTAAGGAAACACATCAAAGTCGAACCTGAAGCTTTCTATTATTACTGTGACCGGGAAGGAATGCTGGTGATACAGGACATGGTAAATTCCGGAGCCTACAGCTTCTTTGTCGATACACTGCTGCCGACGATCCGCATCAGCAAAATAAACAAGCCGCTCAGAGATCAGAAACGCTATGACTTCTTTATGGAACATTCCATTCAGACAATTAGGCATCTGAGATCCCATCCGTGCATCATCGGCTACACCATCTACAACGAAGGCTGGGGTCAGCAGGCTGCTTCAAGAACCTATGAGATTCTCAAGAAAGAAGATCCCGAAAGGCTGTTTGATTCCACTTCGGGATGGTTCTTTGACGATAAGAGTGACTTCGATTCATATCATGTCTATTTCCGCAATGAAATCCTCAAAAAAGGAAAAAGACCGCTTCTTTTATCAGAATGCGGAGGATTCATCAGAGACATCAGTGATCATAAATCCGAAAAAGGATCAGCGTGGGGTTATGGCAAAACTGGCAGCGAAGAAGAACTGACCGGAAAGATCATTGAAATGCATAATAAAATGATCTTTCCTTCGATAAGAAACGGACTGATCGGTTATATCTACACACAGGTCAGTGATGTCGAAGGAGAAATAAACGGCCTTTATACCTATGACCGCAAAGTCTGCAAAGTCAATAAAGAAAAACTTCTTGAAGCAAACCGCAAGCTTCAGGAAGTCTATAAAGCTAATCTGTAATACTGCAAGCCGATTCGCAATCTGAGATATCGGCTTTTGTTTCGGATTTCAGGATCTCTATATCAATATATCTGCCAAACCAGGTACTAAGACCTTCCAGAGTCTCGTAGTAAGGCAGATCTTCATTGCTGCCGGGATCCAGATAGGCGACAACTTCGCCATCCACAAAGATGAACATTGAAGGTGTATAGGAGACTCTGTCACTGATCGAATTGCTTGTCTTGGCAAAATCACTCAGGATCAGGGCATACATGTCGATCTGATTTGTTTCGGTAAACTCCTTGACTACCGGATAGAACGAAGCGCAGGATGCACAGCCCGGAAGATACACATAGACCGCAAAGGTCTTTCTGCTGTTTTCCAGTTCATTCAGCTGTTCAACATTTTCGATCGGTTTGAAGATCGACACATCATTTTCCTTTTTATCGTCGCTTCTTTCCGTGCCCTCAATCCTGGTCAGGGTTGAAAAATCAATATTGTGATAGACGACATTGGAGTAATCATACTGGGTCTCTCCTGTATCTTTGTATGTCGTTTCGACCTTGTTTTTGCTTTCGTAATACCAGTAGCCGCCGGTGTTGTAGATCCTGGTTTCATCCCAGCCCAGAGCCACCAGCATTTCCTTGGTCATGCCGGAATAGCCGCCCCCGCCGCACATCAGGAAGATGTACTTATCTTTAGGAAACAGGCTTTCCAGAATATGCATTGATTCTTCATAATTGGCAATGTATTCTCCGTTTTCATCATGGGTAAACAGAGTATCACCGCTATAGGTCTGACCCACTTCTTCAGGAAGGCCATCCGCGTTGCACAGATACGGATAAGGTACGACTTCAAAACCCTTCACATAGCCCGACAGATAGGAATCGCCGCCGATCGCTTCATAGTCAGCTTCATCTTTCAGCATGCGCATATCGCGATAGACACTGTCCTTTCGGCCAAGGTATTTATCAATGGTGGCTTCGTTGATGTTCTTATCGATGCCCAGCTGGCCGCGCATTCCCTCGCTTTTCTCCGGAAGCGGAAGTGAGGCTTCCCTGCACGAAGTCAGACCCAGCACTAATAAGCCGCAAAGCATAATTTTTATCAGAATGTTTCTTTTCATAATCACAATTATATTACTGTTGAAATTTAAAAAACGGATTATTATCCGTTTCTCATGAAATTCTCAATATCATCGACCTGTTTGATGATCTCTCGGGAAAGGACTTCGCAGCCTTCTTCAGTTATAAGCAGATCATCCTCGATCCTGATACCGATACCCTCGTCTGCAATATACAGTCCCGGTTCATTGGTTATGACATTTCCGGCTTCAAGCACCTGGCCAAGACCGCCGTCGATGTCATGGGTATCGAGTCCCAAATGGTGAGATACCGAATGGAAATAGTATTCTCTGACATCTTTGCTCAGGCCATGTTTTGGAAGTTCTTCCTTATAGTAATCAACGATCATCTGATTAAGATCTTTCATCTTCATGCCAGCACGGGCATTTTCTTCCATGATCTTCTGAGCATTCAGAACGATGCTGTAGATCTCCTGCTGTCTGGCCGTAAACTGGCCATTGACCGGAAAGGTACGGGAGATATCCGCACAGTAATAATCATAGGTGGCGCCAAGATCGCAAAGGAACAGTTCACCGTCGTTCATGATCTGATTATTGTCGTGATAATGAAGGATCGTAGCTCTCTGGCCGGAAGCGGCAATCGTATCAAAGGCCTTGTTGCGGCAATTAGCCTGGAACAAAACAAAATCAAAGACGCCTTCCATGCTCATCTCACTTAGACCCGGCTTGCAGGTGCGCATCATCTGCTGAATGCCGAGGTTGGTGATATGAATGGCATTCCTGATGCAGGCGATCTCATTTTCATCTTTGACAAGTCTCATCCTGGCAATGATCGGAAAGATATCTTTTGTGATCATGTATGGATATCTTTCCATCAGCTTCTTTGCATATCTAGAAGCAGGTGTATCTTCCTGGTCCATTGTGTAATGCCAGAAATCAAAATAGAATTCAAAGTCCGGGTGTTTCCTGCTTCGATTCATCAAGGAAGAAATCACCTCATCCAGCTCATCGACAGTTTCGACTTCCCTGATTCCTGATTTCTCAGATGCCTCTTCCTTAAGCATCCTGCCCCCGACCCAGCGGGCCAGAGTCTCGTCAAACGGCAGGATGAACAGCATCTCTCTGTTTATGCCGTCAAGTCTGTACATCAGTAAGACCATGTCTTCCTTATCAAGGCCGGTCAGATAATAGAAACTGCGGTTTACGGAAAACGGATAGCTCTCATCTTCCGAACGCATAGGTGCTCTTCCCGAAAACAGCATTAGCGCACTGTTTTCAGGCAGCGCATTTAAAACTCGGTTTCGTCTGCTAGAATATTGATTCATCTTCTTCCTTCTTTCTATAAGACACTTTTACGATTCTGTCGTTTCTGAGGCATTCTTCGACCAGCGGTTCGTAGTCAAACAGCGATTCATAGTACAGACATTTATCTTCTTTTGGTTTTGTGACCGGATTCTTCGGATCAAAGATCGTACAGCAGTCCTCGTAAGGAAGGATGCTGGTCTCATAGGTATCGATGCGCTTGGCAATATCAATGATCTCCAGTTTGTCCATCATGCATAGAGGTCTGAGGATAAAAGTATCAGCAACCTTGCCGATGACGCTTATTGATTCCGGGGTCTGTGATGCGACCTGACCGATCGATTCGCCATTGCTTATGACCTTGATATGTCTTTGCTTGCAAAGCTGATCGGCAATGCGGTACATCATTCGCCGCATGATCGTGATGCAATACGGCTCATCGACATTCTTGTATATGGCAAGCTGCAGATCGGTAAACGGAATGATGTGAACATTGATGTCTTCCTGACACACCGAAAGTTTTTCAGCCAGGGTCAATACCTTCTGCAGTGCCTGCTTTGAAGTGTAGGGTTCCGAAGCGAAATGAATGCACTCGATCCGCAAGCCTCTTTTCATCGTCATATAGGCTGCAACCGGTGAATCGATACCTCCGGACATCATGACCATGGCCATGCCGTTGATACCGGTCGGATAACCGCCCCCGCCTCTGATCTTTTCATCCATCACATAGATGAAATCCTTATCAACCGAGATATAAAGCATCAGTTCCGGTTTATGCACATCCACCAGAAGTCCGGTGTTATGCAATATGTTGCCGGCGATTGCTCTGTTGATCTCATCAGAGATAAGCGGATAATTCTTATCATGTCTTTTGGTGGCAACTTTAAAAGTCTTTGCCTGGTGTTTCTGAGCCAGCTGCAGGGTGACTTTCTTCACATCTTCAATATCCCTGTTTACTCTGATCGCTCCGGCAAAATAGGAATAGCCGAAGACATCCCTGAGCTCTTTCTTTATTGTCTCGTAGTCTTCGCCATTGAGCTTGATGAACAGTCCGTCATGAAGCATGTTGTAGGTCAAAGCCTCGTGGTCCTTGAGTCTTTTTCTGATGTTGCTGGTCAGCTGCTTAGTGAACTCCTTGCGGTTTTTGCCTTTAGTCGAAAGTTCACCGTATCTGACAATAATATGGTCGTATTGAATATCAGGCATATTTATCCAGGATCTCCTTTAATGACTTTATGAAATAATCGATCTCTTCTTCACTGTTGGTGTAATCAAAAGAAATGCGCAGCGCATAATTCTCGTCAACACCCAGTGCATCAAGTGTCCGATTCAGTTCGTTTTTTCTGGAACCGCAGGTCGATTTTGATGAAACCATGATACCCTTGTCATTCAGGGCATTCAGCATGACTTCAGACTGCACCGGGGTTGAGATATTGATCAGAGTTACAAGACCTCTGTCGTAATTGATGGTTACCGGATTTTTAAGACCGGCAATCAGTCTGTCATGGAGACTGATCAGATAGTCATGGTACTTCAGTTTGTTTTCCATGGCGATCCGCAAGGTCTTGGCCAGGACGATATTGCTTAAGGCGTTGGAAGTGCCTCCTCTTATTCCGTATTCCTGCTGGCCGCCGGAAATAATCGGTGACAGCGCTACGAACTCTTTCTTGATTAGTACGCCTGAGCCTTTAAGGCCGTGGATCTTATGTGCCGAAAAGCTGGCCATGTCGATGTTTTTAAGGTCGGCATCCACTTTTCCCACCCCTTGCGTGATATCGCTGTGGAAATAGGTGCCGGAGTGCTTCTTGACGACTTCAGCAATCGCTTCAACGTCATTGACTACCCCGATCTCATTGTTTACCTGCATGATCGATACCAGAAGCGTATCGCTTCTCAGTGCATCCTTTACCTGCTCAGGGCCTATGTGTCCGTCCTTATCCGGAACAAGATATGTCACTTCATAACCAAACTCATCCTGAAGCTGTCTGAAGCTGTTGTATACAGAAGAGTGTTCATAGATCGATGTGACAAGATGCTTTCTTTCAGGATGTCTGAAACATAATCCCTTGATCGCCAAAGAATTGGCCTCTGAAGCACCGGAGGTAAAGATGATCTCGTCCTTTTTTACCCCGAAAGTATCGGCGATAATAGAACGGGACTTCTCTTGCATAGCATAAATAGCGACGCCGTCATCATATAAGGCATCGCTATTACAGTAATATTCATCCAGCAGTTTTTTATAGGTCTTGCTAACTTCACCATCAAGCGAAGTTGTTGAGACGGCATCCAGGTATACTTTCACTAGACATTCCCCATGATCTTTTCGTCAGCATCTTCCGGGAACAGCGTTTCCATGCAGCTGATGGCTGTCTTGAGTGCCTTGGTGTACTCGCCATTGAGATACTGGAATTCAGCTTTGGACAGTTCTCTGTCGATCTCCGGGAAAGTCGAACGGTATTTGTTGCCGAAGACAACCGCATTTTCGACCATGACAGACATGCCGACGATATTGTTTATATTGTTATAGAACTTGTAGGTGAAGTCGATCGCTTCATCTAAAAGCGCATTCAGTTCATCGATACTGATCGGAACTTCGGCGATCATCTCTCTTATCTGTTCGATGTATTCTCTGGCTTTCTGCAGATCATTCTTATAGGATTCATCGATCGTAGGAAGAGAATACTCCAGCAGTTTGGTTTCCACTTCCGAGACAACCAGCTGCAGCTTGGTAAGCTGACTGGCGGCTCTGGTCTCGCCATCGGTAGATTTATCGATCCTTGTCTTGTAGGAATACAGGGATTTCAGATCAGCTTCGATCGCGTTGTAAAGTTCATCCGCATCGGAAAGGATATCTGATGAAGGCCTGACACACGAGATCAGATCAACATTGATCTGTTCATATTTAGCCTTATACTTGCTGATATTGCCCCGCATATCTGACAAGACTTTGGAGAGATCTTCAAGTCCGAATCTTGCGGATTCCTTATGATAGGCAATCCGCACATACTCTTCGACCTTTTCCATGTCTCTGATGTGTTCATACGCCAGTTCGTTGGTTTCTTTTGCCTGCTTGAATGAGCGGTTTTCGTCAGCTATCGCTTCATTCATGTTGTTCAGAATATCTTTTGCCTCTGACAGATCAGCCTTGATGCCTTTAGTCTCGGCATTCATGATCTTCTTGGTATCTTCGTTAAGATTCTCTTCGATCCTGGCGATCTTTTCATCGATGTCCAGATGACTGATATACACGCCTCTTTGTCTGGTGAGAGCGATCTCGCGCTTTGTCTCATCCATCATCAGCGGCACGACTCCCTTAAGATCCTTAAGCAGTTTTGGTACCTTGTTGGCATTGGTCTTGATCTCTTCAAGTGTCTCATCGATCTTTTCCAGATCATTTTGCGCACTGACATAATCCGAAGCATACATGAACTCTTCGGAAGAAGAGAAAAGTTCCTCACACTCTTCCAGTTTCCTGACAAAGCCGTCATAGGAAATGGAAAGAAGCTGGGAATTCTTATTTATGGTTGTCTTGACAACACGGTATTTTTCCTTGAGCTTGGTCGAATAATCACGCTGCTGATTCTCTTTCTTGGAGAATTCCTCCAGGAAGTCATCAATCTCTTTGACCTCCTGCTCGCATTCCTTCATCGCCAGATCGATCATATCCAGAGTTTCAAGATTTTCAATATAGGACTTCTCGGACTGGGAATCATCCGCATCATTGAGCATCTGCTGCAGATCGTTGATATGCATATCAACTTCGTTGTAGCGCTTGAGATAGACTTCGACTTCCTTGGCCATATCTTCGTTGCGCTTGGCCATGGTCTGGGCTTTGTTTAACTTGAAAGCCAGCGGAACGGTCTTGACATCATTAAAACGGACGTACAAATCGTCCATCCTTTTCTTAAGATTCTTTTTATGCGAATTCCTTATCAAAAGGAAAACTATTAAAGCTATTATAAGAATCGCAACTACTGCTATGATAATAATAGTCGTCGTATTCAGGTCTGCCATATGCATTAATTTTACTATTTAAACATGCATTTTTCAATTGACTAACAGAGCTGTGTTCTGCGATAATAATTAAGCACATAAATTTATAGCAGCATGTAAAGTCGTTGGTAAAGTATCAGTACCGAAGGCGGAAACAAGTAAAGCAGCGCTATGCTTGAAAGTTGAATACTGACACTCCTGACGATGATTTACACCTGTACTTACTTAAGGAGGAAAAACTTATGGCAAGAAACACAGGTCCTACTTGGAGAATTTCCAGACGTTTAAACTTCTCTGTTCTTGAAACAGGAGAAGAACTCGCAAAGAGACCTTACATCCCGGGCATGCATGGTTCTGCAACCAGACGTGTCAAGCAGTCAAACTATGGCTTACAGAAAGCTGAAAAGCAGAAATTAAGACATATGTACGGCTTAAGTGAAAAGCAGTTCTACAACACTTATGTCAAGGCTGTCAAGAAGAAAGGTGTCACTGGTACTAACCTGTTCATCATGCTGGAATCAAGATTGGACAATCTTGTATACCGCATGGGCTTCGCTAGCACCAGAAAGCAGGCTAGACAGATCGTCTCTCACGGTCATGTCCTCGTAAACGGCAAGAAGGTCGATATTCCTTCATGCCAGATCAAGCCGGGCTCAACAATCGAGATCAAGGAAAACTACAAGAACAACGCTTTGGTAGCTGAAGCACTTGAAGCTACAGTATCATTCAAGGATTTCGTTGAAGTTGATAAGGAAGCGCGTAAAGGAAAGTATGTCAGATTACCTGAAAGAAAAGAACTCAATCAGGAAATCAACGAATTGCTCGTAATCGAATACTACAACAGATAATGAGTAATCAGAAAGAGTTTCAGAAATGGAACTCTTTTTTTATATCTGAAAATGGCCCATGGGTACACTTATGGATACGTGCCCATCAAAACTTAAAAAGATCCCGCAGGATCTTCAGGTTTATTATTCAAATTGCTGCATCAGCATGATCATTCGCCGCAATAATCAGCGATCAGTTTCTGCTGTAATTATTACAGATCAGGATGATCAAGCAGATACTCGTTCATCCTGTCATTTTCTTCTTTGAGGATGCTTTGAATGGTATACAGATACATCGGTTCAGCATCTGATGGTATCTTTGAGATACGGATCGATTTCCATTCACCGTTTGCCTTCATACGGAAAAAGCTCTGAATGAAGCCTTCTCTTGCAACTCTTTCTTCAAGGGTATCGAGATCCAGGAAAGACCAATACCTTTCCTGATCACGTTCATCGACTTCGTTTCTGATGAAAATAGCTACCGTTTCTCTTAAGCCGCCCATGGTCGCATATGACTGAATGCCCATCCTTGAGAAAATCCTTTCCGAATAGTTCTCCTTAGGATGAATGATGATCGCCATCTCATAAGTCGCAAACAGAGCGCCGCTGTATCTCATTATCTCATCGGTGGTCTTGGTCTTGTTTTCGGTTTCAAAAATCGTCAGCTGCAGCGCAATGGTTGCCTTGTCGGGCAGTTTGGCCAGGCATCTTGTGCGTATGCTGTAGTAGATGTTGTTCCTTATGTAATCCAGCTCCTGCACCGCGTCATTTCCGATCGCATTCATGATCATTCTCTTTAATATCAGATACTGATCGGAGATCCGCTCATTATATGCACGTTCCAGCTTTTCCAAAGATGGATAGCCAAGTTCTCTGATATTCTTCAAATATTCATTGCTGGCATAGATGTGAGTAACGCGGTTGTTGCCTATTTCTATGATGGCTAAAGGAGCTTCAATGAATGATTCCGTTTCTTTGACATTTTCCGAAAGCGGATCATGGTTGAAGCTTTCCAGCGGTGTACCGCTGAGCGGATTGAGACTACCGGTTTTATTCCAGTATTCCTTCTCCTCTTCAGGTTCGACGATCATCGGATGTTCTTCAAGATACCCGATGAATTTTTCCTTTGATAAAGGACGGGAAAAAAGAAAACCCTGCAAAGCTTCACAACCTATCGATATTAAAAAATCATGCTGCTCCTGGTTCTCCACTCCTTCAGCTACGGTATGGATGCCAAGGTTCTTGGCCATATTGGTAAGCGGTGCCAGGATCTGACGGTTTTTAAAAGAGAAATCCCGAAGGAACTGCAGATCGAATTTCAATACATCGAATCGATAGTTCTTAAGCATATTGAGCGAAGAATAGCCGCTGCCGAAATCATCGATCCAGAAGGAGAAACCTGCATCGGTAAACTGCACAAAGAGCTTATGGAAGGTATCCGCA
>JAEEGL013275243.1_pt1 | contig 16873 bp, 3 predicted proteins | sample 9134231 | NCBI WGS metagenome assembly JAEEGL01 (sample SAMN16246548, study PRJNA631951) | gut metagenome | biome: gut microbiome; feature: rumen; material: fiber-attached | host: Bos | place: Iran: Karaj | collected 2018-10
CCGGCCTTCACGCTCGCCGTGGAAGACGTCGCCTTCAAGTCGCCGGCTACGGTCGCCTTCTCGGCCGTCGCCTCGATGGCCGCGTCCGCGCCCTGAACCGTCGCCCCGGCTGCCACTGTCGCGTTCTTCGCCGCCTTGACCGAAGCCGTGCCACCGGCTTCCACCGTGCCGCTTATCGTCGCGTCGTTCGACGCCTCAATTGTCGCCGTTCCGCCCGCGGTCACATTGCCGTCAATCAGCACATCGCCGGAAGTCGTGGTCGTCAATGTCACGTTTTTCCCTGTACCGTTTGCCGTCACCTCGGTCGCCGTCAGGTTTGCGCCCGTAACGTCGATGACGATGTTACCGTCGGTCGCCTCCGCCTTCGTCACCGTGAGCGCGCCGCCGCCGGACTGGCTGAAGAAGATGTCGCCCGTGCCCGTCGTGAGGGAAGTGGCCGTGGTCGCTGCCGCGTTCACGTTGTCGATGTCGATCTTGCCGTTCGTCGTGTCTGCGGCTATCGTCGTCGCAGCGGTCTCGAGCGCGGCGGAGTTGCCTATGCCAGTCGCAGCGTTCAGGTCGAGTTCCGCTGCGGTCAGGTCGGCTTCGGCATCAACGCCGCTCTCCTCGATAGCACCAGAGGAGGCGGTAGCCGTTATCTTGGCCGCCGCCTGGACGTCGCCTACATCGATGCCGTCCGCCGTCGCGGTAAGCGCGACGCTCTTGTCCGTACCCTTCGCGTAAACCTTAGTCGCCGTGATCTGGCCGCCAGCCGTCACTTCCACGTCGCCGGCCGTCGCCTGCACGTCGGTCAAAGTCACTTCGTCCTTGTCTTTGAGGAGGATGTTGCCGCCAGCGGACGCCGTCACGCTCCTGAAGTCGTTGTTGTCGTTCTGCGCGTCGATGGCGCCGTTCGCGGCGGAAAGTGTCGTGGTCTTCCCGGTCTCGTCGGCCACAAGCTTGCCCTCCGCCTTGATGCCGGTGGTGCCGCCGGCCGTGATGGAGAGATTGCCGGACGTCCCGATGCGCGAATCGGCATCAAGCGTCATGTCGCCCGTCGCAACTATCGTGAGGTCGTCGGTCGATTCGATGACGGACGGGTCGATTGCCACATCCTTCGCAGCGGTGATGTCAAGCGTCCCGTGCGTGCCGACATAGCCGTCTGTCACCTTTACGGAACCGGCATCGGTCTTGGTCGCCTCCATCTTCATGTTGCCGTTCGCCGCGAGCTTCGACCCGTTCACCTCCACGCCGCCGTCGCCGTTCGCGGTGATTGTCACCGTCCCGGACGCTCCGACGCTCGCATTGTTCCGAAGCGTGACGCCGCCGGCAGCGGTGAATTCAACGTTCCCGACGGTATAGCCGGGATCTGTTTCGTCGACGGCTCCTGTCGTCTCGTCGACCGTGAACGTGCCGGCCTTGACCGTAGCGTTGTCGACAACGATGTCGCCCGCCTCGGTCGTGATCTTGACGTTTCCGTCCTTTGCGGCAATATCCTTCTCGACACTTACCGCCGTCGCTCCCGGATTGCCGGTCACGTTGATCGTTACTTCTTTTGCCGTGATGCCGTCGACCGGTTCTCCGCCGAGCACGACAGACTCCGTGCCGTCGTTCGCAGCGCCGCCCGCGGGATCAGACAGCACTTCCGTAATGGTTGCGTCGCCGGCATAGCTGCCCACGGTGACGGCCATGTCGGTGTTGTTGACGACAACGCTGTCCTCCGTATTGATCGCAACAACCGAAACGTTGGCGAACGTTGTAACTCCGCCCTCGCTGCTCATGCCGCCATCGGATGTCGTGGTGCCGGAACTGTCCTTCCTGAACTGCGTTCCGCCACTGCCGGACGCGATCGTCACGCCGGCATCCGTCTTGATCAACGCCGTCGCGCCATCGGCGATATACGCCACGTTTCCGCCTACGGTCGCATTTGCCTTGACGCTGATGTCGCCGTCCGCCGCGCGCACGTACTTGTCGGCGGTCGCGTTCACGGCCGCGTTCTCGGTGATTCCGTTCGCCGCCATCAAGGTGACGTTGTTGCCGGAAACCCCTGTTCCCGCCACGGTCACTCCGCCGGCGGCCGACTCGAGCCTGACATTTCCATCTGCGGCAACGCCCCCTTCAACGCTTATGTTGCCGGTCAACACCTTGGCGCGGAAATCCCCCGACGCGACAATGTTGTCTAGCGTCATTCCGGCGATGTTTGCGCCGCCGGCAATGAGTATGTCGTCGCCGCTCGCATTCACTTTGCCCCTAAACCCATTCCATTCGTGGCCAAGCGTGATGTCTGCGCCGGTGAACGTCACGTCCCCGCCATCTGCGACAATCTTGCCGGTCTGGGTGATGTCCCCCGAAGTTGTCAAGCTCGCCGTACCTTTGACAGTCAAGTCGGAGTCGCCAATCACAAGGCCGCCGTCGGAATCGACGAGCGTCAGGTTCTTTACGGAGCCCCGCACCTTTGCGACCTTGTTTCCGGTGGAGTCAAGACTGACGTCCGAGGTGGCGTCCGCCAACTGAAGGTCGGTCACCTCGACTTTCCCGCCAGTCTGGCTGGCGCCGCGTCCAAGCCGCAGCTTGTCGGCCGCAAGAACGCCGCCCTCCTGCGTTAGGTCTCCAAAAGATATGTTGATTGCGTCATTCCCGTCGCCGATGGTTCCGCCCTTCTGCGTCACCGATCCATAGACGGTCAGCGAATCGTCCTTCGCCACAACCGTACCCTCCGTCTGCTCAAGATGTCCATTGTCCTCAAGATTCCCATTGTCGATGTTTGAGGTGATGACCGTTCCGGCGGTCGTCACCTTCTTTGCCGTGATGGTCGTCGCGTCCACGGAACCGGCCGGCGTCTCCCCGTCGTTCGCCTTGACCGCGAGCGTCTTGCCTGTGGCGTCTAGCGTCTCCGCGGACACGCTGCCTCCCGCGTTCACGTCTGTGTCGTTCTCGAACTTGGCCCTCGCGGATGCGCTGACCGCGCCGACCACCATGACCTTTTCGCCCGTCCCCGCCGTCAACGTCACATTCTCGCCGGTCGCGGCGGCGACAGTCAGACCGGCGTAGGCGGTAATTTGGGCGTCTCCGCTCGCTGACGCCGTTTCGATGGCGAGCGCGCTGCCGGATTGGCCGAAGGAGATGAAACCTCCGCCTGTCGTGAGGGAAGAGACCGTGGTCGCGGCAGTACTGAAGTTGTCAAGAATGACATTGCCTTGCGTCGTGTCGGCGGCGATGGTTGTCGCCTCAGTCTCGATCGCGAGCGACGAGCCGATGCCCGTCTTCGCGTTCAAGTCAAGTTCCGCCGCAGTCAGATCGGCCCCTGTGTCCGCGCCGCTCTCCGAGATGGCGCCCGTGACGGCGGTTGCCGTTATCTTTGCAGCCGCCTGGACATCGTCAACCTCGACATCCGCCGTCTCTGCGGTGAGCGTGACGTTCTTGCCCGTACCGTTCGCGTAAACCTTTTTCGCTACGATCCGGCGGCCCGCCGTCACTTCCACGTCGCCGACCGTCGACTGCACGTCGGTCAGTCTCACATTATTCTTATCCTTTAGGGCAATGTTGCCGCGGGCGGACGCCTCCACGTTCCAGAAGTCGTTGTCGGAATTCCGTGCGTCGATGGCGCCGTTCGCGGCGGAAAGAGTCGTCATCGGCGTTTCGCCGTTGACAACAAGCTTGCCGGACGCCTGTATGCCGCCCTCGCCAGCCGCGGTGATGGAGAGGTCGCCGTCCGTCGCAGTCACGGAGCCGGACACGACAACACCCTGGTTTCCGTCCGCGCCCTGCGCGGTTATGGTCACATCCTTCGCCTCGACCGTTCCGGCGACCATCACGGAACCCTTAGAGAGCAGGCTGGCCGTACTCTCGGACGAGCTCACCTCTCCGCCATCGTGGACTATGATACCCGCAGGGTCGCCGGCGGAAAACCCACCGACGGGGGCTGTCAGCGTCGCCGTACCGTCCGTCGTAAGCGACACCCCTGTCTTGCCGCGCACCTTGCCAACGGCATCGACCACGATGTACTCCCCGGCCGTTGCACCGACACTGCCGTCGGACGTCACCATGCCGCCGAACTGCACGGACTTGTTGCCGGCAAGAGTCACGCCTGTCTTGCCGGACACCGTCCCGCCGATCCTGACGCTCTTGCCCGAGCCTGTTGCGGAGAGCGAGACAGCGCCGTTCTCGGCCGCCACGCCGCCAAGCACATCGACATTGCCGCTCGCATCCACGTTCACGTTACCTGTGGTGGCCGTGACCGTCTTGCCTGCCGCAACATTCACAAAGTCGCCCGCATCGATGTCCACGGACGCGCCCGTCACGTTGCCCTTTACGCGTACCTTCCCGCCAGCGTCGATCTTGGCCACGTCGTCCGTGGCCTCAAGACCTGCCGCCGCAACCTCGATGTCGTTCGCGTCCTTCAGGGACACGCTCTTCGCCGTGCCGCGCACGGAGCCGAAGTCGTTTTCCGCTGAAGTCAGGGAGACGTCCTTCCCGGCGGCATCAAGCACAAGCGTCGTTGCCGCGGCCTTGCCGCCCGTCTGCGCCACGTCGCCCTTGACCGTGAGCGTCACAACGTCCTTGATTTCACCGCCTGACTGGGTAAGGTTGCCTTCAATCGTCAAATTTCCACCGTCATAAGCGGCCTTCGACTGAATGGTACCCGTGCTCTGGGTGACATTGCCCGTCACCTTGCCGACGGTCGCAACGTCGCTTGCAACAGTCTGAACGAGGTCTCCCTCGAGAACCGGCGTGTCAACCTCGCAGCCTTTCTGCTCGACATTGGCCTTGATCTTCTCTGTGGCCGCGATTTTCCCGCCTAACTGTTCGATTTTTGTCGCCTCTATCGTTTTTGCGGAAATCGAGGAGGACATCCCTTCGGCCTGCGTCTGTTTTATCGTGCCGTCCACGGCAATCTTTTCGGACGCAGCCATGGAGCCATTGGACTGCTCGATGTTCGCGGCGGTGACGTTCTTCACGTTGATTGCGCCAGCCGTCTGGTACAGATTTGCGTTTGCGGTACCGTCGGCGCTCTTGACGACGAGATCTTCGCCTGTGATGTCGCCGGCGACCGTAGTCTTGGTTCCCTTGAAGGTGACGTCCTTCGCTTCAATGCCACTTTGGAGCGAAATGTCCGCCGCGCCATCGACCGTGAAATCGCCGGCTATGTCAACGGCATTCTTAATCACGACGTTCTCGCCGTTGCCTTGGATCGTGACATTGCCGTCGCTGTCGGCGCCGACCGTGCCGATGGCGTCCACGCCTTTCAGGGATACCGTGGACGATCCGGAAGGATTGGCTGTTCCAATGCTGTTCTCGTCGCCGGAGAGCGTAATCGCACCGTTGTGCGTAACGGTCAAGTCGGCCGTTTCGGCAGTTATCTTGCCTTCGGCCAGAATGACACCAGCGGACGACATGTCCAGCTTTTCTCCCGCCGTGACGCTACCGGCACCCGTAACGAGAATTCCCGCGTCGGATCCCTTCGGATGATCGGCGTTCACGTTCTCGGAAAGCTTCTGCGCGTCCGTCGCCTCAAGGACGACGTTCTTGCCCGAGACGGCTCCGTTGACCGCGATGTATTCCTTGCCGGACATCGTAACGCCGTCGGTTTCGTCGGTTCCGGTCGCCGTCACCGTTCCCGCCAGCACTTGAGCGGACTTGTCTCCCGTCAGCGTGACGTTCTTGCCGGAAACCTCGGACTCCTTGCCGTTGTAGCCGATCTTGACGCTCTTGCCTGCGCCTGTCGCGGAAATCGCCACGTCACCACCGGTGGACTTCACGTTGCCCTCGATGTTGGCGTTGCCCGTCGCCGTCAGCGTCACGTCGCCGCCACCCTGGACGGTCTTTCCGTCGGCAACCGAGACATACCCGCCCTTCGCCTCCGCGGTCACGGTTCCAGTCGCCGTCACATCGCCAAGCTTCAGGCTGTTCGCGTCGGCAACCGAAACATTCTCGCCAGACGCAGTTACCGTCCCCGTGAAGTCGTTTGCCGCGTTTTCCGCAGACACGTCGCCCGCTCGTGCCGTGAAGTCGGCATCCTTCGCCTTGAGGGTGCCGTTCGCGGCAATCGCGCCCTTGGAATCGATCTTAAGAGTCTGCGTCGCCGTGACTCCGACATCTGCGCCATCCATCACCAGCACGCCGGCCGGGGCGCCGGCGGACATCCCAAGATCCGGATGGTCGCCGCTCAACGTGGCGCTCTCTGTGGTTTCAAGCGTTACGTTCTTGCCGGTCACCTTGCCGTTCACGGCCACGTATTCGCCACCAGAAAGCGTCACGCCGTCCGTTGCCGCCGTGCCGGTGGAGGTCACCTGCCCCGCCAAGATCTGCGCAGACATCTTGCCCGCCATGGTCACGTTCTTGCCAGAGACGGAAGCTTCCGGGTTGAAGGACGACAAATCGGCCATGGAGGCGCCGTTATATCCGATCTTGACGCTCTTCGCCGTGCCGTCCAGGCCCGTGCCGTTCGCCGTCAGCGTGACATCGCCAGACGACGCGGTGATTTTGCCGGCCATGTTGATGTTGCCTGCGGTCGACGCCATCGTCACGTTCCCGGCCGACGATGCGACTTCGGCTGCTTTCGCGACCGTGATGTAGTCGCCTGCCGTGATCTGGATGTTCTCCGTCGCCGTCACAACCCCGTCAAGGATGGCGAACATGTCGGAATCAAGCGCGACATCGCCGTCCGTCGCGTCGATCGAGCCGTTGACGGCAATCTTGCCGGCGGCCTTGCCGCTCACGCTCTTGCCCTGAAGCAGCTTGCCGGAAGCGACAGAAATCTGTTTCGCGCCGACCACAACCTCGGAAGCCGTCTTGCCGCCTCGTAACTCAATGGCGCCATCCGCAGTAATCGCCTCGTTGAAGTCGATGGCGCCATACGTGACGACATCCAGGTCTCCGACGGCTCCGGCAGCCAAGTTTCCGTTGATCTTGATGGCCTCCTCGACACTCGCGTCGGCTCCGCCGAAGGTGATGTCGCCGACGTTCGCGTCGCCATCCATGAAGTCTGCCAGCTTGACCGTAACCTTGCCGTTGTTGACGCTATCGATGGTCATCTTTCCGCCGGCCGCGACCGTAACATGGCCCGCGTTGAAGCTGACGCCGTCGCCGACCGTTATCGACTTGCCCATGAGCGCCACGCCCGCCGCATACTCGGTGCCGCCTCCACCGGAATTGCCCTTGAAAATGGCAGCTTGATCGGGGGCCAGCGAATCGTCTCCGCGCCCCTTGACCTCGACAATCCCGGACATGCCGTCCGCAAAGGCAGGGTTGTTTCCCGTCAAATTCCCGCTTGCATCCACAAGATCATCCGGATTGGTGAGATTTCCGGCGGCGGCGGCGAAGAGACCTCCAACATTGATCTGCGCGTTCGCGCCAAAAGTTATTCCATTTTGGTTGATGACCCACACATTGTCCTGTCCATTGATGATGCCGTCTATGGTTGATCGCTCGGAGCCGGTAACAAGGTTGAAGAACGTTCCGGCGCCAAAATTCGCCTTCTCGCCCTGCACCATGTTGAACCGCGTCCAATCGAGAATGCCGCCATTCCCCGCCGTGAGCGAAAAGCTCGATGACGCCGTCGACGTCCCGTCGCCTATGTTGGCGGAAACATTTGCGGTCGTGCGGCTGCCGCCGACGCCGTATGCGTTGAAATCGGCAACGGACAGCCCAAACGCCTGCATGCCGCCGCCAACGACCATGCCCAAGAGCGCAACAACCGCGACCGCCCGCCGCCGCGCCTTGTTGCGGCAGAAGTTCGCAACGCTAAACCCGGAAATCGTGAAGATGTTCTTTTTCATCGCTTTAATCCTTTTTGAAAGGGAACCTTTAGAACTGGACCTGCACGGAAAGGTAGATTTCCATGCTGTCGTCGTCGCCGTATGCGTTCGCGAACGGGAATGCGATGTCGCACCGCAGCTGGCTGTATTTCGTGAGGGCCGCGCGGGCGCCAAAGCCGCCGGAGCACAGGAATTCGTTGTCGTCGTATCCGGACGGCAGATCGTTGAACGCCGTCCAGCCGTAGTCGAGGAAGCAGAGTCCCTGCAGACGGTCGATCGGCGTCTTTTCCGTGCGGTCGCCAAAGAGCGACGCGATGCCATCGACGAGAATCGGCGTGCGCAGCTCCGCCGTTCCATACACGCCATAGTCGCCGATGTACCCGCGCGTACGATAGCCGCGCATCGTGTTGTAGCCGCCCAAGGACAGCTTTTCGACAGGAATGAGGTTTTCGGTGGTGTATTGTCCCTCAAGCTTCAGGAAAAGCATCCACTGGTGCAGGTCCTTGCCGGTCTTCTCGTCGTACCAGCCGAACAGCGGCTGCAGGCGCGCCAGCTGCCCGCGGAGTATCCAATACCTTTCTTCGGCGCCGGTCCACATCTCGTCGAGATCGTCGCCCGACGACGCGATGTTGAAAAGGCCCTGTACCGTGGCGAAGTTGCGGCCTCCCATCCTGTCGGCCTTCTTGCCGGTATAGCTCAGCGCGGCTGACACCGGCAGAATGGACGTCTGGCGCTTGTCCAGCCGCTGGCTGAGCGCCGTGTACTGGTCCTCGATGTATCGCCCCAGCAGGCCCAGCGAAACCGCCCACAGGTGCGCGTCGGTCTCATAAAGGTATTCCGAATGCTGAAGACCCATGAACCAGCCGCTTCCCTCCAGGTCCAGGCGCGGAACTATGTTGTCCACATCAAGGTCAGACCAGCCTCCGTAGACCGTGGTGTTGCCGCCGCGCCACCAGGTATGCGGCAGCATGTATGACGCGGCGACGCTCTTCAGCTCGGCGCCAAAGCTCATGGCCGGCGAGATTGTGAGCACGTCGTCGTGCTTGGTGAGGTTGAGATCCTGCAGCGTAAGCGATGTCTGCCATTCCTCGACCTCCTCCATGCCGAAGTTGTTCACTTCCCACACGGCATGGAAAGGCATGCTTTCGCGCACCGTCATGTCCAGATCGGCATAGCGGGCGATGCGGCGATCGTTCCCTTCGCCCTCGATGGGCTTGCGCACGTCGATGGACGTGTCGATGGTGAGGTCCGGATGCGCGTTCGCGTCGAAAAGCGCGCTCCTGAGGCGAGTATAGTCGAACGTGTCCCCTTCCTTCAGGTAGCGGAAACGCTTCATCACCTGCTTGCGGGAATACCACGTGCCCTCGTCGGACTCGTCCGCAAACTTGACGCTGATGGTGCCGAAGCGCCCCTCGTCCACCAGCACGGAAAGGAAGTGCGTATTCTCGTCGTACGTGTTCTTCCTGGCCAGCGACAGGCGCACAAGGTAGAACCCCTTGGACATCAAGTCCTGGCGCACCTTGGCGAGAACCTCGGAGACGTCGCCCACGGTGCGATCTCCTTCGCCCTTGGCATCCAGCTCCGTCTTGATGCGGCCTGCCACGTCTTCGCGCTCCGCAAACTCCCTCGAGCCGAACACGGTCACGCCCTCGATCGGCCCAAGCACCTTTTCCGCGGCGGCCTTCAGGCGCGGATCCTCCGCCTGCTTCGCGGGCTTGACGTCCGGCAGCCCGCCTGCTTCGCGCGACGGCAAGGGCGCCAGCGCGCGCCGTTCGGCGTCGCGCATCACGCCCCCCGTGCCGGACATGGGCTCAAGCCCCTCCTGCGCCATGGTGGTCGTCGATTGCCCCAATGCGGGGTAAAGCGCCATGCCGCACAGCGGCACAAGCAACATCTTCACGATTCTGTTTTTCATTGCATTCACTTCTTGACGTGCTTCAACCCAAAATTGGGACTAGTTTGTCGTTGTTGGAAAATTCTCAGTTCGCGCAACTTTTGGCCCGTGTGATCTCAAGGCTATTTCGCCGTCCAGGTCAACTGGTCGACCCAGCCGAAATCCTGTCCTTTCGTGACGGAGCCATTCTTGGAATACACCCACTTGAGGACATGCGAGCCGGAGCCTGTGATGCTCACCGTCACCTTGGCCCATGTCGTCTCGCCGGCAATCGAGCCCTTCTGCACGCCGTCCACAAGGAAGCGCAACTTGTCGTTGCCGCCGCCCTCGGAGGAAACCCTCCACCAGAAGCTGAACGTGCCCGGACCCGTGACTCGCGTCAGGATGTAGGAGCTCTGGTTGTCGTAGATGATGCCCGAACGCAGCGCGTCCTTCCCGTCGTGCGACACGGCGCCCTGTCCGCACCACGAATCGGTCTCGAACGTCCCCGACCATTCGGACGCCGCCGCAAGCCCAAGTCGCGGCGTCCAGTTCGCGTAATAGGCGGTATAGTAGAATGGCACGACATCGGAAGATGTGATGAGATTGCCGCCGTTCTTGGCCGAGTACCAGCCCTTGAACACCTGACCGTTCAGCGATGGCATCGGGAACTTGCCCCAAAGGTTGCCTTCGGGGGCGTCTATGTACCTGCACGGCCGGCCGTCGGAGAACTTGCCGCCGTTGCCGTCGAAGCAGAACGGCTCCAGCCCGGGATAGGGGCTGGACGTCCACTTTATCTGGTCCACCCAGCCGAAGTCCTCGCCTTTGGTCACGGAACCGTTCTTCGTGTAGTTCCACTTCAGGACGTGCGTTCCGGAGCTTCTTATCGGCACCTCCACCTTAATCCACCCCGTCTCGCCGGAGATCTGCGCCTGCTGCTGGCCGTCGACCAGGAAGCGCAAGGCGTCCTTTCCGCCTGCCTCGCAGGAGACCATCCACCAGAACGTCAGGATGCCGGAACCCGTCACCCTCGTGATCAGATACGAACTCTGCCCGTCATAGACTATGCCGGAGCGAAGCGCGTCCTGGCCGTCGTGCGTCACGGTGCCCTGTCCGCACCAGGTATCGGTGTCAAACGCCCCGGCCCACTCCGACGCGGCGGCCAGCCCGAGGCGTTTCGTCCAGTGCGCATAGTAGGTCGTCGTAGCGGCGGGCACCTGGCTGGAGGCCGTAACGATGTTTCCGCCACTCGATGCCGTGAACCAGCCGTCGAACACGTAGCCGGACAGCGAAGGCATCGGCATCTTGCCCCACAGGTTTCCGGGCATGGCGGTTACGGTCTTCGTTGCCGCGCCGTTCGAGAACTTGCCGCCGTTGGCGACAAAGGTGACCGACACCGATTCGCGATAGGTGATCACCATGTCGGCAGGACATCCGCTGAACACGCTAGAGGCCAGCTTGCCGCGCAAATGCCCGGGAAGGCTCAGCGAGCGAAGCGTGCCGCAACCGGAAAACGCTCCGGAGGCGATGCTCGTGACGCTGTCCGGTATCGTCGCCGCGACGCAGCCGTTCAACACGACACTCTTGAGCACGCCGTTCTCGATCGTGAGAGTGGGGGTGATCGCGGGCATGACCTTCATGAACGCCACGTCCGCCGCTACGGTCGCGCTCCCGCTGGCATACAGCTGCACGCACACGGTCTCCCACTCCGACGCCGACGCCACATTGCCCAAGTCCCACACGAGTCCGGCGCCGTATGCGCCGCCCGCGCCGGGCCAGACGGTCCCAAGCGCTACCTCCCCAATTTTCGCGCCATTGACGCCGCCCCTGCGGAACACGACCTTGCCGCCCGCGGGAAGAGGTCCCAATCCCCTGTTTACGACATTCGCGGACAAGATTCGCCTTGTGGCGTTCTCGTTTCTCACCGAAACGGTTCCGAAGGACACGTTGGGAAGCGCCATTGACCACACATACGTATTGTTGGCCTTTGCGCTCGCGGCCTCGCCGTTCGCGCCAGAATCGACCACAACCCTGAACTGCAGGTCCGACTGCCTGTTGTCAACCGTCCATGGGACCTTGACTGCGACGACTCCGCCGCCCGGAATGTTCGTGACGACGTTCGCAAGCGTCACCTTCGCGCCGCCTGTTTCCTCATAGACCGTCACGGTCGCGTTCGTCGCGGGACGAAGCCCGAGATTCGCGGCCTTCACGGTAAGGAACACCTCTTTGCCCACCGCAAGTTCATTGGTCGACAGCGAGCAGCCGTCCTCCACCACTGCAAGGTCGCACACCGCCGTGGCAAGCCTCGTCCTAAGCTCCGTCGCGCCGTGCGAGACCGCGCCGGAGCCGTTTACCGTGACCGAGGCGGACTCGTAGCAGACCCGCAGTCCGGCATCTAGCCCGACCGCACCGGAAAGACGGCTTTCCTTGCGTCCGTCGTCGAACAGCTTGAATGGAGCGCCCCAGGCCTTGAACACGGGATCGTACATCATCGCCATAGGCGCGTCCGCCACGCATCCCGAAGCAGACACTCCGTTCCACAAGAGCGCATCGCGCCCGCCCGCGCCACGAACCATCACCGTGCCTCTGGGCAGTTCCCACCATTTCGCCGTCTCGACGGCAACCGCCTTGGAAAGCGACAGCTGACTGGTCTCCATCAAAGTCCCCTTGGCCGTCCACAGCACGGCAAACGTTCCGTCGCCAGTCGTGCGCACATACGGCATTCCATCGGCATCGCCGGAATTCGTCAGCCGTATCTGGCTGCCCCATGTGCCGTTGGACATGTTGAACGCATACATCACCGAATCGCCCTGCGTGGAACTGTCGCCGTCGGAGTCCTGCGAGATCGCCAGCACGGCCTTGGTGCCGTCAAACGCCACGTCGAAGCCGTTTATCACTCCGGCGCCGCTCTTGACGACCGTCGCGCTGCCCCAGGCGCCATTCGCGTATATGGCCGCCATGATGTCCGTAGGCGCCGAGGACGAGCTCGTGATCTTGCCGGACGCATTGCGCAGCCAGGCCACGAGAACCTTCCCGTTGGCGGCCGCGCGCACGACCGGCGAGAAATCGAACGCGCTGTTGGAAGTCAGGTTGCGGCACGTCCATTTCCCGGTGGACGCATTGCGGATTCCCACGGCGATTTCCTGGGCGGCGCAGAACTGGTCGATCGTCACGCTGTCGGAGAACGTGCCGGAGGCGTTCATCCACGCCGCCGCGATCGAACCGTCAGGCATCGCCGCGATCGACGGCATGAAGTCCGCCGTGCCATCGTTCCAAATGGTCTCCACCGAGCCCCAAGCACTCCCGGAACTCCGGCGCAGAACGATTTCCGTGCGGTTCGCGGAAGACCTCGACGTGTTGTCGCGAATGTATGCGAGCGCGTCGCCGCCCTTGCCGCTGGCCATCGCAGGCTGAGGATCCGAATATCCGCTGGACTCCACTATCACAACCCCCGCTACGCCCGTCCCCTTGGGCTGAGGCGCACTCTCCACGCCATTCAGGTAGTCGCGAGGCTGCAGCCGCCATTCAAGTCCGGATGGCTGAACGTCAGACGCTAGTCCGGCGGACTTGGGCGAACTGCCGCTGTTGACGAACCAGTAGGTCTGCGAGCTCAGCTCGAAGAGCGTCGACTCGAATATAAGCGCCTTGGCCGTCAAGGCGCCAGACGCCTGGAGCCCCCACCGGAAATCAGACCAGGCACCCTTGCTGCGCGTAACCTCCATGACCGACATGCCGGAAACGCCACCCTTGATGCACAGGAGGTTGTTTAAGCCGTATCCGGCCGCCACGGAAACCTTCGGCAGACGGTCGCTGCTGATGGTGAACGAGCTTTCCAGTCCACCCCAGCCGGAATCCAGTCCGGACACCTTGAACGACGCGCCCAACGCGAGCTCGCCCTTCCCCTCCAGGAACACCGGCCCTGCCGGCGTGGGATAGTACTGCGTATAGCCGATCGATCCGCTCACCTCCCCTCCTATGGATACTTCGTCGGCAACCCACTTCCCCTTCTGTGGATTCCACGACTGCGAGATGGGGCCGCCCGTGAAGGATATGCCGATATCCTTGTCCATCACGCGCGCAAGCTTGCCCAGCTTCTTTCCGGCATTCACTCCATCCCAGGCGTCAAAGTGGGCGTCCTCGCCTCCGTCTGGGCTGCCGCTGCCCCATTCCATGCCAATGGTACCGAGCGTGAAGCTCCCGTTTCCGCTGGAATGCACTTCCGGCTTTAGGTTGATCTTGGGGCACATCGACCAATTGTCGCCAGGCAGCCATTTCAACTTGTCTGGCTTGGTGCAGCTTTTTTCGGGCGCCAACTGGAAGGTTAAAGACAACCCTGACAATTTCTCATAGACGATCTCGTCGCTCCCGCCGCTGTTGGACGATCCCGCCGACCACTTGTTCGCATCCACCGGATCCACGTGACTCGCGATGTCGAAGTTCGCACGGAACGTGTTTGAACGCTTTCCGGACTTGTCCACCGCCACGACTTCCAGCTTGCCGCCCACGGCGATCGCGCCGACATCGAACGAGAACGTCCGCTGCGTGAACTTCTGGCTGTTCACGAGCCAGTAAGACACCTGCGAGTAGTCGTTCATCTGGACAGTCATGTCGATCTTGCACGACACGCCGTTCATGAACGTCGACTTGCTCCCTGCGGCACCGCCATATTCGCCGTCGAAATACTTGCTCGTCACGTTCGTTATGCGCAACGTGCCGCTACTGCCTGAAGAGCCTGAATTGTCCGTGGTATCCACCGGCGTCTTGTCGTTCGAAGTCCCGCTGGCATCTTCCTGCGTGGGATCTGGAGCGTTGGAAGAGTCGTCAGGGTCGGCTGTATCGTCCGAACCTCCCGATTCGCCCGATTGCCCCGACTCGTCGGTTCCTGTTCCGTAGCCAAGCGAAGAACAGCAGAGGCGGAAACCCCGATAGCTCGTTCTGCCGTTGGGCGCGTAGCTGTTGCGGAACGCCGAGCGGCAGTTTTGGGCCGCGTCGTTCCAGCTGCCGCCACGATACACGCGCTCCGTGCCAGTTTTAGGCCCCGTCGGATCCTTGCCGCTCGCAAGTTCCGCCTTGTTCGTCGTAAACCAGTCCAGGCACCACTCCCACACATTGCCGTGCATGTCGTACAATCCCCATGCATTCGGCTTGTATGAGCCCACCTTCGCCGTACCGGCCGACAAATCGGAACTTGACGTATATGAAGTGCTTCCCGAAGGGAAGTTGTGCAAATACCGGCCCACTTCACCCATCGCAGAATCCTGTTTTGCGTTTGACAGGTTCTTGCCGCTGTTTAGAGCCGTGCTGGTTCCGGCCCGGCAAGCGTACTCCCATTGCGCCTCTGTCGGCAGGTTGAATCCATCGTAGCTAGTTTTTTTGCGCAATGTATCGATAAAATTAGAAGTGTTGTTCCACGAAACCGTCTCAACCGGCCTCGCCTCGTAGCATGATGCGTTTGAGAAATAGCTTAGCTTGTTCCCGGTCACCAGCTCGTATTGCCTCTGCGTCACCTCATATACGCCGAGGTAGAACGGCTTGCTGATCGTCACGCTGTGCTGAGCGCATTCGTGAAGGTTAGTCTTTCCGTCGCTGCCGCCATATCCCACCTCGCTCTTCGGTGCGCCCATGGTGAAAGAACCCGACGGAATCCTGCGAAGGACAAGCTTGGATGTCTTGTAGATGTCGCCCGAAGGCATGCTGTCCATGTAGGAGACTGGATATCGGCTTGCGCTAACGCCTCCGGAGAGATCGATTATCATATATTGCCTCTGCCGAGACTTGGAAACCGTGATCGTTATATTCAGGTCGTCTTTTTTGTCAGGCCAGTCGGCCTCGGCGTCCCACAGCACGTGACGGTTCTTCCCCGGCGTCACGCCATCGCCCACGTCACCGGTAAACGACTCGGCATTGACCACGCTCGTCCTGCTGCCTGTCACCGACACCTTTACAAAATACGATCTGCCTTCTTGGGCATCCAAGTCATAGTAGATGTCCACCAGATGCGAATTCGCACGCTGCATGGCGCGCACATTCGTCACCGTTTCGGAAAATCCGACCCATGCGGCGGCAAGCGCCACGACCAACATCACAAGCATCTTCTTCGCCATTGTCTGTTCCTTCTTGATTGGAAAGATTGACCCATTCGTAGCGTTTGCGGTTTGGGCCATCCAAAGCACAAAACTGCAAAAACACAACTGAAAAGCCTAGGTGAAAGAGTATAGCAAAATCCTTCCCGCCAACGCAAGCGGAAAATGTGGGGCAAAAAAGTTGAACCTACCCCACCTTCTCACCTTCCCATCTACTTCACTTCGCCTGCCAACTCATCTGGTCGATCCAGCCGAAGTCCTGGCCTTTGGTACCTACACCGTCTTTCGTATAGTTCCATTTCAACGTGTGCGTCCCCGACCCAGTGATCGATATGGACACCTGCTTCCAGTCGATCTCCCCGGTTATCATCGCCTTTTGCTCTCCGTCCACAAGGAAACGAAGCGCGTCGTAGCCGCTCCCCTCGCAAGAGACCTTCCACCAGAACGTCAGCACCCCTGCGCCATTTACCTTTGTCATGAGATACGAGTTCTGCCTATCGTAGATGATGCCCGAACGGAGAGCGTCCGTGCCATCGTGCGCCACCGCGCCCTGTCCGCACCACGAATCCGTCGTGAACTCGTAGGGCCACTCCGAAGCCGCCGCAAGGCCCAGCCGCGGCGTCCAGTGCGCGTAATAGGTGCAATAAGCGTCCGGCACCGCATCGGAAGCCGTGACTAGCGTTCCGCCGCTCGCAGCCGTGTACCAGCCCACGAACACCTGCCCCTCCTTTGCGGGCATGTACATCTTGCCCCACAGGTTCCCGGGCGTCGCGTCGGTCTTCTTGACCGATGCGCCGTTCGAGAACTTGCCGCCGTTCGCATCGAAAACGAAAGAATCGAGGACGGGACCAGGATCGGGGACAGAGGTCCAGGCAATCTGATCCACCCACCCGAAGTCCTCGCCCTTCGTGACCGAACCGTTCTTCGTGTAGTTCCACTTGAGCGTGTGCGTACCTGCGCCCGCGATGTTCACCGTAACTTTCGTCCAGTCGACTTCGCCAGAAATCATCTGCTTCTGCTCGCCGTCCACGAGGAACCTCAAGGCGTCGTTGCCGCCGCTCAATCTCAGACATGATTTCCTTGCGCCGCGCCCAGTTCTTCAGGTAGGGATCGAGTGCAAACCACGGCCACCTCCGCCGCTGGGACTCAGGCAATCCGTCCCGATAGGCCTGAACCGCAGC
>JAEEGL013987752.1_pt1 | contig 16873 bp, 16 predicted proteins | sample 9134231 | NCBI WGS metagenome assembly JAEEGL01 (sample SAMN16246548, study PRJNA631951) | gut metagenome | biome: gut microbiome; feature: rumen; material: fiber-attached | host: Bos | place: Iran: Karaj | collected 2018-10
GATTCCAGCACCCCGTTGCAGGAACCTACAAGAAGGAGAGAACAGAAGCAGGCAAGAAGTACTTCTCAGTTGCTTCAGGCGGCGGCACAGGCCGTACACTTCATCCCGATAACATGGCAGCAGGTCCTGCTTCCTATGGTATGACAGATACTATGGGACGTATGCACTCAGATGCTCAGTTCGCAGGTTCTTCATCAGTTCCCGCTCACGTTGAGATGATGGGTCTTATCGGCGCAGGTAACAACCCTATGGTTGGTATGACTGTTTCTACAGCTGTATCTATCGAAGAGGCTGCAAAGGCTGGAAAGTTTTAATGGATGGATTTATCCCTGAAATTTTCTGAATAACCATATATAAATTAAGGAGACCTGGATCTTGAAAAAGGTTCAGGTCTCCTTTTAGTTTAAAAGGTGGAAATGCACCGCTAGTGCAAAGAAATGAAAGACTTCAAGTAAGCAAGGCACATGGCCATGCCTTTTTTATGTATTTATATCATCTTCTCTTATCAGGATACATCGCGTAGAATTTATCCTTGTCTGCGTACATTTTTTCATCTGCATATCTCATGGCAAGTCGCAGCCTTCCGCTGTCTTCGTCGTGGAAGTATCCGATCGCGAAATAGAGCCAGTCAGGGTCAGATGCTTTCTCCCTGAGCTTTTCTATCTTTTCAATAAAGGCCTGTTCCGAGCTGAAGGATATGATAGCAAATTCATCGCCGCCGGCTCTGTAGATCTTGTCGTCAGAGAAGACTTCTCTTAGCACATCTGCAGCATATACGAGGAGCTTGTCACCCTGGTCATGTCCGCCGTTGTCATTTATTGATTTCAGTCCATTGAGGTCACAGAAGGCGACATTAAAGGCCCTTGGTTCTATTTCAAGCTTGAGCGCCAGCTCGTCCACATTTACGTTCATGCAGTTACGGTTGAAGACACCGGTGAGCATATCGACGTTGCTGAGGTATTCCAGTCTTTCCAGGAAGAGATGGTTGGCAACCTCTGATGCGAGGAAGAAGCTGACAAGCTCTACGGTTTCTTTTATCCTGATTGCTTCATTTACATCAAAATCCCTGATATAGAGATAGCCTATGATTATTCCCTGATGGATGAACGGTACAAGGCACAGGGATTCTACGTGGTTTTCCTTAAGAGTCTTTACCCAGTCAGGAGCCTTATCTCTGTAGTGCTCCATATCGGTCTCGTTCTGGATAATAATGCTGTTGGTATCTCTAAGCAGGTACTCCCAACTCTCAACAATTTCAAAGGGAATCCGGCTGAAAGTATCTTTGGCTGTTCTAAGTTCAGTGAGTGCAGATTCAGCAATTATCTTGTAGTTCCTGTCCTCTCTGACGTAGGTAAGAACAGCGGCGCGCTTTGCACCGGTGTACTGCCTGATGTCTTCAATAACAGTATTCATGCTGACAAGGAAGTCTTGTTCATTTCTCAACTCGAGACATGCCTTGATTACAAAACTTGAGATGTCAGGTGACACCGAGGAATACTTTCCTGCGTCCATGTCTCTATTGAGGGTGTACATGAAAAGACAATACGACGTATCAGCTGTCTGTCCCTCATCATTTAATGGATTGACAGGGAAGATTATATCTTCTGTCCAGTAGCCATAGATATTGGTGGTATCCACATAGGTATGAACATGTTTTCCCTCAAACGCAGCTTCTTTGATGATATTTTCGAACTTGGGATCCTTGGGCATATGCTCATCATAGGTGGTTCCCTCGACCATTTTTGCGACGGCGTCACTGTCAAAGCTGCTCTCATCAAATCCGCCCTTGAAGGTGCTGAGGTAGCTCTTTTTAAAGACCTCGTTTATAACAAAAAAGCGGATCTCTTTGACGTTTCCGTACTCATCCTTTTTTACCTTGAAAACAGTTGCGGGGAGAATGAAGCCGTTTACTAAATTCTTAAAGTACTCATACACTGATTCACTCATATTTTTCACCATTTCCGACGTTGTTAAACGCCATCTCGAACATTCCTGTACTATTATATATTACCATATATAGAACCAAATTTTCTAAAATCAGTGTTTAATTTGTAAAAATCCTATAAAACAAGTTTCTGTTAAGACAAAAATTCGCTTTGTGCTGCGCATTCTTCGACGGAGACGAACTTAATTGAATGCGCTCCGGTACCTAATCTATGTTATAATAAATTAAGCCCGCTCAGAAGGCGATTTAGCGGGCTTTTTGGGGAAAGGAGGAAAGTGTATGGATGTCTCATGGCCGGTTATCTGGCTTGCAATCACAGTTGTATTATCAGTTATTGAGATCTTTACCATGGGTCTGGTGACAATATGGTTTGCGGCAGGAGCCGTTGTGGCTCTCATTGTCTCGCTGATCGGTGCACCGCTGTGGCTTCAGATCACATTATTTCTGGTTGTTTCCATCATTGTGCTGATATTGGTAAGGCCGATTGCCACAACGCATTTCAACAACAGGCTCAAAAAGACCAATATTGATGCCGTGGTGGGACGAAAGCTCATCGCCAAGACAGATATAGACAATCTGCACGGCTTTGGCAAGGTTGATATGGACGGCTCCACATGGATAGCAGCTTCCAGCATTGACAACGTGATAATCCATCAGGGAGAAGAAGTAAAAGTAGTTGAGGTACAGGGCGTTAAGCTCATAGTAGAAAGGGAGGGAATTTAAATGGGCATTGTAGTTATTGTATTTATCGTTCTTCTTATCATTCTTTTGGCAACAAATATTAAGATCGTTCCTCAGGCACATTCTTATGTCGTTGAGGAGCTCGGAGCTTACAAGGAGACCTGGGACGTTGGTCTTCATTTCAAGATTCCTTTTATCGACAGAGTTGCTAGGCAGGTTGACCTCAAGGAGCAGTACTGTGATTTCCCGCCTCAGCCGGTTATCACACAGGACAACGTAACAATGCAGATCGACTCGATCGTATTCTTCAGGATCTCCGATCCCAAGGCATATGCCTACGGAGTAAGAAATCCTATCGGTGCCATTGAGAACCTGACAGCAACCACACTGAGAAATGTTATCGGTTCACTTACACTTGATGAGACACTCACTTCCAGAGATCAGATCAACGCGCAGATGCAGGATGCTCTTGACATCGCTACCGATCCATGGGGCATCAAGATTACAAGGGTAGAGCTCAAGAACATCAATCCTCCTGAGCAGATCCGTGATGCGATGGAGAAGCAGATGAAGGCTGAGCGTGAAAAGAGAGAGAAGATTCTTTTCGCAGAAGGTGAGAAGCAGAGCCAGATCACTGTTGCAGAGGGTGAAAAACAGAGTAAGATCCTTCAGGCAGAGGCTGACAAGCAGGCTACAATCCTCAGGGCTGAGGCTGAGAGGGAGAAGAGGATCCGCGAGGCAGAAGGTCAGGCTGAGGCTATAAGGAATATCCAGAAGGCTAACGCTGATGGTATCTCGATGCTCAAGGCTGCTGGCGCGGATGAGTCAGTACTCACGCTTAAGAGCCTTGAGGCCTTTGAGAAGGCTTCAAACGGCCAGGCTACCAAGATCATAGTTCCTTCCAATATTCAGGGAATTGCAGGTCTTGCTGAGTCTATCAAAGAGATTGTAAAGTAAGATTAAAGTGACGTAGGAGTCAAAAGTGTCTTTTGACTCCTATATGATATACGAATTGCTCCATGACTAACGTCATTCTCGCAATTCTACAAATATTCGGAAACCGCAAATTTACTACGTAAATTGCTAATTCCTCATATTTGTTCGGGTCATAAAGTCAAAATGCTTAACATGCAAGCATGTACGCATTTTTGACTTTTGACACCTATATCATTAATATTTTGCGGAGGGGCAGATGCCGGATTTTGCGGTTTTCAGTGACATACATGGCAATCATAGCGCGCTTCAGGCCTGCATTGATTATGCAGTTGGAAAGGGCATCACGAATTTTATCCTTCTTGGCGACTATGTCACCGATTGTCCCTATCCACAAAAGACCATGGAGCTTATCTATGTCCTCAAACAGTATTTCAATACATATATAATCCGTGGAAACAGGGAAGAATATCTTTTGAATTATAGAAAGTCAGGAGCCGGCAACTGGAAAAAGGGCTCTGCCAGCGGCTCGCTTCTCTATACATATGAGAACCTTACGGACAAGGATTTTGCCTTTTTTGAGTCGCTTCCCAATTACGGAAGTTATGTTATGAAGGGCTTTCCGGGGTTTGAGTACTGCCACGGTTCGCCAACCAATACATCAGAGCTTCTTTTCAGGGAAAAGAGAAATACAAAAAAGGTTCTCTCGCATCTCAAAAACGGAGTGCTCCTGCATGGACACACTCACAACCAGGGCACCTACATTTACAGAGGCAAAAAGGCAGTAAATCCCGGCTCTGTTGGAATTCCCTGGTACTATGGAGGAAAGACACAGTTCTGCATCCTTCATGGGAATGGCAAAACATGGGAAGAGGAGTATGTCCAGCTTGACTACAATAGAAGAGAGATACTGCATGAATTTGGTGAATCGGGACTTGACAGGATAGCGCCTGCATGGGCAGCCGTTACCAAACATACCATAAGGACAGGAGTCGACCTCAATGAGATTGTACTGCTTCGGGCCATGAGGCTGTGCGAGCAGGAGAGAGGAAGAGTAAGATGGCCTGATATTCCCGAGAAGTACTGGGCGATTGCGCTAAAGGAAAACTATATCGATCTTTCCGGGAAGGATATTCCAAGGAAAGAGGATGAACAGGGAACTACATAAAGGGGACGTTTTAGTTGTGAATCAAACTAAAACGCCCCCTTACTTTTACATATAATATTTTAAATTGTAGTATCCATTGATACTGAAGTATCAGCCGCAGTTGTCTTATTTGCATCCTTGTCATACTGCTTGAGCTGGTCATCGAGCCAGCTTGATTTATACTTGGCATACTGATCAGTGGTTGATGCAGTAGTAGTACTGGAAGAAGCCTTGTCTGCAGATTCGGATTCTGCCTTCTTTGCAGAAGATGCTGACTTGCTGATGTTGCTAAAATGATTATCCAGGAAATTCGATTTGGAGACAGTTTTTTTGCCGCTGGCAGAACTGCCTGTTGCAGTCTCTGTGCCGGTAGTTGTTGATCCGGTCTCCTGATATGCCTTAAGAGCAGCTTTATTACCGACTTTACCTACATAGGATTTCATCAGTGAGCCATAAGCACCGCTCTTGATCGTATTATAATCGCCAAGAAGACTGCTCATACTGGCATTGTAATCAAACTTGCCTGATAAGCTGCTGAAAAAGTTAGTGCTCATCTGTTATCACCTCCTTGAAAATGTTTGCATTCGCAAACGCCATAACTTCCATGTTATAGCAAAAAAGCACATAATTTCTTACGATTATTATGCACTTAAGCCGCCGGAATATCAATTTCGAAAAGCTAAAATATTTCTTAAAAAAATATATGGTTTAGCTGATATAATCATAATATAAACGAAGAAAATTTAGTTTAGGAGTAGTACATGTTAAAAAAACTGCGATTTACGCTCAGAACACGTATAAACCTGTTGATGCTGATCCTTTTGGCATTGTTTCTGCAGGTTTCTTATTATGGCGTTGAAAAGGCCGGTGATGCCATTATCATACGCAATAAAGTAGGAGATCTTCAGTCCATGGGCATGACTCTGGCGGATGTTTTTGAAATGCAGGATATGGCAGGTACCATCGCAGACGCTGCAGATATTTATGACAGTATACCGGAGAGTGTTAAGGCTGATCCCGCTACCACGGACTTTTATAACTATTACAAGGATTATAAGGTTGATTACGGATCAGTTGATGGAATCAACGTTCAGGAGCTGATCAAGTCTGTGGTAAATGAACAGGGGATGTTTGAAATCTGTGTGTGCGTTGTTGACTGGCTGAATGAAAAAATAGTAGTTATTTTTGACTCGGATGGAAATCGCACCGGCTACTGTGAGAAATATGAGTTTACTATCCTGGACGAGAGTCTGTATAACGGAGAGTATTTTGCTTCTGATGAAGTCGACGGAGTGATGCTGATAGGGGCATATGCACCTATCACAAGCCCTGATGGCAGAGTGGTGGCGTTCATTCATATGCTTGATTATGCGGATGACGTCGACAAATCGATCTCTGCTATCGTCTGGATCATGGGAATGATCCTTGGTGCGCTTTATATCATTCTCTGGATTTTTCTGTACAACATGATAGGGCGTTCGGTAGTAAGACCCATAAAGCGTCTTTCAAATGCAGCCAATAATTATATCAGTGAGAAAAATAAGAATGACGATACCTCTTATTTTGCCAACCTGAATATAAAATCAGATGACGAGATAAAAGACCTTGCGACTGCCATGGAGAATATGGAGGAGAGCATTCACAGTTATATTGCGGACATAAGACAGGCTGTAGCAGAGAGACAGCGCCTGGATACAGAGCTTGAAGTGGCTGCCCGCATACAGGTGGACATGCTCCCGGAGAAGCTTCAAAGTGACAGGTTTAAGATTAGCGCTTTTATGAGACCTGCAAGAGTTGTAGGAGGAGATTTTTACGATTACTTCCGGATTGATGACGACAGGGTTGCGATGATTATTGCGGATGTATCGGATAAGGGTGTACCGGCTTCTCTTTTCATGGTCATAAGCAAGACCGTTATCAAAATGTGTATCATGGAGAATCCCGATGACCTCAGAGCAGCGGTGGAAAAGGCAAACAGACTCCTTTGTGAGGCAAATAAGGAGATGATGTTCGTCACTGCTTATATTGGAATTTATTCAGTTTCAGAAGGTCTGCTCACGTATGTAAACGCCGGACATGAGCGCCCGGTATTCTACAGCGGCGGAACCTACAGTATCATAGATATGAACCACGATCTGTTCCTTGCAGCATACGAAGATGAAACATTTGAAGTAAGGACGCTGCATCTTGAGAGCGGGGACAGATTGCTCCTGTATACCGACGGAGTTACGGAGGCAATGGATACTTCTGATAACCAGCTGGGAGAAGACGGACTTCTCAGGGCACTTGAATCACAGACCGATATCAATGGAAATGAGATCATCAACCTTGTCTGGGATACTGTCAGCTCTTTTCAAAAGGGCAAGGAACAGTCTGATGATGTGACGATCCTTCTTTTTGAAGTATAAAGATATATTGGTCACGTATAATAATTAAAAAAGATTGGGAAAAGACGTATGTTATCCGGCTGCCCTGATATAAACACAAAGAAAAAACGAGAAAAAAGGAGAAAATGAGAGATAATAATAGAATTTTGCAAAGAATATGAATTTTTACGGCTTGCACAACGAAGGTTAAATCACTAATATATGTTTTTAGAAGTTAGCACTCGATTGAATGGAGTGCTAACAAAACAAAAAGTTAATTCATAACAATAACATAAAGGAGGCATTTGTAATGAAGCTTGTACCACTTGCAGACAGAGTTGTTTTAAAGCAGCTTGAGGCTGAAGAGACTACTAAATCAGGAATCGTCCTTCCGGGCGCTGAGAAGGAAAAGCCACAGCAGGCTGAGGTTATCGCTGTAGGTCCCGGCGGAGTAGTTGATGGCAAAGAGATAAAGATGGAAGTTAAGAAGGGTGACAACGTTATCTATTCCAAGTACTCAGGAACAGAGGTTAAACTTGATGACGTAACCTATATTATCGTTAAGCAGAACGATATTCTAGCAATTATTGAGTAAAACGGAGGAAACATACAATGGCAAAGACAATCAAATACGGAGCTGATGCCCGCACAGCAATGGTTGAGGGCGTTAATAAGCTCGCTGATACTGTAAGAGTTACACTTGGACCTAAGGGTAGAAACGTAGTTCTTGATAAGAGCTATGGCGCTCCTACAATCACCAACGACGGTGTTACAATCGCCAAGGAGATCGAACTTGAGGATTCCTATGAGAACATGGGTGCTCAGCTTGTTAAGGAAGTTGCTACCAAGACCAATGACGTTGCAGGTGACGGAACAACAACAGCTACAGTTCTTGCACAGGCTATGATCAACGAGGGTGTTAAGAACCTCGCTGCAGGTGCCAACCCTATCGTTCTCAGAAAGGGCATGAAGAAGGCTACTGACAAGGCTGTAGAAGCTATCGGCAAGATGGCAACCAAGGTCAAGGGCAAAGAGCAGATCATGAGAGTTGCAGCTGTATCATCAGGTGATGATGAGGTTGGACAGATGATCGCTGATGCAATGGAGAAGGTTTCCAACGACGGTGTTATTACCATCGAGGAGTCCAAGACAATGCAGACAGAGCTCGACCTCGTAGAAGGTATGCAGTTCGACAGAGGATATATTTCAGCATACATGGCTACAGATATGGACAAGATGGAGGCAACTTTAGAGGATCCATATATCCTCATCACAGACAAGAAGATCTCCAATATTCAGGATATTCTTCCTCTTCTTGAGCAGATCGTTAAGACAGGTGCCAAGCTCCTTATCATCGCTGAGGATGTTGACGGTGAGGCTCTCACAACACTTATTGTCAATAAACTCAGGGGAACCTTCCAGGTAGTAGGTGTTAAGGCACCCGGCTATGGTGACAGAAGGAAGGCAATGCTTGAGGATATCGCAATCCTTACAGGCGGAAAGGTAATCTCTTCAGACCTCGGACTTGAGCTCAAGGATACAACAATGGATGACCTCGGAAGAGCAAAGAGCATCAAGGTTGAGAAGGAGAAGACCACAATCGTTGACGGTCTCGGCGTTAAGAAGGAGATCCAGGCAAGGATTTCACAGATCAAGAAGCAGATCGAGGACACAACCTCTGACTTCGACAAGGAGAAGCTCCAGGAGAGACTGGCCAAGCTGGCTGGCGGCGTAGCAGTTATCAGAGTAGGTGCTGCCACAGAGACAGAGATGAAGGAAGCCAAGTACAGAATGGAAGACGCTCTCAACGCTACAAGAGCAGCGGTTGAAGAGGGTATCATCTTCGGTGGTGGATCAGCTTACATCCACGCAGCCAAGGAAGTTGAGAAGCTGGCTGCATCTCTTGAGGGAGATGAGAAGACCGGTGCAAACGTTGTTCTCAAGGCCCTTGAGTCACCTTTGTTCTTTATCGCTACAAATGCAGGTCTTGACGGCTCAGTAATCGTCAACAAGGTTAAGGAGTCCAAGGCAGGCGTTGGATTTAACGCATACACAGAAGAGTATGTAGACATGGTTAAGGACGGAATTATCGATCCTGCCAAGGTTACAAGATCAGCTCTTCAGAACGCTACATCAGTAGCATCAAGCTTCCTTACAACTGAGGCAGCTGTAGCTACTATCAAGGAGCCCGTACCTCCTATGCCAGCAGGCGGCGGAATGGGCGGAATGATGTAAGCTTTGACGAGTTAAACCCGCACCACATGTTTCAATCTGAAACACACTCTTGAAATACCAAGATTTATTAGACACAATTTATAAAGAAGAACGCGAGAACGGCTATTTCACACATTCCATAGATTATTAAAACCTTAAAACTCCTAATCAATAGAAAGTGAAAGAGCTGTTCCCGCGTTCTTCCATTATATTTATATTTACTTTTTTATTTAGTTTGCCATCTTCAGCTCGTCTGCGAACTGTATAAGAGCTGCCTCAATCCTGTCGTAATCGGCATCTGTCATATTTATGTGATCCCTGATCTCAACGACCTTGTCTACATATTTCTTTTCAACAAAATCAAACATTTCTACAATTGTTCCCATGAGTAATCCCCTCCAATAATCTCAATATAGTTTTTATTATTCAATCAATCATCTGTGCAAAGAGCAGACGATATACCTTCTTCTTGATGCTCTGATCATCATTATTATCTCGTTTATTATTCTCATCATAATACACACCTCTTTTTCTATTTTTTATCATTTTTGTTTTTCAATTCTTTATACGAATGAAAAAAATGTATGGCAGAAAAAAAATATAGATTTATATAAAAGCTCATGTTAACAGGCTTAGATTGTAAAAAGCTTTTTATTCTTTTAAAATAATGGTAAGCATATTTCAAAAAGGGGGAAGACTATGATCAATGTTGAAACTGTCAAAACAGATGATTTCTCTATGAATTATATCCGGTTTGGAAGAGGCGAGCGGAACCTTGTAATTATACCGGGACTTAGTGTGCAGAGTGTCATGAAGGATTCGGAGGCCATTGCAGGGGCATTTCTGCCTGCCTATGATGATTTTACATTCTATGTTCTGGACAGGAGAAACGAGCTTCCCGATAAATACAGTGTTTACGATATGGCAAGAGATTCCGCCGCTGTGATAAAAAATCTGGGCCTTGAGGATATATACCTTTTTGGAGCATCCCAGGGCGGCATGATAGCAATGACGATTGCGATAGAATACCCGAAGCTGGTTAAAAAGCTGGCTATAGCATCAACTTCTTCCAATGTGACAAAGGAGCAGTATACTACTTTAAGCGAGTGGGTGGAGCTGGCAAAACAGGGAGACAGGACCGGCCTTTATCTGAGCTTTGGAAGAAACGTATATCCTGAGGCTGTATTTGAGCAGTTCAGGGACTACTTCATTGATGTCAGCAAAACAGTGACTGATGAGGAGCTTGAGAGATTTATCATCCTTGCCTCTGGAATAAAGGATTTCAATGTGACAGACAGACTTAAGGAGATACAGTGTCCGGTTATGACTACAGGTACAGCTGAGGATCTGGTGCTGGATTCGGATGCCACCATGGAGATCGCTGAGAATCTGGATTCCAAGGAGGGCTTCAGGCTGTACATGTATACTGGATTTGGCCATGCATCTTTTGATACAGCGCCTGATTTTAAAAAGAGGTTATTTGATTTTTTTCTTGAGTGATTAGAGGAGGAGAGTGTGGGATGAAGATTGTTCTGGAGCATCTAACCAAACGATTTCCCAACAGAAATAAAAAAATAAAGAGTGATGTCATTGCGGTGAATGATTTTAACTTTGAGATACCTGATGGGAAGCTGATTGGACTTTTGGGGCCATCAGGCTGTGGCAAGAGCACGGCTCTTAACCTGATATGCGGCCTTGAATCGCCGACGGAGGGGAAGATCTTTTTTGGCGATAACGATGTGACGAACCTTCCTCCGGAAAAGAGGGGAGTGGGGCTGGTGTTCCAGAACTATGCCCTGTATCCGCACCTCACAGTTCGTGAGAATATAAGATTTCCTTTAGAGAACCTCAGGGGGGATAAAAAGCTCTCAAAAGAGGCAATGGAGGAGAAGGTGCAGGAGGCTGCAGGTCTCGTGCAGATAAGTGAACTTCTGGACAGAAGACCTAATGAGATGTCCGGTGGACAGCAGCAGAGAGTTGCCATTGCCAGGGCTCTTGTTAAAAGACCGCAGGTGCTCCTTCTTGATGAGCCGCTGTCGAACCTTGATGCAAGGCTTCGCCTCCAGACCAGGGAGGAGCTTAAGAGAATACAGGTGGAGACAGGTATTACCACTGTCTTTGTCACACATGACCAGGAAGAGGCCATGAGCATCTGTGACTTAATAGTGGTCATGAAGGACGGCATACTTCAGCAGATTGGGCAGCCTCAGGAAATATATGATGAGCCGGACAACCTTTTTGTGGCTAAATTCCTGGGCACACCACAGATAAATGTCTTTGAGGGAAAGATCAGTGAAGGTCAGGTATTCATCGGTGATTCACCGGTTCTGGATGCTGCTTCTTTAAAGGGGCAGAAGGAGAAAAGTGTTTTTGTGGCAGTAAGGCCGGAAGGATTTATTGTCGATGAAAACGGGCCCCTTGTTTGCACCTTTATAAACCGTGAAGTCATGGGAAGGGATACGAGTGTGATCGCAACACATCCCTCTTTTAATGGCGAGAGCATAAGAGCTATCATCCCGTCTGAGGAGAATGTTGATACAAATGGCGGCAAAGTAAGATTCAGGGTTAAACCTTCCAAGGTCAGGATCTTTGACTATGAAACCAGTGAGAGGATCCTGCTATGAAAAAGAATCTGACTGCCTGGCTGTGCCTGTTGCCCGCAATAATCTTTCTCGGTGTGTTCATGGTCTATCCTCTTATAGATGTTTTTGTCTATTCTTTTGAGGAGGGCTATAACTTTGCATCCCAGAGCTTCTGGGGGACAGGGGGCTACAATTATTCTTATGTCCTTCATGATCCATATTTTATCCAGGCTCTGAAAAATACTTTTATTATCGTTATGATAACGGTTCCCTTATCAACAGGGATAGCGCTTCTTATTTCTCTTGCGCTAAGTTCCATAAAGGCCCTGAGGGATTTCTTTCAGACCGTCTATTTTCTTCCCTATGTGACCAATACGCTGGCAGTAGGTCTTGTTTTCATGATCCTGTTTAAGAAAACAGCCTATTCCGACGGGCTTATATCGCTTCTGATACAGCTCTTTGGAGGCCCCTCCGTTGACTTTATCGATGGTCCATACTGGGCCAAGATGTTTGTTATGTGCTTTTACACTATCTGGATTGTCATGCCCTTCAAGATCCTTATACTCACCAGCGCTCTGGCAAGTGTTAACCCCATGTATTATAAGGCGGCGCAGGTGGATGACACTCCCAAGTGGAGGATATTCTACAAGATAACGCTTCCAATGATCTCACCAATGGTATTTTATCTTGTCATTACAGGATTTATAGGGGCCTTCAAGGCCTACAGTGATGAGGTGGCTCTTTTTGGAACGGACCTCAATGCGGCGGGGATGAACACTATCGTGGGATATGTATATGACATGCTCTATGGTAACAGCGGCGGCTATCCTTCTTACGCGTCGGCTGCAGCGCTGATCCTCTTTGCGATCGTATTCACCATAACCACCATTAACCTTATTGTAAGCAGCAAAACTGTATATTATCAGTGATCCGGGGAGCCTGCCATGAATGATGCTGAGAATAAAAAAATCGAAATTGCTGAAAAAAGAAATGCCACTGTCAGAATTACCCTTAAGTACCTTCTTCTGGCGGTGTGGGCACTGCTGGTTCTTTTTCCGTTTTACTGGATGCTCCTTACTTCTCTGAAAGGATATGGAGCTTACAACTCGGAATACATTCCGAAGTTTTATACCTTAAGTCCCACAATCACAAACTATGTCACGGCTTTCACGGCTGTACCCCTGGCAAGGTATTTCTTTAACACCTTCATCTTTACTGTGGTGACAACCTTCATCATGATGTTCGTGGTGATCCTGGCGGCATTTGCCTTTGCGCGACTTGATTTTAAGGGAAAAGACCTTGTGTTCTCACTTTTTCTTTCCCTAATGATGATACCTAATGAGCTGGTGATAATCACAAACTTTGTCACGATCACGGATCTGAATCTGAGAAATTCTTTTCCGGGACTCATCCTTCCGTCGGTCACATCAGTCTTTTACATCTATCTGTTAAAAGAAAATTTTGAGCAGATTCCCGAAGAACTCTACAAGGCGGCCAAGGTGGATGGAACTTCGGATTTCCGTTACCTGTGGAAGGTCATGATCCCGATATCGAAGCCGACACTGGTGACGATAACGATCCTTAAGGTGATAGAGTGCTGGAATTCCTATGTTTGGCCAAGACTCATCACTGATGACCAGAACTATTTTCTTGTATCCAATGGTATCCAGGAGATAAGGGAAAACGGTTTTGGAAGAGAGAACGTGCCTGCCATGATGGCCGCAGTTGTGGTGATATCAATCCCGCTTGTGGTACTGTTTCTGATGTTCAGGCACAAGATCATGGAGGGCGTTGCAAGAGGAGGAACAAAGGGGTGATGATATGTTAAAAAAGATTTTGCTATCAGCAGGCTCTGTGATCCTGGGACTTATGATGCTCACCGGATGTCATGGCTCGAGGGGCGGCAGCGATTTTGAGATCCCTGAGAGCTTTGACGAATCCAAAAAGATAGAGATCACTTTCTGGGCCAAAAATGATACAAACAAAGTGCAGACAGCTGTATACAACAAGGCTATTAAGGACTTCGAAGCGCTATATCCAAATGTTACCGTGAACATGAGGCTTTACACTGATTACGGAAAAATATACAACGACGTCATCACAAATATTTCTACAGGTACAACACCTGATGTCTGCATAACCTATCCGGACCATATCGCTACATATATGACCGGGAGCAGCACTGTAGTGGCTCTGGATGATCTCTTTGCTGATGAGAAGTACGGGCTTGGAGGATCTGAGCTGAAGTTTGATTCTCCGCGAATAGATGAGATTGTTCCCGAGTTTTTACAGGAGTGCGTCATCGGAGACAGGCACGTGGCTGTACCCTATATGAGATCCACTGAGGCCTGCTATGTGAACAGGACCATGGTGGAGGAGCTGGGATATACACTGCCTTCATCCCTGACCTGGGACTTCGTGTGGGAAGTTTCCGAGGCCGCCATGGAGAAGAATCCTGACGGGACCTTCAAGATAAACGGACAGAACGTCATGATCCCGTTTATTTATAAGTCCACTGACAATATGATGATACAGAGCCTGTGGCAGCAGGGTTTTGATTACACTGATGCTGACGGCAATGTCCTTCTTTTTAATGATGATACAAAAGAGATACTGAAAACCGTAGCAGAACACACGGGGAGCGGTGCCTTCTCAACCTTTAAGATATCAGGCTATCCCGCAAACTTCCTGAATGCGGGGCAGTGCATTTTTGCAGTGGACTCCACAGCCGGTGCTACGTGGATGGGGGCGGAAGCTCCTCTGGTGGATATTGCAGAAGACAAGCTGGTGCCCTTTGAGACCGAGGTAATGACCATACCTCAGTATGATCCTGATAATCCCAAAATGATTTCCCAGGGCCCCTCAGTGTGCATTTTTAATAAGAATGATCCTCAGGAGGTTCTGGCATCCTGGCTCTTTGTGCAGTATCTTCTGACAGATGATGTGCAGACCGCATATTCTGAGACTGAAGGATACGTTCCAGTGACAATAAAGGCGCAGCAGACGCAGCAATATCAGGAGTATTTATCACTTGCGGGAACAGATACCGATGAACACTATGAGGTTAAGATCAAGGCGGCAAAGCTTCTGATGGATAACACTGGGAACACCTTTGTCACACCGGTCTTCAACGGGTCCACTTCTGTAAGAGATGCGGCCGGGTATCTCATAGAGAGTGTTACCAAGTCTGTTCGAAGGAAAAAGACTGTGGATGATGCCTTTATCGACAATCTCTACAGCGATGCAAAGTCTCTTTACCACCTTGATCAGGGAGAGGCTTCGGGCTCAGCTACTGGTAAAAAGGATCTCGGGAAACTCCCGGCAGCATCGGTGGCACTTATCACCGCATTGATCCTGGCATGGGTTCTGATAGGAATTTATTGGATAAGAGAAAGATTGCGGGAAAAAAATTTGTAAAAGTGCATACAATTCCTGTATAATTTGATAGATATCTATCTGTTAGGGCAACGTTATGCCCTGCACGAAAAGGAGGAAGATTATGAAAAAGAAACTGGCACTATTGTTGGCAATGGGACTTGCTCTTTCAACCGTTGGGTGTGGCAAGGAGCTTTCCAAGGAGGATCAGGCAGAACTGGAAGCCGCAGTGACTGAACTCAGTTCAGTTATCGATGAGGTCGGTGATGCGGTAGAAGCGACCCAGAAGTCAGAGGGAGTTATGTCTTACGCAGAGTACGCAGAGGCTGCCCTTGACTCAGAGGTAGTCGTAGAGACTTTTGTTCAGGCCAAGCAGTCATGGTGGGAAGATAAGGCGACTTTCTATACCCAGGATGTAGACGGCGGATATTTCATTTATGAGATGCCCTGCTCTCAGGAAGAGTATGACAAGCTTGTACCCGGCACCAAGATCAAGGTTACAGGTGTTAAGTCTGAGTGGTCAGGAGAGGTTGAGATAGTTGATGCTTCTTTTGAGATCGAGGATGGAAATTATGTGGCAAGACCTCTGGACGTGACAGATCTTCTTGGAACTGATGATCTTCAGAGCAAACAGAATCAGCTGGTATCCTTCACTGATATGACTGTTGAGTCTGTAGCTTACAAGAATGACCAGCCGGGAGATGATATCTATGTAACCCTTTCAAAGGACGGCAAAAGCTATGATTTCTGCCTTGAGTACTATCTCAACGGATCAGATGAGGAGTTCTACAATCTTGTAGGCGGCCTTGAGGCAGGAAAGACTGTAGATGTGGAGGGATTCCTCTACTGGTACGAAGGACCTAATCCTCACATCACAAAGGTTACTGTTAAATGATAGTGAATCGAGTCATAGGGACTGTCCCTTTGACTCCTGATGAGCGGTACCTGGTACCGCTCATTTTGACTATGAGGAAAATATCACGGGACTGGAGACAATAATATGACTAGAAGAGAAGCGGCAATGGCTAATTTTTTGAAGGGATATAATTGTTCACAGGCGATCATACTGGCATTTGAAGACATGCTGCCGGTTGATGCGTCCACATTGTCTAAGATGGCATCATCCTTTGGCGGAGGAATGGGAAGACTTCGCGAGGTGTGTGGCAGTGTCAGTGGGATGTTTATGATAGCAGGTCTGTTATATGGCTATGATGGCCCGGAAACCGGCCAGGTAAAGGCTGATCACTATGCAAGAATACAGGAACTGGCACACAGATTTGAGGAAAAGCATGGATCGATAGTCTGCCGTGAAATGTTAGGGCTCAGCGTACGTCATGACGATCCGGTTCCGGAAGCACGCACCAATGAGTATTACAAAAAACGCCCCTGTGCGGAGATAATAGGGGATGCTGCCGAGATCCTTGAGCAGTATATAAAAGAAAATCCTTTGGTAACTATTCAGGTACATCCTGAAAACTTATAGTGAGCATTTTTTCAACTCACCTCGAATATAGGATATAATAGATATACATCTTTGAAAAGAATTAAAATGTAGAGCATAGCCTTGGCAGGCCGTCGCGCAGCGACTTAGTTCTATTTCAGTTAAATAAAGGAGGGGCAGATATGGGAC
>JAEEGL014665673.1_pt1 | contig 16873 bp, 13 predicted proteins | sample 9134231 | NCBI WGS metagenome assembly JAEEGL01 (sample SAMN16246548, study PRJNA631951) | gut metagenome | biome: gut microbiome; feature: rumen; material: fiber-attached | host: Bos | place: Iran: Karaj | collected 2018-10
GCGTGCTAGGCAAGAATCTTTTGAGACACTGTCATCCCCATACGTATTTCTCCTTTCTCCGAGGTTTATTATTGCGCCTTTGTCTGCGGAGGAAACGAGCTTGCGGTAACGCTTGAGGTATCCCGTAACCTCGTTGATCTGAAGCTTTTCCTCGGCGCGTCTTCTGCTCAGCTCGTCCTCGGATACCTTCAACTCTATAGAATGAGCCGGAATGTTGATCGAGATTATATCGCCGTCGTGGACGTATGCGATAGTACCGCCGGAAGCCGCTTCAGGTGAAACGTGGCCGATGGCGGCACCTCTCGTAGCCCCGGAGAAGCGACCGTCCGTGATGAGTGCGACCTCTCTGTCAAGTCCCGCGCCCGCGATAGCGGAGGTGGGGGAGAGCATCTCGCGCATACCGGGTCCTCCGGCGGGTCCCTCGTAGCGGATAACAACGACGTCGCCGGGTTTTATCCCTCCGGCGTAGATGACCTTTATAGCCTCCTCTTCGGAGTTGAACACTCTTGCGGGTCCCTCATGCACGAGCATCTCGGGCGCAACTGCGCTGCGCTTAACGACGCAGCCGTCGGGAGCAAGGTTGCCGAAGAGTGCGGCGATACCGCCGGTCTGAGAATACGGATCGTCAATATCGCGAATAACGCTGTTATCGATGTTTCTGGCGAAGGCAATGTTCTCGCCGAGAGTCTTTCCGGTGCAAGTCATGACTTCTGTGTTTATAAGTCCTTTCTTGGAAAGCTCCTTCAAAACGGCGTAAACTCCACCAGCTTCGTTGAGATCCTCCATATAGGTCGGACCTGCGGGCGCAAGGTGGCAGAGATTAGGCGTGCGTTCCGAGATCTCATTTGCGAGGTCAAGGCTGAACTCAACGCCGCACTCGTTTGCGATAGCGGGGAGGTGGAGCATAGAGTTCGTGGAGCAGCCGAGAGCCATATCAGCGGTGAGCGCGTTGTAAATAGCGTCTTTTGTCATTATATCCCTTGCGCGTATATTTCTTCTGACGAGGTCCATCACCTGCATACCGGCCCTTTTCGCAAGCTCTATTCTTGCGGAATACGGAGCGGGGATAGTCCCGTTTCCGCTGAGACCCATGCCGAGGACTTCGGTGAGGCAGTTCATGCTGTTCGCGGTGTACATACCGGAGCATGAGCCGCAGGATGGACATGTCTTTTCCTCATATTCCTGAAGCTTTTCCTCGCTGAGCTTTCCTGCGGAATATGCTCCTACAGCCTCAAACATCTTGGAAAGGCTCGTTTTGCAGCCCTCGACGTGACCGGCGAGCATAGGACCGCCGGATACGAATATAGTCGGCAGATTAAGTCTTGCGGCAGCCATCAAAAGACCGGGAACGTTCTTGTCACAGTTCGGTATCATAACGAGACCGTCAAAACCGTGAGCCATAACCATTGCCTCGGTCGAATCTGCGATAAGATCCCTTGTTACGAGTGAGTATTTCATCCCGACGTGACCCATAGCAATACCGTCGCAGACGGCTATAGCGGGGAAGACGATAGGCGTTCCGCCAGCCATGGCTACGCCTAATTTGACAGCTTCTGTTATTTTATCGAGATTCATATGACCGGGAACGATCTCGTTATATGAGCTGACTATGCCGATAAGCGGGCGATCAAGCTCCTCGCGGGTAAGCCCGAGAGCGTGATAAAGGCTGCGCGCGGGGGCAAATTCAAAGCCCTTCGCAACTCTGTCCTTGACCATAATTATCCTCCAATCGTATATAAAAAACGGTATAATAATCCGCTGAGGGCGCAAGAGCCCTCAGCGGGCGAATATATCAGTTGTTTATGAGCTTATCCTCGTCGGACCAGCTGTAAAGCTTGCGTATCTCGCGGCCGACGACCTCAGAGGGATGCTCGGAGGCCTTCTTACGCATAGCGTTGAAGTGGACCTGAGAGCCTGCATCGGACATATCGAGCAGGAACTCCTTTGCAAAGGAGCCGTCCTGGATATCGGAGAGGATTTTCTTCATCGTCTTCTTGGTCTCTTCGGTTATGATCTTCGGACCGGTGACGTAGTCGCCGTACTCAGCGGTATTGGAGATAGAATAGCGCATTCCCTCAAAGCCGGACTGATAGATAAGGTCGACAATGAGCTTCATCTCGTGGATACACTCAAAGTATGCGTTTCTGGGATCGTAGCCAGCCTCAACGAGAGTTTCAAAGCCCGCCTGCATAAGCGCGCAGACGCCGCCGCAGAGAACGGCCTGCTCGCCGAAGAGGTCGGTCTCGGTCTCGGTGCGGAATGTGGTCTCAAGCACGCCGGCTCTTGCGCCGCCGATGCCGAGAGCATAGGCAAGACCTATCTCAAGAGCGTCGCCGGTGGCGTCCTGTTCAACTGCTATAAGGCAGGGAACGCCCTTTCCGGCCTGATACTCGCTTCTGACGGTGTGACCGGGACCCTTTGGCGCGATCATAATAACGTTTACGTTCTTCGGGGGCTTGATGCAGCCGAAATGAATATTGAAGCCGTGAGCGAAGGCGAGAGTTTTGCCCTCGGAGAGGCCGGGCTCAATGCTCTCTTTATAGAGCTTCGCCTGCTTCTCGTCGTTGATGAGTATCATAATGATGTCTGCTGCCTTTGCGGCGTCAGCGGCGGTCATAACGGTAAGACCGGCAGCCTCGGCCTTTTTCCAGCTTTTCGAGCCCTCGTAAAGTCCGACGATGACCTTAACGCCGGAATCTTTAAGGTTGAGAGCGTGAGCGTGACCCTGTGAGCCGTAACCGATGATAGCGACGGTCTTTCCGTCGAGCCTTGCAAGATCGCAATCCTGCTGATAATAGATCTTTGCCATGGTTTTATCTCCTTTTATATGTGATTTTATATTATTCTTCAGTTGACGTCGGGGCTTTCGAGCATGTTTTTTCCGCCCTTCTGGAGAGCGACGATACCTGTGCGGCATAGCTCGATTATGCCGAGAGGACGCACCATCTCAATGAAAGCGTCTATCTTTGCGGGAGCTCCGGTGACTTCGACGCAGAGCGCCTCGACGGAGTAGTCGATGATATGCGCCTTGAAAATATCGAGAGCGGACAGAACCCGCTGATGCTCGTCCGGATCGTTCTTTATCTTAACGAGGATCAGCTCGCGCTGAACTGCGTCGGTCTCCTCAAGCACCTCGACCTTTTTTACGTTGAAGAGCTTTCGGAGCTGATTGAGCATCTGAGCTCTCGCGTAGCCGTCGCCGGACATCGAGATCGTAATTCGCGAGTATTCCGGACTCTCCGTGACTCCGACAGTGAGTGAGTCGATGTTGAAGCCTCGCCTTGTGAACATACTCGTAACTCTCGTAAGCACGCCGTATTTATTGTCGACGTAGACGGCGATAACGAAGCTGCTTCCTTTATCTTCCACGGTTATTCTCCTTTCCTCGTTATCATATCGTCGATAGCCCCGCCCGGAGGCAGCATCGGGAGAACAAACTCGTCCTTGTCGATAAGGCAGTCTATAACGGTCACTCCGCCGGAATTGTAAGCCTCGCTGAATGCAGACTTAAATCCGTCAAGAGTATCGGTGAGAACGCCCTTCGCTCCGAAGGCCTCGGCGAGCTTTACGTAGTCGACTCGCTTACCGAGCGTGGTAGAGGAGTAGTGCATATTATAGAAAAGTGTCTGCCACTGGCGCACCATACCGAGAACGCCGTTGTCCATGATCACGATGGTAAGAGGAACTCCGGACGCTACTGCAGTGCAGAGCTCGTTGAGATTCATACCGAAGGAGCCGTCGCCTGTGATGAGAACAGTTTTATTTCCGCTTCCGACGGCAGCGCCGATAGCGGCGCCCATTCCGAAGCCCATCGTTCCGAGTCCGCCGGAGGATATCATTTTGCGCGGCTTTCTGAAGTTTACAAATTGAGCAGCCCACATCTGATGCTGTCCGACGTCGGTTGCGATAACGGTGTCCGCATCGACGGTTTTGTTTATTGCGTCGATCACAAAATACGGGTCTAACTGCGGGACGGAAGGAATAACGGATTTTTCACGTTCACGAAGTGCGTTTACGTCGCTTATCCACTCCGGATGCTCGACCTTCTCAACTCCGGCAAGAATAGCCTTCAGCGTAGTCTCGATGTTTCCTGAAATACCGATATTCGCCGTAATATTTTTGTTTATTTCCGCGAAATCAAGGTCGATATGGATTATGTCGGAGTTTTTGGCGAACTTCTGCTTGTTTCCCGTTGCTCGGTCTGAAAATCTCGTTCCGACGGCGATTATCAGGTCTGCCTTGCTAGACGCCATTGAAGAAGCGTAATGTCCGTGCATTCCCTGCATTCCGAGGAAACGCGGATGCTCGGTAGGGATAGCGGAAAGCCCCATAAGAGAGCAGCCTATAACAGCGTCGACCTTGTCTGCAAGCTCCGTAACGAGTCCGTAAGTTTTCGAGCCGATAACTCCGCCGCCGATGTGAATAAATATCTTCTTCCTTGCATTAATAAGCTCGACGGCTTTTGCAATCCTTGCGGGATCGGGTTCGGGGAGAGGGAAGGGCTCGGCGACGGGCTTGGGCTCAAACTCACCGATTGCTGTTTGGATGTCCTTCGGTATGTCGATAAGCACGGGGCCGGGTCTGCCGGACTTTGCTATGCGAAAAGCCTCTCGGATCTTGTCGGCAAGCTTATTGACGTCGTGGATAAAATAATTATGCTTGGTTATCGGGAGGGTGATGCCGGTTATATCTATCTCCTGAAAGCTGTCGCGCCCAATCATGGACTGAGCGACGTTTCCGGTGATAGCGACCATAGGCACGGAGTCAAGCATGGCGGTCGCAATTCCTGTAACGAGATTGGTAGCTCCCGGACCTGATGTTGCGAAACAGACGCCTACCTTGCCCGTTGCTCTCGAATAGCCGTCGGCAGCGTGAGCCGCGCCCTGCTCGTGAGCCGTGAGATGGTGGCTTATGCGGTCGGAGCTGGTATAGAGTGCATCGTAGATATCGAGGACCTGTCCGCCCGGATATCCGAAAACGTCTGTAACTCCCTGCTCGATGAGGGTCTCGATAACTATCTGAGCGCCTTTCATTTTCATAAGCGTTAATTCCTTCTTACTTTATTGTTTCAGCTGTCATAAGCCTGTTGACAGCGCCAACGAGAGCTTTGATGGATGAGATGATGATATCGCGGCTTACTCCGACGCCCCATTCCATCCTGCCCTTGAGATCCTTTATGGCGACGTAAGAGGCCGCGTCGGAACCCGTGTCGGAGGTGAGAGCGTGCTCTGAGTATGCGTCGAGCGAATAGACGTCTCCGACGATCTTCTTAAGCGCGTTGGAAACGGCGTCAAGTCGTCCGTTTCCGTAGGCCTGAACGACGGAGGTCTGACCCTTGTAGCTTACTGTCACGGTCGCCGTTATGCCGGAAGGCTCCTGCCTGAAGTGCGCCTCGGGGATATTGACCGTGTTTTTGATATTGACGTAGTTTTCCTTAAACAGCGAAAAGACCTCGGCGGGCAAAAGCTCTCTGTGTTCTCTGTCGGATATTCCCTTGATAAAGTAGCCAAAGCTCTCGCGCATCTTCGGAGGCAGGTTATATTTGAATTGTGTTTCAAGAATATACCCGATACCGCCCTTTCCGGACTGGGAATTGATTCTGATAACGTCCGCCTCGTAGATTCTTCCGACGTCGGTCGGGTCGATAGGGAGGTAGGGAACGGTCCAGGGATCGTTGGAATGATCGATACGCCATTTCATACCCTTTGCGATAGCGTCCTGATGGCTTCCGGAGAAAGCGGCGAACACGAGCTGACCTGAGTATGGCTGGCGCTCGTAGACTCGCATTCTCGTTACTCGCTCGTAAAGCTCTGTAAGCGCGGGAAGATCGGAGAGCTCAAGCTTCGGATCAACTCCCTGCGAATACATATTGAGCGCAAGAGTGACGATATCAACGTTTCCGGTGCGTTCACCGTTGCCGAAAAGGGTTCCCTCTATCCTGTCCGCTCCGGCGAGAAGCCCAAGCTCGGAATCAGCGATAGCGCAGCCTCTGTCGTTATGCGGGTGAAGGGAGAGAATAATATTCTCGCGGTAATTAAGATTCTTGGACATGTATTCGATCTGATTCGCGTAAACGTGCGGCATCGAATGCGATACGGTAACGGGAAGGTTATATATCACCTTATCGTTTTCCGCCGGTTTCCAAACCTCGGAAACGGCGTTGCATATCTCAAGCGCAAATTCAGGTTCCGTTCCCGTGAAGCTCTCCGGAGAGTACTCAAATCGGAAGTTTCCCTCGGTTTTTTCCCGGTATTCCTTACAGAGCTTCGCGCCGAAAACCGCTATCTCTGTTATCTCTTCCTTCGATCTGCGGAACACCTGCTCACGCTGAGCGACCGAGGTGGAGTTATAGAGGTGTACTATTGCGTTCTTCGCGCCCTTTACTGCCTCAAAGGTTTTATGGATGATATGCTCTCTCGACTGTGTCAGCACCTGAATAGCTACGTCGTCGGGTATGAGATCGTCCTCGATCAGCCTGCGGCAGAACTCATATTCGGTGTCGCTGGCGGCAGGAAAACCGACTTCGATCTCCTTAAAGCCGACCTTGACGAGGGCCTTGAAGAACTCAAGCTTCTCCTCGAGACTCATCGGCACGACAAGAGCCTGATTGCCGTCTCTGAGATCGACTGAGCACCAGATCGGAGCCTTGTCAATATAGTCCTTTTTTGCCCAGTCCATTGTGACTGTCGGCGGATTGAAATACTGACGGGTGTATTTCTCGTAACCTTTCATTGATATTTTCCTTCCCGTTTTGGGTAAAAAAATACTCTTTTACCCAAAAACAATGATTATGTTCAGGATAAAAGAGACGAAGATCATTCTCCGCGGTACCACTCTTTTTGGCTTAGTAAGCCCACTCAGTTCGCTTCAAAAAAGCGAGGCCCTGTAACGGGAGCGCCCGGCACAGCTTAATTGCTTTCGCTTTCAGCCTACGGCTCAGGGATGAGCTATACCGCATTCCGACTCCGCCTTGCACCGACCGGCGGTTCTCTTTGCCCGGATTGAGCGGCTTATTTCCCTTCAAAGCCATTACGGCTATAATAGCTTTTACTATTTAAATTGTCAAGGATAATTTAGCTCAAATGGGGTTTGCAATTTGAAATAAAGTATGGTAAGCTTGACGATAAGCGGAGAAAAACCGCATATTACGGAAGGTGGTATAAAACTAATGAAGAAAAGAATCATTGCATTTCTTCTTGCTGCTCTGATGCTTCTTGCCGCCCTTGCAGGCTGCGCCGGGGGAGCGGATAAGGCTGATGAGGTCGAAGAGAACGAGGATAACGGGCTTCTTGAAGAGGGCTATTATGTCGTTCTCGATGAGGACGGAGAATTCATCTATTATCTGAAGGTAACCGGCACAAAGCTAACCTACTTTGATGAGAACGGAGAGGAGACCGAGAAGGTCGGATATAAATATAACGCTAAGAAGGACACTTATAAAACTGACGATGACGACGTTTTTACAGTTGAGAAGTCGAAAAAGCAGCTTTGGCTTGTAACCGACGATGAGAAGCTTATGCTTAATCCGATAGAAAAATATGAACTCGGAACATATTACAGCTCTGAGCCTTCTGATGAACCTGCGCCCGCAGAACCCGGCGATGAGCCCAAACCCGAACCCGAGCCCGAACCTGAGCCTGAGCCTGAGCCTGAGCCCGAACCCGAACCTGAGCCTGAGCCTGAGCCTGAGCCTGAGCCCGAACCTGAGCCCGAGCCTGCCCCGATTGAATCTCCGGACGGATACATTACTCTTGCGGCCAACGCAGATTCCTATCTCCTCGCAAAGGTTGATGAAGAGCTTCTCGACTATATCTCTATGAATCCCGCGGGAACTGGACACAGTATCGAGATGCAGAATGGCGAATTATCAACATTTACTATGAATTTTGATATAACCAATATGGGCGGGATTTCAATCGACCCCGATTTCCTAAAGGACACCCTGCTTGAGACGTTTGAATCCTCTTTTGATATGTTAGGCGTGGCGGATTACGAGCTGAAGGACGATGTTGTCGAGATAAACGGAACGCAGTGGCGCGTTTATACCGGCTCAGGGACGAGCGAAATGGGTTTTTATCTGTACCTCAAGGAGCTCGTCGGAGTAACGCCCAACGGAAAGGGGTTTGCGACCGCGTCTGTTGTATTTGCAACGTTCAATGATAATGATACCAGCCTCAAGTATATGAGCTATTCCGAGTCCGTATTTGAGTCGCTTAAGCTTGAGTGATTTGTTTATAATGCCTGCGCGCCGCTCTTTCGGCGCGCGGTTTTTATATATGTAAAATACTTGCGTTTTGCTTCCGAAAAATGTAAAATATCTAATTGCGGATACCCGCGCACATTGACCTGCTTCGGCAGGCAGTGATGAAAGGAGAACTGAAAATGAAAAGAAAAGCGTTTGCCATGCTGCTCTCGTTTCTTGTGCTCGCTGCCATGCTTGCCTCTTGCGCCGGACCGAAGGGCGGCGCTGATGAGATTGTTTTCGGCATAGCGCAGGATCTTGACGATGACCTCGACCCGCACAAGATGATTTCGGCGGGAACGAAGGAAATAATGTTCAACGTATTCGAGGGCCTGCTCAAGCCGACGACTGAGGGCGAGCTAGTCCCTGCCGTATGCGAGAGCTACTCCGTTTCAGAGGACAGACTTTCCTATACTTTTATTCTCAGAGAAGGCGTTAAATTCCATAACGGGGCGGAGGTCAAGTCGGACGATGTGGTATATTCCATACTTCGCTGCCGCGACGAAGGACTCGTACCCGCCTTTGCAATTATTTCCGGGGTGGAGAAAAAGGACGATAAAACCGTGGTTATTGCTCTTTCAGAGCCGTCGGTCGAATTTGCGACATATCTCACGGCTGCGATAATCCCGGCAGACTATGAAATGCAGTCGACTCAGCCGGTCGGCACCGGCCCGTTTAAATTCGTATCCCGTGTCGCTCAGGATAATATCGTGCTCGAGCGTTTCGACGACTACTGGGGAGAGAAGGCCGGAGTTGCAAAAGTAACGCTAAAAATAATCGAGAATGCAGACAGTCTCGTTCTGAGCCTTCAGAGCGGCTCAGTCGATATTGCGAGCCATCTGACAGCTCAGCAGGTGGCTCAGCTTGGCGACGGCTTCAGGGCGGAAACCGACACGATGAAGCTTGTTCAGGCGCTGTATCTTAATAATGCAGTAAAGCCTTTTGACGATATAAGAGTCAGGCAGGCGCTTTCCTACGCAATAGATAAGCATGAGATAATCGACGTCGTATTCGGCGGATACGGAAGCCCGATCGGGTCGAGCATGTACCCCGCTTTCGCAAAGTACTACGTTTCCGAGCTGACGGATTACTATATGCACGACGTTGAAAAGGCTAAGTCGCTTCTCTCCGAAGCGGGATACCCGAACGGCTTTTCAATGACGATAACCGTTCCGTCCAACTATCAGCCGCACATCGACACGGCGACGGTGATAGTAAATCAGCTCAAGGCCGTCGGGGTGACCGCCGAGATAAAGCTCGTCGAGTGGGCGAGCTGGCTCGAGGACGTTTACGGAAACAGAGACTTTGAATCGACGGTCGTCGGTTTTGACGCGGCCCAGATGACCGCAAGAGCTCTGCTTGAGAGATTTACCTCAACGCATAAGAGAAACTTCATCAATTATTCAAGCGAGACCTACGACGCCCTTTTTGCTAAAGCGATGATAACCTACGACGATGCTGAGCAGACGGAGATATATAAGCAGATGGAGCGCGAACTTACCGAAAACGCAGCAAACGTGTATATTCAGGATCTTGCAGATCTCGTTGCGCTTCGCAAGGGCTTAACGGGAGTGCGCTTTTATCCTATCGACGTTATAGACCTTTCCGGTCTGCATTTTGAAAGCTGATGAAGTTCGCAGCTAAAAAGCTTGCCTCGCTTGCGCTTACGATGCTCATCGTCACTGCGATGACCTTTCTTGCGTTTTCTCTTATATCCGGAGACCCGGCGTCAACGATGCTAGGAACTAATGCGACCCCGGAACAGGTCGAGGCGCTGAGAGATGAGCTCGGGCTGAATAAGCCTATCCATCAGAGATACTTCGAGTGGATAAAGGGCTTTTTTACCGGAGACCTCGGTAATTCATATAAATACCGTAATCAGTCCGTAACGTCGCTTATAGCGCCGAGGCTTGGAGTTACGCTTGAGCTGTCCGCCTTGAGCTTCGTTCTTATAATACTGATATCCCTGCCCCTCGGCGTTATTGCCGCAGGGGCTAAAAGCCGTTTTTACAGTGTGTTCCGCTCCGCTCTAAACAGGCTGTGCATGGCTGTTCCGTCGTTCTTTATCGGACTTCTTGTGACGTGGATATTCGGAATAACACTTAAGTGGTTTTCGCACGGCGCGTTCGTACCGTGGTCCGTCAGCCCTGCCGCGTCGCTCTTATATCTTTTTTATCCTGCCGTATGTATTGCCGTTCCGAGGATTGCAATGACTGTCAATATGCTCTCGTCGACAGTTGAGGCCGAGCTGAAAAAGGATTATGCGAGAACGGTAAGGTCGAGAGGAGCAGGCTCGTCGAGATTGCTCTTCGTTCATGTTCTAAAGAACTCACTTGCTCCGATCGTGACCTTTCTCGGACAGACGGCGGCGGAAATAATCGCCGCATCCGTAGTGATAGAGCAGGTTTTTGTAGTGCCCGGTCTCGGAAGATTTCTCGTTTCGAGTATATCCTACAGGGATTATCCGGTAGTTGAGGCGATAGTTGTTTTACTTGCGCTTTGGGTAGTCCTTGCGTCGACGGCGGCAGACCTTATCAATTTCGGCGTTGATCCGAGGCTGAGAAGGGGGGCGAAGGGATGAAAAGAAACAAGACTCTGATTGCAGGGACTATCCTCTTTTCCGTGCTTTTAGCCGCCATTGTCGTCTCATGGCTCTGGACTCCTTATGATCCGGAGGCTTTTGTCGGCTCAAGTCTTGAGCCGCCGTCTGCGTCGCATATCTTCGGAACCGACAATTTCGGACGCGATATATTCAGCAGAGTAATGAAGGGCACCGGGACAACGCTTACGGTCGGCCTGATGACGGTTAGTGTAGGAGCGGTCGTAGGAGTGTCCGCCGGCGCGCTGACGGCGTATTACGGAGGAGCGTTGGACGAGCTTCTGATGCGCCTCAACGATGCGATAACTGCGTTCCCGAGTATTCTTCTGGCTCTCGTTATAATAAGCGTCCTCGGACCGGAGAAGACGTCAAACCTTGTTATTTCACTCGGAATCGCCTTTATTCCGAGCTTTGCAAGAGTATCGAGAACAGCGTTTTCACGGGAAAAGACTCAGAATTACGTAATATCCGCAAGGCTTATGGGCGCCGGGGACGTTAGAATTCTCGCTGTGCATATTTTACCGAACACGCTTCAGGTGCTTCTTCCGGCAGTAACTATCGGCTTCAACAACGCTGTCCTTGCCGAGGCGTCCATGAGCTACCTCGGAATTGGCGTGAGTCCCGTCGATCCCTCGCTTGGCTTTATGCTGAAGGCGTCGCAGAGCTATCTTTTCACAGCTCCCTGGTATGCTGTGTTCACAGGCCTTGCCATTGTTTTAATGGTATTCTCGGTAGGCCTAATAGGCGACGGGATAAAAAAGAGTGGAAGGAGCGAGTGATATGCTGAAGGTAAGCGATCTTCACGTTAAGTTCCACACACGAAACCGAGAAGCGGTCGGCGGCGTAAGCTTTGAAGTCGCTGACGGAGAGATAGTCGGGCTCGTAGGCGAATCCGGCTCCGGAAAAACGGTAACTGCAATGAGCATCGGGGGGCTGCTCGACAGAGAGATATGCGATGCGAGAGGCGAGATAACCGTCGACGGTATTGAGGTCCTTTCCGCAAATGAAAAGGAGCTTAGGCGCATAAAGGGCAAAATGATCGGTATCGTGTTCCAGGAACCAAGCGCGGCGTCCGACCCTCTTATGAAGATAGGCTTGCAGGTCGAAGAGGTGCTTAGGATCCACACGGATATGGATAAAAAGGAGAGGCGCGAAGCCGCTCTCGAGGCATTGAGAATGGCTGACCTCAAAGAGCCGGAGAAGGTGTACGGTCTCTATCCCTTCGAGCTGTCCGGAGGAATGATGCAGAGGGTTATGATAGCAGCCGCTATCGTTATCAGACCTAAGCTTCTTTTGCTTGACGAGCCTACGACAGCGCTTGACGTAACAACTCAGCGCGAGATAATAAACCTTCTCATAAAGCTGAACGAAAGCTGCGGAACGTCTATGCTTTTTATTTCACACGATCTCAACGTCGTGCGAAAGCTCTGCGACCGCGTGATCGTGATGAAGAGAGGCGCTATCGTGGAAAACGGCGATACGGAAGAGGTTTTTTCCTCGCCGAAGCACGATTATACGAAAACTCTTCTCCGAAGCATACCGTTTATAGAGGGGGCGAAAAAGGCGTGAGCGAACTCGTTCTGAACGTAAAGGATCTCAGCGCAGGATACACAACTCACGGATTGTTCGGGCGCAAGACGTATAAAGAGGTCATAAAAGACGTCAGCTTCAGCATCGCAAAGGGTGAGATACTCGGGCTCGTCGGCGGATCAGGAACAGGAAAAACTACCCTTGCCAAAGCTGTTCTCGGCCTTATAAAGCCGGAGAAAGGCGTTGTCGAGAGTTTCACTAAGAAGCCTCAGATGATTTTTCAGGACCCGTTAAGCTCGCTTAATCCGGCGTTCACTATCCAAAGGGTACTTGAGGAGCCGCTTATACTCCGCGGCATAGCCTCTAAGACGGAGCGAGAGGAGAGGGTAAGGGAGACAGCGGGGAAGGTCAGACTCGGGGAGTCGTCACTTCGCTCAAGACCGTCCGAGCTGTCCGGAGGGCAAAGGCAGCGCGTTTCAATAGCCTCCGCACTGCTCTGCGATCCCGGGCTTATTGTTGCGGACGAGCCAGTCTCCGCGCTTGACGTGACGATAGAAGCGGAGATACTCGAGCTTATAAGCGAGCTGCGAAGGGATACCGGCATCAGCTTTCTTTTTATATCCCACGATCTGAACGTGATATATAAGATCTGCGACAGAGTGATCGTTATGAATAACGGAATGATAATCGAGGAGGGCGAGACAAGGAAGCTTTTCAGATCGCCTGAGAATAGATATACCAAGGCGCTTTTAAGCGCCGCTCTGGAGACGTAGCTATGGATGAGCCTCTGTTTATAAAACTGATTGAACTGAATAAGCGGAATATCCTTCCGATGCATATGCCGGGACATAAGAGAAACGATCATAAGTTTCCGTGGCTTAAGGAAATTGACCTTTCTCTCGATATAACGGAAATACAGGGATTTGACGACCTCAACTCGCCCGGCGAGCTCTTCGGAAGCATAAACTCAAGACTTGCGGCCTTGCGTAGAGCAAAGAAGAGCGTTGCGCTTGTAAACGGCTCAACCGGTGGAATACTCGCCGCTTTCAAGCTCTGCCTTCCTGCGGGAGGCAAAGCCTTGATTGCGAGGAATTCACACAAATGCGTTTATGCAGCGGCGGAGAGCAGCGGAGCAGAGCTGAGCTTTGTTATTCCGGAATATATCCGTGAGCTTAACGCTTTCGGTGAGGTTAAGGCGGAGAAAGTCGACGCGGCTCTCAGCCGAGATAAGAGTATCGGGCTCGTATGCATAACAAGTCCGACCTACGAAGGAGTAGTTTCCGATATTTCCGCCATATCGAAGGTTTGCCGAAAACACGGCGTTCCTTTGCTGACAGACGCGGCGCACGGGGCGCATTTCGGATTTGGCGCATTTCCGAAGGGCGCAATCGAGCTGGGTGCGGATATTGCCGTTGAGAGCCTGCATAAGACCTTGCCTTCGCCGACACAGACCGCTGTATTAAGCATTGGCGACGGTATGCCCGGCGCAGAAAAGGCGCAGAGGTGCGTTTCTCTTTTTCAGTCCTCCAGCCCGTCTTATATACTCACGGCGGGGATAGACGCCTGCGTTTCTTTCCTTGAAGCAGACGGAGCCGCAGAAGCCGAAAAATGGAGAAAAATGGTTTTAAAGCTTAGAGAAGAGCTGAAAAAGCTCAAAAACTTTCGGCTATTTGAGGCGGAGAACTGCGATGTTTCCAAGATAGTTCTCGAATGCGGCAACGGATACGATGCAGCTGAGCTTTTTCGGAAAGAGGGAGTTGAGCTTGAGATGGCGTCCAGTGATTACGTCCTCGCAATGACGGGAATGGGCGATACGGACGAGACTTTGAGGCTTTTTTTGAGAGCTGCTGAAAAAGTTGACGGACTCATTTCCGGACCGGCATATAAAGAAAAAACTTTTGCGCTTCCCGATCGGCCTTTGAGCTTTTGCGACGCAATACGTGCGGAGGCTGAAATTGTTCCTCTTGACAGAGCTGCGGGAAGAATCGCCGCCGAATATCTTTGGAAATACCCGCCGGGCTGTCCTATAGTTATTCCTGGCGAGATTATCGATGAGCGCGTTATTAAAAGCTCAGATAAGTTAAGGTCGTCATATGGAAGACTTTCCGACGGAGTTTACTGCGTGAAACAATAAAAGCGGCGGTAAATCTTGACAAAATTTTTTTACCCACTATAATATAATCCTTGTAGTAATTATGAAAGAGGCGTTATCACCATGGCTGATTCTAACAGATACAAAATGAGCGCGCAGCACCTTGAAGAGCTCAAATCGGAGCTTCTCTTTTTGAAGACCGTCAGAGAGAAGGAGGTTGCCGAGCAGATTAAGGAGGCAAGGAGCTTCGGAGACCTTTCGGAGAACTCTGAGTATGATGAGGCAAAGACCGAGCAGGGCAAGCTCTATTCCAAAATAGCCGAGATAGAGGATCTTATCGAGCATGCCGAGATAACCGAGGAATCGGAGGATTCAAACAAGGTCGGCATAGGCAGCAAGGTTACTGTGAAGGATCTTGAGTTCGGAACGGTTGAAATGTATAAAATAGTAGGAAGCCAGGAGGCGAATCCTCTTACCGGACGCATCTCCGACGACTCTCCCTTCGGCAAGGGACTTTTCGGCCACGAGGCGGGCGACGTTGTAGAGGTAGACGCTCCTATGGGCGTTTTGAAGTTCGAGATAATAAGCATAGAAAAATAAGGCGGTTATTATGGCAGAAGAAAATATAACTTCTCCGCAGGAGGATATTTCAGAGCTTCTTCAGATAAGGAGAGATAAGCTATCCGCTCTCTGCGAAGAGGGCAAGGACCCGTTTTATATAACGAAGTATCCGAGGACATCATATTCTCAGGATATTAAAGAAGGCTTTGAGGCTCTTGAAAATCAGAAGGTCTCGATTGCCGGAAGAATAATGGCAAAGCGCGGTATGGGAAAGGCGATATTCGCCGATCTTATGGACGGCAAGGGCAGAATACAGATCTACGTTCGCCTTAACGACGTCGGCGACGAAGCTTTCCAGGCTTTTAGAAAGGTCGACATCGGAGATATAATCGGTGTTGAAGGCTTTGTATTCAAGACAAAAATGGGCGAGGTAAGCGTACATTGCGAGAAGCTCCAGCTTCTCTCCAAGAGCCTCAGGCCGCTTCCGGAAAAGTTTCACGGCCTCACGGATAAGGAGACGAGGTATCGCCAGAGATACGTCGACCTTATCGTGAACCCGGACGTTAAGGATACTTTTGTAAAGCGCAGTATGATAATGCGCGAGCTGAGAGACTTCCTTGACGGCAGAGGCTTTTTGGAAGTAGACACCCCTATTCTCACGCCTTTTGAAATAGGCGCATCCGCAAGGCCGTTTTACACGCATCATAACACACTCGATATGGATATGGTGCTGCGCATAGAGACCGAGCTCTACCTCAAGAGGCTTATTGTCGGAGGTATGGAGAAGGTCTATGAGGTTGGCAGAATTTTCCGAAACGAGGGAATGGACGTCAAGCATAATCCCGAATTCACCACTATAGAGCTATACGAGGCTTATACCGACTTCAGAGGAATGATGGAGCTGGTCGAGGACATGATGAAGACGGTCGCGATGAAGGTCTGCGGCAGTCTGGTTATCCCTTATCAGGGGCATCAGATAGACCTCGGTAACTGGGAAAAGCTTACGATGATCGAGGCAGTGAAGAAGTATTCCGGAGTAGATTACAACGAGTGGTCGACTGACGAGGACGCAATAAAGTGCGCGAAGGAGCACGGAGTCGAGCTGCCGGAGATTCCGACAAAGGGCTCTATTCTTGCAGAGTTTTTTGATGCTTTCGTTGAGGATAAGCTAATCCAGCCGACCTTCATCTATGATTACCCTGTCGAGATAAGCCCTCTTGCGAAGCGCAAGCCGAACGATCCCGCGTTTACGGAGCGCTTTGAGTATTTCATAAACGCAACCGAATTCGGCAACGCGTTCTCTGAGCTCAACGATCCTATCGACCAGCGCGCCAGGATGGAAAAGCAGGTTGCCGACAGAAAGGCTCTTGATCCGGAGACTAAGGCTCAGGTCGACTATGACTTTATTAACGCTCTGGAGTACGGTATGCCGCCTACCGGCGGTCTTGGCTTCGGAATAGACAGGCTCGTTATGCTTCTCACCGACAGCGATTCCATAAGAGACGTTTTGCTCTTCCCGACGATGAAGCCGATTGACTAATAACTTTCTATAAGTTGCTATATCTGAACTAAACAGGACTTATCTAAGGTGTTTAAGCCAAACCTTAAACCAATTTAAGCCGAAGTTAAGCCAAATCCGAATTTGAAATTATGCAAATTCAGGTGGATTGAGATAGCATACGATAAGTTCATACTATTTAAGCCCGTTGAGAATGCTCATGTACGGTAAGGAAGCAAGCAACCGAAAACAAGAGATAGACCGCCAGCACTACACTATTCCGAACCAAAGACCAAAAGATAAGCATTGTGGGAAAATCTAAACTTTTGGATTTTCCTACAATGCCAACTA
>JAEEGL014803391.1_pt1 | contig 16873 bp, 17 predicted proteins | sample 9134231 | NCBI WGS metagenome assembly JAEEGL01 (sample SAMN16246548, study PRJNA631951) | gut metagenome | biome: gut microbiome; feature: rumen; material: fiber-attached | host: Bos | place: Iran: Karaj | collected 2018-10
CATCGGTGAGGCCGTGGCGCATGAGTTCTTCGCGGGCATCATCGGAGGAGACCAGTGATTCGGAGACTGTTTTTGCGAGCTGGGCCATGGAGCGGTTGCGCTTTCTGGATTCCTGGGATTTCGGATTCCCCTTTCGGCCGGCAGCAGAAGCGGTCTCGCTGGTGAAACGGTATGGAGCGCCCTTTTCCAGGTTTTTCAGCTGATTGGGGCTGTTTTTCATGAAGGGGCGGTCTCCTTTCTTTGCGTCCTCGTTTCTAGGAATAGTGTAGCAGATTGTTGACATAAAATCGCCCGCGTATAATTCGCAGATATTTTGCGATTTATATGTGGGAGAAGAAGTAATTTGGTTTACATAAAGAAAGATTAGAGCTAAAAAATGAGCCCTCCGGGTTGGAGGGCTGAAAAAAATATCAGGCTTAGTCTAATGAGTTTCTCGCCAGGGCAAAGCTCCTGGAATCGCAGGTAAACCAATCAGATTCTGAAAAAGGATCAAACAAACTGGTACCTCTTCGATTGCCGAAATCAGAAATATAAAGATCCCCATCCAGCTGAAGAAGGCTTAAAATATGGCCCGTACCAGCGCCCTTTACCTGACCGCGTAAGCCAAATGCCTGAATGCCCTCCAGGTGGGCAAAGAGATTTGCAATTGCGCTCTTTCCACCACAATCAGCAACATGATTGATCAATGCTCCATATGCGGAATCGAATTCCATAAAAACAGTGCGATATTGCGGATCTTCAGACTTGTAATTAATCTGTCTGACATTGCCGCTGGACGGCATTGACAGACAAGATAGGTAATCATAGTATACCTGGAATTTCTCGACCTCGGTCATCTCTTCCCGAATTTTCCCGGATGTCCATAATTCATCTTTAATGGCTTTTGCGGCGAGAAACACTTCATTCTGCTGAGCCAACAGGTCTTCCACACTGAATATGGGCTGTGCACCTTGTGTGGAAACGTAAAATTTACCCTCAGCGTAAATCACATAAAAACGCTGGTTCTGAAAAACGCCCAGCAACGAGTTATATGTATAATCAATATCATCCAGGTTGCCAAACCAGCTTGCGCCTTCTGGCCAGCCAACGGGATCCGTAGAGTACTCCCAGTCGCCGGAAGCAAAGGAGAGCATAAAGTTATTCCAATAGTCATCAGAGTCTTTTGGGTCCTCAATCCACTGTCTGCCAGCCAGGCCAAAAGCTGCCATCACTTCCGGCTACACTTCCGGATGCTCCCCTTCCGCGGCATAACAGGTACCTGGTACAAACGAACACACCAAAGTGAGAACAAGAAGAAAAACAATTATTTTACGCATTTCATCACCCTCAATTCAATTACCGGACTCCATATCAGCGCGGACCAGGTTGTGGATGTAGTCAGAAAACTTAGCGCTCAGAATCACTCTACTCGCCAAAATCAGGCAGGTCAATATCCTCAGCATTGAATACGCCGTGATCGTCTTCCACCGGATGTATATCCAGAAAAACCAGACCACGGATATACTCCGCGACCGTTTGGCCGAGTTCCGCAGCGCGGGCAGTCACCATTTCTTTCTCATCTGCGCGAAACGAAACGGTGCAGCGCCAATAATCAGCACGGTGCGCTGCATCCCATTTTTTGTTAGCTCTTTTCTTTGCTTCGGACGGTGGCATAATCCTCTCCCCCTGTCATTTTTTTCCACTTTACACCGCTTTCAGATGGATGGCAAGAAAAATGTGCAAAATGTACACTTTCTAAAGTGTATTATTGTGTAAAATGTCAATTGTAAATACACTCGCGAAAGTGTATTTGCAAGAACTGAGGAGGATAGCAAGTAAACGGGGCTTGAGGCGTTGCTAAGGGCGTCGATGAGGGGGCAGCAGCTGCAGAAGCAGGCGCTTGATACGATTGACGTGATTGGAGGTCATCAAGAACCAAGTCTGTAGCTCATGGTACTCCTCATCCAGAGCTTCCTTGAGAAAAAGGCTGTATCACTACGAAAGTAATGCTACAGCCCCTCTACAATATTCGTAGAATGGAATCTGGATAATAAAACACGAAACAGATGAAAAAATAGTACAGAAACTTCAGCTCATAACGGTATAATTGCCCATGTAGTTCAGGCTGCATCATACAAGATGTCGCCCTGATCAATTTCAAAGCTGACCATGTCGGTTTCATAGCTTCCGCCAAAGATATCATCAATGATGAAGGAATACAGATAGCATCCGTCCGGAAGGAGATCGAACACGACGTTATCGCCTTCTTCCCAGATACACTCCTCTCCGGAATATTCCAATTCTTCCAATGTATCCTGATCAAAGGCGTCAAAGAGAGGAACAATACGGTCACCTGGTTTCAGAGATTCACCGGGTCTGGCAGCAATTCCGTTATCATCAACGCCGTCCCAAATGTCCACTACCTCGATCTCATCTGTATCGTAGTACCAGGCGAAACGAAGGTTTGTGTCTCTTCCGTTGATTCTGACAGGGCTTGTAAAGAGATCGTAGCCATCACATTCATCAACGAGATAGACGCTGAGGTTCTGCCCATCGGGAAGTGAGAACCAGTAACCGTCAAAATGATCTTCCACGAGTCCAGTGTCCCAGTCAGCAAGAACATCGCTCGTATAACCGAGGGAAATGAGGTCCTGCTCATCGTCCGAGATCATATAGACCATTGCTTCCACAGAAACGGTATTATTGAGGCCCTGCTCTGAAAGGACAAAGTAATAGATCCCATCTTCGTCAAAAGCGGGTTCCTCATCGAAGGTGATCGCGGTGCTCTGTCCGTCATTTTCCGGCACCATGGTATCCCAATCCCACTGGGTGTTTTCGTCATACCCGGACCAGCTGCCTCCATTTGCAAAACCGTAGGCGATCTTATCAACCAGTGCGAGATAATGGGTGCTTGCACAGACATCCCGGAAGATTTTTAGTTCCATGGAGCCCTGTACCTCGAGGGGATAATAGACCGAAAGTCCACTCACCTGTGCATGATCAGAGCCAAGCGCCTGGTAGATAATTGCAGCATTCAAGGCATCACGGGCGGCCTGGGCGTTGGATGACCAGGTGGCTCCGGCATCAATCAGGCCACCGAGATCGACCATATTGGTATAGCCCTCACTTCGGTTGTTGCCGCCAAAGTTATCCGCGAAATTAATGGCACGGACAATCGGGGCAAAATTCGCCTCGTCATCTGTAGCCTCATAAAGATGTTGAGCATAGAGTTCGAAAGCCGAGCGAAGCGAGGCAATCTTGCTGAGATCCGTTATCGCTAGCGTAGCCGACTCCCCCTGATCATTTGCGACACAGTTTTGGTAAAAGCCGTCACAGATCACTTTCCCGAGAGTGACCGCATCCGCAGATGGATTCTCAGCCAGGCAGTCTCCAAACACCGAATAGTCCCATCCGCTGCCGGGCTCAACCTCCTGAGAAGCAAACATGTATTTTGCATAGGGAGTTAGTATGGAAGCGGTTTCTAACGTACTCATTAGGCAGGCATCAAAACCGATGAAGTCAAAGCCGTCCTGTAGAGCTCCCTGAACGCTGCTTAGTGCGTTATCGATATCCCGCAGAGAAAGGCTGTCAAAGTCAGAAAGCTCATCAAAGCAGACACCGTTGATGCTGCCACTGCCATGATCCCAGAAAACAAGACCGGTACGGGAGGAGGGATAAGCCGCAAGTCCCCAGCGCAGGAAATCCGTCAGCGTTCCGGAGTCCCCCATACTGGTAAGAGGCTGCCGGTCGACGATCTTGCTGACTCCTCCGGCGATTTCGAAGCGGTCCAACTCATCGGCCGAAGCACCGTTATACCATTCAGCTGCACCGCCGGTCTGAACAACAAAGCGAACGTTGGAAGCGGAGGATGCATCGATCATCTCCTGCATATTGTTGGTTGCGAGAGAGGCCTCACTTTCCAGATCAGACCCGCAGAGGTACACAAAGATCGTCCAACTGTCATCAGCACAGGCAGACCCGCAAAGATTCACACACAACAGGACAGCAACCAGAATTGCAACTGTTTTTTTCATGAATCATTTCTCCTCCATTTTTTCAATGTTTCACCGTGATGCATGGCTTTCAGCACCGACACTTGCTTACCGTGCCGGAAATGATCTTCAGCAGTCTTAATACCATCAGTTTGAACATTTCATTGATATTATATTGCCTGCTCCGAAAATGTCAACAACGCGCTCGAATGAAAACAGAACTTCAGCGAAAGCCATATGTGAAAAAGGCAGCTGTTGTCATAAAGCTGTATATGCAACTTCAAGAAAAAGATTGTAAATAGCCAGATCACAGCGTATAGACTTACTTGCACGGAGCAGCCTGCTATGGTAGAATCGGTTTAACAAATCATTTCTACAGGTGAGATGCGTTATGATTGAGATCAGAACAGCAGAAAAAGAAGACGCAGAAAGGCTATTGGAGATCTACGACTATTATGTCAGAAACACTGCTGTATCTTTTGAATATGAGACTCCGTCCATCGATGAATTCATGAGCCGGATGGAACATACACTGGCCAAATATCCTTATCTCGTGATTGTGAGAGATGGAAGAATAGAAGGTTATGCATACGCCGGACCATTTAAAGGCAGGGCTGCTTATGGCTGGTCCTGTGAGATCAGCATCTATCTCGACCGCAATGTTCTGAAGTGCGGTTTGGGCAGAATGTTGTCTGAAGCACTCGAAGCAGAATTGAGAAAGATGGGAATTCTCAATATTTATGGCTGTATAGCGTACCCGGAAAAAGAAGATGAATACCTTACGACAAACAGTGCGGATTATCATAAGCATCTCGGTTTTGAAACAGTAGGAACCTTTCATCGCTGCGCGTATAAGTTCGGTCGCTGGTACAACATGATCTGGATGGAAAAGAACATCGGAGAGCATGTGGAGCACCCTGACCCTGTCAGAAGGTATCAGAGTCAGCATTGAGACCTGCATACAGATGCTTTGCTAATACAGAATACTGCATTGACACACAGATGCTTCTATGCTAGTTTATTTGATGTATTGACAGCTAAAACATTTTTGGAGGAATACAATGGATACGCAAAAGAAAGCACAAGCGCTCGATGACGATATGCTTGAGAGTATCGGCGGCGGTATTGAGCTACGCGGTTATTACCATCATTCCTGTCTTGAATGCAATCATACCTGGGACGATGCACAGCGCAATTCTTCCTGCCCGTCATGCGGCAGTGATAACACCTCCTCGTGGCCGCATACATAATAAACAGAGGAGGAACCATGATGTCATCGGAGCGGTTTATCAAACTTGTGGAAGAGAACGAGGGCTTTGAATTTTATCAGGCCTACCAAAAAGATGTCGATCACATTCTCGGCGGGAAAAACAACACCTTTTGGTATATGATCGCAAAAAAAGGCAAAGTAAGCGAAACATATATCGGGAAACGAAACGGTAATGTCTGGGAAGACACCTACACCAAAGGTGCTAAAACAAAGACCATGCCAGCCGGAAGCACAATCAAGCTCATAGCGGAAAAAGCGTACTACATGCAGGAGGAGCAGTGGGTCAAAGGAAGAAAAGCGAAACTGATTGAAGATGCACATCCGCATTACCACTATGTGTACGGCTTTGGCGACAAAGGCCTGGATATTTCAGAAAAATACGGTGTCACCATCGCCTATTCCGATATCAAGGATCTCTCCACGGGCTTTCATCTGAGATACCTTTATACCGGTAAAGATGTTGATCTTCCGTAAGAATCTGTAAAGTGCCTTTGAGCAGGAGTTATAAGCATGTTAAAAGAGCAGGTCACAACAACCTGCTCTTCATTCCTGTGTTGATGTCAGACTTCTTGTCCTAAAACGTTGACGGGTAGCGGATCCTGCCAGTTCAAAGCCATGCCGCTGTACTCCCCTGTTTTCTTTCTGAGCCATGCAAACATCACGAACTGCATGACAACCGATATGAGCATCACTCCGGCTGCGATGATGAATCCTGTTACATTCGTAGCCTCGTTTTCGACCATGAGGGCCGTGTTGTCCACAGTTGATGCATCAAAAACGGTGTGCCAGAGCATCGGAAGAAACAGGCCGAGGAAGCAGTGCATTCCGACTCCGCCAAGTCCATTCTGCTTGTTGTACCGGGCAATGCCGAGATGGGAGCCCATGAGGAGGGCAAACACCAGATGCATGCCGAATGCCGGAATGCGAGTCAGTGCAGTTATCGCACCACCACCGCCTCCGTAAGTGACTTCTTCCAGCAGAGTAAAACCAACACTGATGCCGACACAGATCAGGACATATTCATACACGTTTTTCGGCCTGAGTACTTTTACAAGCAGAAGCAGAAGAAGGAACTTGACAAACTCCTCCGTAAATCCGGCACCGACAAAGCTGGTCACCAGAGATTTGTACAGCAGAGAATCGGACAGTGCTGCAAGTGGTACGCCAACAGTAAACTTCATTATAAAACCGTAGATAATAATCAGTATTGTAGCTAGGATTGGGGCGGCAAGTCCAGCCGCCACAGGAATGATTGCCTGTTTTTTACTGATCGGTTCCGGAATCTCCCGTTTGACCATTCTGACATAAACGATTGCGCAGAGCGCAAATGCGACTAAAGCTAAGATGATACCCATGTTTTTTCTCCTTTTTTATTTGTTTTTTTAATTGCAGCGGCACTATAGCACATTCCAAATCACACAAGTATCACACAGATTCAGAAACCGTCGAACAGGAAAGAGAAAGGAACTTGCACGAGAAAAGCATAAAAAGAAATTTTGCTGATCCAGGAATTTTTAATAAGGCAAAAGAATAGCCACATCGGTGAGCGATGCACCGGTGTGGCTATTCTTTTTTTATCTGCGGGTGCGGTTCCGGCTTAAGCAGCGGGAACGCTGGCGTCCGCCTGTTGGTAAAGGGCTTCCAGCATCTCGGGTGTGACCGAGCCGACCCGATTGTAAACGACTTCACCGCGCCGGTTCAGCACGATGGTTTGCGGGAGCGTTGAGCTGCCGTTGACGATGGTAAAAATGGTTTCGTCGTCTTCGTCATCGAGAGCAAAGAGAAGCTTCCAGCCTTCCCAGCCTTTGGATTTGACATAATCCTGCGGTACCTCTTCGCCGGTCATCGGTGAATGGACCGCCAGCATGGCAATCTCCCCCTCGTGTTCGTTCAGAAGCGACTCAAATTCCGGCATCTCCTGCACGCATGGCGTGCAGTAAGTACCCCAGAGGTTGATGAAGACGATCTTGCCGCGGGTATCGGCCAGATGGAACTCTCCGCCGTCAAAGGTCGGTGTTGTGAAGTCTGCTAGCTGCTGGCCGATTTCATAGCCGATAGGAGCATCGCTATCAAAACTGAGCGGTTCCACGGCTTCCTTCTCCGGTTCAGCCGGAGAAGCATCTGCCGAAGCAGGTACGCTTCCGGCAGGAGCTGCGGGGACACTGGCATCTGCCTGATCGTAGAGGGACTTCAGCATCTCGGGTGTTACCGAGCCGACCCGATTGAAGATGACTTCGCCGCGCCGGTTCAACACGATGATCTGCGGTAAGGTTGTGCTTCCGTTGACAATGGTAAAGATGGTTTCCTTGTCTTCGTCGTCCAGCGCGAAAGATAGATTCCAGTCTTCCCATCCTTTGGATTTGACGAAATCCTGAGGCTCTACCTCTCCGGTCAGGGACGAATGGACCGCAAGCATGGCGATCTCGTCCTTGTGCTCGCTGAAAAGCGCCTCAAATTCCGGCAGTTCCTGCACACAGGGCGTGCAGTAAGTACCCCAGAGGTTGATGAAGACGATCTTGCCGCGGGTATCGGCCAGATGGAATTCCCCACCGTCGAAGGTCGGCGTCGTAAAGTCTGCAAGCTGCTGGCCGATTTCATAACCGATGGGGGCGTCGCTCTCAAAACTGACCGGTTCCGTAGCTGCATCGGCAGCAGCTTCATTTGTATTATTTGCTTCGCTGCCGCTTTGCCCCGCAGTAACCGCAGCAGTGGCTGCCGGTGGTGTCGGAGCAGGTTTGGCCGCCGAGCGCTTCTTTACACTCGGGTCAAGGAAGTTAAACCATAGCAGAGCGACGCACAGAAGACCCAGTGCAACGCCCCAAAGCACTTTGGCAAAACGCTTCCGTTTCGCTTCGGAATGCTCGTTGTCGTCCTTGCAACCGCCTGCCGGTGCCTTCAGGGTATAGGAGCCTGCCTTGATGGAGATTGCTTTCTGAACGCAGCTCTCCATGCACTTTCCGCAATTGATACATTCATGATCGCCAACATGCCGCACATCCATTCCGCAGCTTCTTACACAGGCGCCGCAGTTGTTGCAGCGGTCTTTGTCGACTTTCACCCCGATGACATTAAACTTGTTGAAGAAGCCATAAATTGCGCCTAGAGGACAGACAAAGCGACAAAAACTGCGGTAGCAGAACACACAAAGAAGCCCAATGATGAGCATAATAATGAACTTACGCGTGAAGAGAATGCCCAGCATCGAAAACTTCTCGGTGTTCGCCGGGTTGGAAAGCAGGCCCATCGCCCCTTCGAAAGTTCCGGCCGGACAGATGTACTTGCAGAAGCCCGGCAGCGGCAGGTTGTGTTTCAGCCCGTACCACAGCGGGATGGCAACAACGAAAACCGCCAGCAAAATATATTTAAGCCAACTGAGCGAACGGGTGATGCGTGACTTTTTGATTTTGGGCGTCGGAATCTTGTGAAGCAGCTCCTGAATCAAGCCGAGCGGGCAGATCCAACCGCAGATCGTGCGTCCGAGAATGACGCCGAAAAGGGCGATGATGCCGAGAACATACCAGCCGGCCTGGTGGCCGGAAGAAGCAAGAGCGTTCTGTATTGAACCCAGCGGGCAGGCGCCCACTGCTCCGGGGCAGGAGTAGCAGTTAAAGCCAGGTACACATGCGTACTTTGTCTTGCCAACATAGATTTCCCCGTCGATGAAGCCCTTCAAATGGGCGTTATAGAGCAGAGCGCTGTACAGCTGTACCAGCCGACGGGTGCTGGGACGGTGGCGCTGCCACCAGGAAGTATTCACGTTATCCAAGGCCAACACACTCCGTACAGATATTTGCGGCTTTGGTATGAACGGCTTTTGCGCTGCCGTTATAGATACCCAAAATGATAAAGACCACTGCCGCAAGGGCCACGACAACCTGAAGCACGTGCTTACCTTTCCCATTTCCTGTACGCACTTCTTTCGTTTCCGCTTTCATGCCGGCTTCTTTTTCCTCTTTCATTCTTGCCCTGGCCGCTTCTGTTTCGCGCTCCATGCTTTTTTCCTGCAGGATACTCGAAACGACAAGACACCCGAGCCCCAGAACAATCCATGGGAAAACATGCACGGCCAGTGATGCGATCATTTCTTCCAGGTTTGCGTCAGAGAAGTTACCTCCGTCAGCTAGATAGAACGCGATCGGCACCATGCAGAGGAAAAACAGGCCCCAGCCGATCCAGTGCAGCTTTTTCTGTCTTTTCTGCTCGCTCTTCATCTCTTCACTGGGCTGCGCAACACGCGCAACGGTCAGGTCGCGGGTCAGTTCCGCATCCTTGACCGGCTTATCTGCGTTTTCATCCTTCACCGCAAGGATCCAGCCCGCAACTGTCATACCAATGGCCCCGAAGAACAGAGGCGCAATGGGTTTGAACTTCTCGGCAGTCTTCTCCCTGGTATAGATGGAGGCCATCGGATTCTCAGCCTTCTGTGCCTTGCCCTCACGGTAGATCGACAGGGCCGATACCGACAGCAGGACCACCAACAGAATGCACAGTACCGACTGCAGAATCAAATACAGTTTCTTTTCTGTCATATCATTCTTCCTTCTTATTTTTTTTGCGTAAAACACCTATCATTTTGGTAGTATTTTAACATATTTATGATCACAATACAATATCAGCGTCAGGAATACTTTTAATTCTTCTCACTTTTTTAAATCAGGATCATGCCCTTCCTGCTCCTTTTCGTCTGTCTGCATATGAGGGCTTGTCGTATGTCTGCTTGCGCTGGTTGAAGCAATGTGGTAAAATCAGGCTGTGAATTGAGACATTTAAAAAGCCGCCAGAATACCGTTAGGGATGAAGCCGTATAATGACGCGGATCCACTTGAGTATTCTGCAAATCAGCTACTATTTAAACAGGAGGGATGCGTCATGCGGAATCTGAAAAAAGCCATATCGATTATTCTGTTGCTGATGTTGATACCGGGTCTGTCCGGCTGTGCCAAGCTGAGAAGCGGAATCCATGATCTTCACGGAAGTATCATCGGAAATGAGTATTACATTGACGTGTTCGACAACTCCGGAGTCCGCACACTGAGATCGCACGGGAAAAAGATTGATATCGACAACAACATCGTAGAAGAAAAGACTTATTCCTCCGTCTCCGACGAGTGGTACACGACAAAGACTTTGAGTTCTGTTATCACGATTACGATTGACGGAAAACAGCTGATCTCCTGCGGCGATACCTGCATTTTCTATGACAAACGACTCGTTCCGGAGTACGAATTCTATTTGGACAGCATTGAAAGCTCTTCATCCGGGGTTTGGGATTCGGTGCTGATCAGCGGCATGGTCAACAGTATCAAGAACGAATTCGGAAAACCGATGGTGGTAGTCATCAAGTCACAGATGGGCGCTCCCATTTATGCTTTTTCCGGAAATAAAGTCTACTGGGAAATCCAGGAGGATCTGCCGAGGTTTACAAAGCTGATGATAGACGGAATGGCTCTTTATATTCACAGGGCAAACTTCCAGATCATCGACAAAGCTTTGCTGGATTAAAGCAACATGATTAATTTTATACAGTAAAGAAGACAGGAGGACGATGAAGAGAATGAAAAGGATCAGAGCCTTCACCGGTATCTTTGCATTGGTAGTGTTGACAATGGTGCTCACTGCTTGCGGAAAGTCTGAATTCGGATTGACTGAAAACACCGAAAAGAAAATGACGATCACAGCAGAGAGAGCCGATAAGGATGCTTTTTTCATGGTTGGGTCACTTGAGGTTTCTGACGGAGAGCAGATCGTAATCACTTCGAATCTGGAAAAGGGTTCCATCAGAGTGGAAATCGTCGGTGTGGCGGAAGAGCAGAACATCGATCAGCTCCCTGAAATGGATGGCGAAGCAATTATGACCGCCAACCTGCACAGCACCGACGGATCATCGGGGACAGTTCCGGCCGGGAGTTATATGCTGAGAGCAACCTGCCTGGAAAAAGCCACCGGTACCGTCCAAATCGAAGTGCTTCCTGTTTCCTGAACATCAAAGCACGAACCATCTGGAGGGGACAATGAAATTGGACGCGAGAAAAATGGAATGGATCAGGGCCCCGAAAGAATGCCTTGTTACCGAGAACACGGTAGAGATCGTGACGGAACCATTCACCGACCTGTGGCAGAGGACATATTATCATTTCAGGAATGACAGCGCCCCTGTTCTGCAGTTCAAAACGGAAGAGCAGTTTTTCTCCTTTGTGGTCAAAACGGATTTTGATACCCATGTCCGTTTTGATCAGAGCGGGATTATTATGTATCTCGACAGCGATAACTGGCTGAAAGCGTCGCTAGAGTATGAAAACAACCAGATACAGAGACTCGGCAGTGTGGTAACGAATAACGGGTACTCTGATTGGGCATCGACAGATGTTGACGCTTCTGTTAAAACAATCTGGTTTCGATTCAGCCGGCGTGAAGATGATTTTTGCGTTGAAAACTCCTTTGACGGGGCCTCCTTTAAGCAGATGAGGATATGCCATATGTTCAACGCAGGGAAAGAGATCTGTTTTGGACTCTATGCGTGCAGTCCGGAGAATTCATCCTTCAAGGCAGTCTTTACCGATATGGAACTGACAGAATGTAAATGGCTCGCCCACGATGGACAGCAGCCGGACGGCAATATGTAACAGTCCTGAATATAACTTTTACCAGGCTTTAACCGTACTACCCAGAGAGAAATCGCTCAGGGTAGTTTTGTTTTATCGTCAATGAGAAAGAAACAGCCCACCGGGAGAAGGCAGGCTGTAAACGATCACTTGCTTGGGGCTTCAGGGATCAGAGCATGAAAGAACGTGTAAGTCGTAACAATCTTCTCTCCTGATGTAAACTGGACTGTACAGGTCCTTTCATCGCTGATGGAGAGATTCATGGTGTAGGTCTCCGCCAGCTTCTTATAAGCGTTGGCATTTGCCCGGATCTGGCCCAAAATTTTCTCATTGGGCTTGAATCCCGGGTTCTCTGTTGCAGCCTGCTCTATGGCAGAGATAATCTGTTCTTCCAAATGAATGACCTCCAATCGCTATTTGAATGGCATTATAACAGAAGCGTACAGAAGAGGAAAGAACAAAATGAAAGATTCTTTTCCAGCCTGATAAAGGATCACCTTCTATGATTCTGTGAATCAGCCACGTTCTCTTTCTTTATCGCTGTATCCGGTGCTATATGCGACTGCATCTTGCGCAGAGTGACCCGCTATGGTAGAATTAATTTAGCAAGAACAGGATATTTGAAACTGCTGCAAGGAACGCCCCTGAGCAGAACACAGCAGCGCTTCCTTTATCTCTCACAGGAGGAAATGCAGATGTATGAACTGGTGCAGGTTTCCGAACGGAATTACTACATTCAAAGCCCGGCTAAAATCGGCCTTGTCAAAACAAATGAGCAGGAAGTCTGCCTGATTGACAGTGGGAACGATAAGGACGCGGGACGAAAGGTCAGGCAGCTTCTCAATGCAAACGGATGGACGCTAACCGCAATCTATAATACTCATTCCAACGCAGACCATATCGGCGGCAACAAATACCTTCAGGGACAGACAGGCTGCAAGATTTACGCTCCCGGAATCGACTGTGCCTTTACCTGCTATCCCCTTCTGGAACCTTCTTTTTTGTATGGTGGTTACCCCTGCAGAGAACTCCGCCACAAGTTCCTTATGGCGCAGGCAAGCGATGCCCGGTTGCTGACAGAAAGCAATCTGCCGGATGGGTGGCAGATGATTCCCCTGCCGGGACACTTCTTCGATATGGTCGGCTTCAGAACACCGGATGATGTCGTTTATCTGGCCGATTGCCTGTCCAGCAGAGAAACACTGGACAAATATCAGATCGGTTTTATCTATGATATAGCATCATATCTGAAAACACTTGAGAGCGTGAAAGCGATGCAGGCCCGGGTCTTTGTTCCTGCCCATGCTGCAGTCACGGAGTCGATTACCGATTTGGCTCAGTATAACATTGACAAAGTCCTGGAAATTGCTGACAAGATTGTCGATCTTTGCAGCCAGCCGCTTTGTTTTGAATCCATTCTGCAGAAGCTTTTCGATTACTATTCCCTGGACATGAACTTTGAACAGTATGTGCTGGTCGGCAGCACTGTTCGCTCTTATCTCGCATGGTTAAAAGATAGCGCCAGAATCGACAGCATATTTGAAAACAATATGCTTCTGTGGCAGCGGGTGTAAGCATTCGTAAAGCCATCTATTGACAAGTACGGAAAGAGGTGTAACCAAAATGCCCCCAAACAAACACAGTTCCAGTTCCCATTCCTCGCATTCAAGCTCTTCTCGATCATCGAGTTCCTCCCGGTCCTCCAGCAGATCCTCCAGCTCTTCTTCGTCTTCCCGCTCCTCAAGCTCACGCTCATCATCGAGCAGCAGATCATCCTACTCCCGGGGCCCGAGTTCTCACTCCTCTTCGAGTCACAGCAGCACTCCTTATTATTCGGGCAGTACTAATCGGAATTCACCTTATCGCTCCCCTGCTCCTTCTGCTCCGCCAAGACGGCCAAGAATCAACCAGCCGATCGGTTTTATTCTGTCCGGGGCTCTAAGTCCGTCTTATTATTACGGGAAACAGCACGACTATGTCTATTATCCTGAATCCTGGACGGATGAAGCCAGCGGAAGATCTTATGAAAAGGGATATTACGACGAAAACGGCCAGTACTACTCCAGCGTATCATTCTCCAAAAACGGAAGGTATGAAAACGTGGTATGCCATTGCCCCTACTGCGGGCAGGACACCATACTGAACCTGACGACAGAGGATGTAAGCACACATAATCTTCAGTGTCCGCACTGCTGCGGGCCTATGGAGATCCAGTCGGAACTGGAGGACTATCTCAATCCGTCTCCGGAAAACACCCATATCTATCATTCGGAAGAATCCCTTCGCAGGTTTACGGAGAAGCCGAAAAAGAAAAAGCGCCGGTGGATCATTGTCGCTGTCATAGTTGCAATTCTTGCTCTTATTGGCAGCACGACCGAGGAAAGCTATGAAAACGGAAATTCCAACGGACAGAACATACAGCAGATTCAAACCATTGAGGGTGATTCTGTCGACTTCGGATCAGAGATCCGTCTGGTTTCCAACGGGCGAAACAGTTATTCCTATGCCTCCGCAAATACTCAGTCTTACGACAAACGTCTCGTATGGGACAGTGATGCCGACAGTTATTATGACGCTGATTCCGCCTGTTGGATCTGGTATAACACAGATGTCAGCCCGGCCATCTGGCAGTACTGGTATGAAGGAATATCCTCCGACTTCGGAGATTACGGATGGATGGAACATGATTCAGCCGGATGGTACATTGAGCAGTCAGAAAACAAGTGGATCGAACTGCCCGGCAGATATGACACATCTGCGCTCTGGTATATTACAGATTAGCAGAGAGTCCTCGCAGAACCATCTGTCATGCCCGGCGTGACAATCGGAAATGTTGATGATCTTCTGTGATCCGTGGTGTCCGGGCAGACTTCAGAATTCTTCAGAATCGTCTGATTGTATTTCACGGTAAATAATGGTATGATTTGACTGAAAACAAACATTTTATGTACCTGTATCTGGAGGTGCGAATATGCTTGGAAAAGAGAAATGCCGTATTCTGAAAGAAATCCGTCAGAAGATCGCCGATAAAAACGACATTCCCTTTGTAACGCAGGAGTGCCGTCATCAGGAAAACTGCAGCGGTACCTGTCCACGCTGTGAAAGTGAACTCCGCTATCTGGAGCAGCAGCTTGAACTTCGAACCGCACTGGGGAAACGAATCACCGTCGCCGCGCTGTGTGCCGGGATGGTCTTTACTGGTTCTGCCTGCGGCACTCCCCTTTCAAATCCTCCAAAAGACATTGCAGGCACGCCGCTTCCGAGTGAAACGGTTTGTCCCACAGAAGAGCCCGAAATTGAAATTGAAATGGGAGAAGTCGCCGTACCTTTTGACGAGGAATCTTCCCCGGAAGCTTCCCTGCCTCCGGACCCCACGCCGGTTCCGATCGATGATTTTGAGCTCTCCGGCATGGTCCCCTATTCCGCTCCAGAAAACGATGGATGAACCGCTTTTTCCATTATTGGCACTGGCTCGTCTTCGCATGGGGATCGACGGGGAAGGAATAGCCACTCTGGTTGCCGGGGCAGGATGTCCACTGAGTTGTCGATGGTGCATCAACAGACGTCTGCTTCGGGACGCTGTGCCGGATCCTGTCACAGCACAGCAACTGCTGGAACGTGTTAAAATAGATGATCTGTATTTCAGAGTGTCTGGCGGCGGCATTACCTTTGGCGGCGGAGAGCCGCTCCTTCATGCCCGTTTTTTGCGACATTTCTATACGTTGAGACCAGCCGAATGGAAGATCCGCATCGAAACCAGCCTCGCTGTCCCTTCTGAGAACGTCATGCTATCAGCCAATGCAGCCGACGAATACATTGTTGATTGCAAGGACATGTCCTCGGAGATTTACCAGAAGTATACTGGCGGAGACGGATTCCTGATGATCTCCAATCTGCAGCTTCTGCTGGATCTCGTCGGTCCGGAGAAGATTTTGGTGCGTGTTCCGCTCATTCCCGACTATAACACGCCGGACGATCAACAGAGAAGTGTCGACGCTCTGAAGTCACTTGGCATCACACGTTTTGATCTGTTCTCTTACACACTTCGGGAATCATAATAGAATTCTGTTTCCAAAAGAAGACTTGGCTCGTATGGCGAGCTGAGTCTTCTTTTTTAAGAAACAAGTTACCTAAAAAACCAAAGGATTCATTTTCTGAGAACTTCAGGAATTCTTGCGCATTGAAGAATGGTGTGATACAATTTCATCGGGCAAAAAACGTGTGACTGTTGTGTGATCATCATGGTGCTATGATCATGCCATCAAAGCAAAAAACACAAAATATATGGCAAATCATAGAAAAGATAAAAGGAGAAAGAAAAGATGAACACAATGGTTATGAACAACCCGCAGCACACGCTGCTCCACTCCAATCCTGTTCTCAGCCGTCTGAGCAGAGTAACCGAGCGTACAGATACCGGTGATGTCGCCAGCTACTATGGCATTGCAAGAAAAACCGCCTATTTTCTGCTGGTCACCCTGCTCGGAATCGTCCTGCAGCTGATGGCAAGTGCTATCTTCGCAGGAGAACCCGTCTGGCAAACCATAAGCGTATATGAAGAATTCACCATTACACTGAGTCTGAAAGAGTCCGTCATTCTTGCCGCTGTCACGATTGCCGGTTTTGTCTGCGAACTGGCAGGCATCTTTATCCGTAAAACGATTCCCGTCACCGGTACGCTTTACGCAGCCGGTCAGGGTTACCTGATTTCATTCCTGGTTTTTCATGTTCTCAAAGGCTACGAATTCATCGGTCTCGAAGCACTGCTGCTGACCGTTGCGGTTGTCGCTGTGATGAGCTGGCTGTATGCTTCCGGTCGCGTCCGGTACTGCAAGAAATACCGCATCGTGCTGCTCACCATGTTTGTTGGTTCCATGGCTGTTGGCGTTATGTCCGTTGTCGGGTTTGTGATTCCCCTCACCCGCCCCTATGTGATTGCCATGCTGCAGAATTCTGGACTCGTCATCGCAATGGATCTGATCGGCATTGTCATAGCCGCGCTGTTCCTGATCAGCGATTTTTCCGTGATC